>Ga0265327_10000798_pt1 | contig 48300 bp, 37 predicted proteins | sample 41621metaG_FD_202089 | JGI IMG/M metagenome (GOLD analysis project Ga0265327, IMG submission 202089) | Rhizosphere microbial communities from Carex aquatilis grown in University of Washington, Seatle, WA, United States - 4-16-21 metaG | ecosystem: Host-associated > Plants > Roots > Rhizosphere... | reverse complement strand
TGCTCGTCGATCCAGTTCTCGAGCCGCAGCTTGTTCTCCCGCTTGGCATGGCGGAAGGCGCGCACGAAGGGCGGTTGCTGGGCCATCGGGCGCAGCGCCTCGAGCTGCATCAGGTCGCGCCGCCAGCCGCGGCCGATGCGCGCGTCGAGCAGCGCAGCGAGCGGCGGGTTGGCCTGCGCCAGCCAGCGCCGGGGCGTGACGCCGTTGGTCTTGTTGTTGAAGCGCTCCGGAAAGAGCTTGTAGAAGTCGGCGAAGATCGACTGCGTCATCAGCTCGGAATGCAGCCCCGACACGCCGTTGACCGAATGGCTGGCCAGCACCGCGACATAGGCCATGCGCACGCGCCGCTCGCCCGATTCGTCGATCAGCGAAAGGCGGCGCAGCAGCTCGACGTCATGCGCGTGCGCCTGCGTCACCTCGGCCAGGAAGCGCGAGTTCATGTCGAACAGGATCTGCAGGTGGCGCGGCAGCACGCGGCCGAACATCTCGACCGGCCAGGTCTCGAGAGCCTCGTGCATCAGCGTGTGGTTGGTGTAGCTGAAGACCTTCTGCGTGTGCGCCCAGGCGGTGTCCCAGGGCAGGTCGTGCTCGTCGAGGAGCAGGCGCATCAGCTCGGGCACGGCCAGCACCGGATGGGTGTCGTTCAGGTGGATGCTGACCTGCTCGGGCAGCTCGTCGAAGCCGGTGTGGTTGCGCAGGTAGCGGCGCAGCAGGTCCTGCACGCTGGCGCTGACGAAGAAGTATTCCTGGTGCAGGCGCAGCTCCCGGCCGGAGGGCGTGGAGTCGTCCGGGTAGAGCACGCGCGAGACGTTCTCGGAGTGGTTCTTGCTCTCGACCGCTGCCATGTAGTTGCCGCGGTTGAAGGCCGACAGGTCGATCTCCTCGGTGGCCTTGGCCGACCACAGGCGCAGCGTGTTGGTGGCCTGGGTGCCGTAGCCGGGGATGATGGTGTCATAGGCCATTGCCAGCACGTCGTGGGTGTCGACCCAGTTGGCGGCGCCGTAGGGCGCGTTGTTGCCTTCGCGGCGCTGCACGTGGCCGCCGAAGCGCACCCGGTAGGTGACTTCGGGGCGCTGGAATTCCCAGGGGTTGCCGCGGGTGAGCCAGTAGTCGGGCTGCTCGACCTGCTGGCCGTCGACGATGCGCTGGCGGAACATGCCGTATTCGTAGCGGATGCCGTAGCCCATGCCGGGCACGCCCAGGGTGGCCATCGAATCGAGGAAGCAGGCCGCCAGCCGGCCCAGGCCGCCGTTGCCGAGCGCCGCATCGGGCTCGCGCTCGGCCAGTGCCTGGATGTCGACGCCGAAGTCGGCCAGCGCCTGCTTGACGGTGTCCTGCAGTTCCAGCGCCAGCAGCGCGTTGGTGAAGGTGCGGCCGATGAGGAACTCCATCGACATGTAGTAGACGCGCTTGAGCTTCTGCGAATACTGGGCGCGGGTGGTGGTCATCCAGCGCTCGACCAGCTGGTCGCGCACCGCCAGCGCGGTGGCATGCAGCCAGTCGTCGGGGCTGGCGGCGACCGGGTCCTTGCCGACCGCGTAGATCAGCTTGTTCGCGACCGAGAGCTTGAAGGCCGCGACGTCGCGGTCTGGATGGTCGTACTGGAAATTCTCTAGGTTCTTCGTCATGAGGGTCCCTTGGGTTCTTTGTGGCCGGTGTCTGTCAGCTCAGGCCAGGGCGGCGGCATAGACACCGAGGTATTGGGTGGCGGCCTGGCCCCAGTCGGCGGGGCGGCGCATGGCGGCGCTGCGCACCGCGCGCCAGTCGGCGGGGCGCTTGTAGAGCGCGAAGGCGCGTCGCACCGAGCGCGCATAGGCGGCACCGTCGAAGGCATCGAAGGCGAAGCCGGTGGCGCTGCCCTCGGCCATGTCCTCCAGCGTGGCGTCGACCACGGTGTCGGCCAGGCCGCCGACCCGGTGCACCAGCGGCAGGCTGCCGTACTTGAGGCCGTACATCTGGGTCAGCCCGCAGGGCTCGAACATCGAGGGCACCAGCGTGACGTCGCCGGCGCCGAAGAGACGGTGCGCGGTGGGTTCGCTGTAGCCCAGCGTGACGCTGACCTGCTCCGGCGCCGCGGCCGCGCGCGAGCGGAAGGCGTCCTCCAGCCAGGCATCGCCGCTGCCGAGCAGTGCCAGCTGGCCGCCCTGGGCCAGCATCGCGTCGAGGCCCTCGAGCACCAGGTGCAGGCCCTTCTGCTCGGTGAGCCGGCTGACCAGCACGAAGAGCGGCGACTGCGTCTGCGGCGCCAGGCCCAGCTCGTGCTGCAGCATTGCCTTGCAGCGGGCCTTGCCGGCCATCCGGCGCAGGTCGTAGCGATGGGGGATGAGCGTGTCGGCGGCCGGATTCCATACCTTGTCGTCGACGGCATTCAGGATGCCGCTCAGCACGCCGGAACGAGCCCGCAGCAGGCCGTCGAGGCCCCAGCCCTGCTCGGGCGTCTGGATCTCGCGCGCATAGGTGGGGCTGACGGTGGTCAGCCGGTCGGCGAAGCCGAGGCCGCCCTTCATGAAGGACAGCTGGCCGTGGTATTCGAGCCCGTGCATCGAGAAGGCCGAGGGCGGCAGGCCCAGCTCGCCGAAGTTCCACGAGCCGAACAGGCCCTGGTAGGCCAGGTTGTGGATCGTGAAGACGCTGCCGACCCGGGGCCGGTCGTGGCGCGCCGCGTGCGCGATGTAGGCGGGCGCCAGCGCGGCATGCCAATCGTGCGCATGCACGACCTCGGGCGCCCATTGCGGATCGAGCCCCTGCGCGATCAGTGCGCCGGCCCAGCCGAGCAGCGCGAAGCGGCGGTGGTTGTCGCCGTAGGGCTGCCGATTCTGGTCCTCGTAGGGATTGCCGGGGCGATCGTAGAGCGATGGCGCGTCGATGTAGTAGCAGGGCAGGTCGGGCGCGCCGCTGGTCACGATGCGCCCGAGCCGCAGCTGCGCGCGCTGGCCCCAGGGTGCGGAGAACTCGGCCACCGTCTCGGCATCCTGCACGCCCGCCACGATCGCCGGGAAGCCCGGCAGCAGCGCCCGGACGTCCTGGCCGGCCGCCGCCAGCGCCAGCGGCAGGGCACCGGCGATGTCGGCCAGTCCTCCGGTCTTGAGCAGGGGAAACAGTTCGGCGCTGACCTGGAGGATCCGCATCGGCTCAGGATGCCAGTCGTTTGAGCATTTCGCGTGTCACCAGCACCACGCCGCCTTCGGTGCGCTCGAAACGCTCGGCGTCGGCCACCGGGTCCTCGCCGATCACCATCTCGTCGGGAATCACGCAGGCGCGGTCGATCACCACCTTGTTGAGCCGGCAGCCGCGTCCGACCTCGACGTCGGGCAGCAGCACGGCCTCGTTGATGTCGCAGAAGGAGTGGACCCTCACACCCGAGAAAAGCACCGAGCTGCTGACCTTGGAGCCCGAGACGATGCAGCCGCCCGAGACGATGGTGTTGACCGTCATGCCATGCTTGCCGTCGCGGTCGAGCACGAACTTGGCCGGCGGCAGCTGCCGCTGGTAGGTCCAGATGGGCCAATCGGTGTCATAGATGTCGAGCTCCGGGGTGATCGAGGCCAGATCGAGGTTGGCTGCCCAGAATGCATCAATCGTGCCCACGTCGCGCCAATAGGCCTGGGCGTCCTCGCCGAGGCGCCCGCGCGTCACGCAGGACATGCCGAAGGGATGCGCCAGCGCCCGGCCGGCGGCCACCGCGCGCGGGATGATGTCCTTGCCGAAATCGTGGCTCGAATCGGGATTGGCGTTGTCTTCCTCGAGCAGCTGGTAGAGGTATTCGGAATCGAAGACGTAGATGCCCATGCTGGCGAGGGCGACGTCGGGCTTGCCCGGCATGGCCGGCGGGTCGGCCGGCTTCTCGAGGAATTCGGTGATCTTCCGGTTGGCGTCGACGTCCATCACGCCGAAGGCCACCGCCTCCATGCGCGGCACCTCGATGCAACCGACGGTGCAGCCCAGGCCGTGGGCCACGTGGTCGGTCAGCATGACTGAGTAGTCCATCTTGTAGATGTGATCGCCGGCCAGCACCACCACGTAGTCGTGCGGCGTCGAGCGGGTCTGGATGATGTCGAGGTTCTGGTAGACCGCGTCGGCGGTGCCACGGTACCAGTGTTCGTCGCCGACCCGCTGCTGGGCCGGCAGCACGTCGACCATCTCGTTGAGCTCGGCACGCAGGAAGCTCCAGCCGCGCTGCAGGTGGCGCATCAGCGAATGCGACTTGTATTGCGTCACGACCGCCATCCGCCGGATGCCCGAGTTGAGGCAGTTCGACAGCGCGAAATCGATGATGCGGAACTTGCCGCCGAAATACACCGCCGGCTTGGCGCGCCGGTCGGTCAGCTGCTTGAGACGGGAACCTCGGCCGCCGGCCAGCACCAGCGCGATGGCGCGGCGCACGAGTTGATGGGCCTGCAGGTTGGGTTGGTTGGTGTTTTCCATCGTCTTGGCTCCGTTGGTTTTTTGATCGCTGTTCCGGTGGACGGCCGTAGTGTGCGGCAGCGCGCAGGTCGGTCAACTCCTGGCCACCCAGAGGCTGCCGGCGGGCAGCTTCTGGCGCGGCGCCAGCGGCAGCGCCGCCGCGTCCAGGTGCTCGTCCGAGTCGCTCGCGAGGCGCAGCTGCCAGGCGCCGGTCGGCACTGCGAACTCGACCTCGGCCTCCTCGGCATTGACCAGAACCAGCCAGCTGGCGGCCGGTGCCGGTGCCTCGAAGACGACGGCCAGCGCATGGCGCTGCCAGTCGCCCATCTCCATCGGATGGCCTTCGGGCGCGAGCCAGCGCAGGGCGGTCGCGCCGGCCGGCGCCTCGCCTGGCCACCACCGGGTGCTGCGCAGAGGCGCGGCTTCGCGGCGCAGAGCCAGCAGCCGCTTGACGTAGGCGATCAGCCCGGCATCGGCCCGGGCCCAGTCGATCCAGGTGGTCTCGTTGTCCTGGCAGTAGGCGTTGTTGTTGCCGCCCTGGGTGTGGCCCAGTTCGTCGCCGGCCAGCAGCATCGGCGTGCCCTGCGACAGCAGCAGCACCGCCAGCAGCACCCGCTGCAGCCGGCGCCGCTCGGCCAGCACCGCCGGGTCGTCGGTCTCGCCCTCGACGCCGCAGTTGCGGCTCAGGTTGCGGCTGTTGCCGTCGCGGTTGCCTTCGCCGTTGGCCTCGTTGTGGCGCTCGTCGTAGCTCAGCAGGTCGCGCAGGGTGAAGCCGTCGTGCGCGGTGATGAAGTTGACGCTGGCGGTCGGCGCGCGGCAGTCGCGGTTGAACTGGGCGCTCGATGCGGTGAAGCGCTGTGCGAATTCGCCGGCGCCCACCCCCTGGTGCAGCCAGAAGGCGCGTTGCGCATCGCGGAAATGGTCGTTCCATTCGAGCCAGCCAGCCGGGAATTCGCCGACCCGGTAGCCGCCCGGCCCGATGTCCCAGGGCTCGGCGATCAGCAGGGCGCGCGACAGCAGCGGGTCTTGGGCCGCAGCCGCCAGGAAGGCCGCGCGCGCATCGAAGTCGCCATTGGCGCCGCGCGCCAGCACCGGCGCCAGGTCGAAGCGGAAGCCGTCGACGCCGAGTTCGCCGACCCAGAAACGCAGGCTGTCGAGCACCAGCTGCAGCACCCGCGGCTGGGACAGGTCGAGGCAGTTGCCGCAGCCGGTCCAGTTCTGGTAGAGCGCGCGGTCGTCCGGGCGCAGGTGGTAGTACAGCGCGTTGTCGATGCCGCGCATGCTGAGCGTCGGGCCGATCTCGTCGGACTCGGCGCTGTGGTTGTAGACCACGTCGATCACCAGTTCCATGCCGCGCGCATGCACCGCGTCGGCCAGCGCGCGGAATTCGCCGGCCGCGCTGCTGCCGGGGCGGCCGCTCCAGTAGCGCACTTCGGGCACGAACCAGCCGACCGTGTTGTAGCCCCAGTAGTTGGACAGGCCCAGCCCCAGGAGCCGCGGCTCGTCGGCGCGCTGCTGCACCGGCATCAGGCTCAGCGTGGTCACGCCGAGCTTCTGCAGGTGGTCGAGCACGGCCGGCTCGGCCAGGCCGGCGAAGCTGCCACGCAGGGCCTCCGGCACGCCGGGATGACGGCGCGTCTGCCCGCCGACATGGGCCTCGTAGATGACCCGCTCGCCGGCCGGGATGCGGGCGCGGCCGGGAATGGTCTCGGGCAGGCGCGCGACGACCCGGGCCTTGAGGGCGACCGCCGCGTTGTCCCGCTTGTCGGCCAGTTGCGGATTGGCCGGGTCGTGGCCCAGGAAGAGATCCTCGCCGCCGTATCGGCCGACGATCTCGCGGGCATAGGGGTCGAGCAGCAGCTTGGCCGGATTGAAGCGCTGGCCTTCGCGCGGCGCCCACGGACCATGCACCCGCCAGCCGTAGACCAGGCCGGGGCGGGCGCTGGGCAGGCGGCAGTGCCAGATGCCGTCGGTGCGCGCGGCCAGCCTCAAGCGCTGCTGTTCATGTGCGCCGGTGCCGTCGAACAGGCACAGCTCGACCGCCGTGGCCGCGGGCGCGGCAATCGCGAAGTTGACGCCTTCGGGGCCGGGCGTGGCGCCCAGGGGATAGGGATTGCCGTCCGTCATTTCGTTGCCTCGCGACTTCTTGCCCTATTCGAGCACCCACATCAGGGTGCCCAGCGGCGGCACCGAGATCACCAGCGACTGCCGCCGGCCGTGCCAGGGCACGGCTTCGGAGGGAACCACGCCGTTGCCGACCCCGCTGCCGCCGTAGACGGGGTTGTCGGTATTGATGACCTCGCGGTACGCGCCGGCCGCCGGCACCCCGAGCCGGTAGCCCATCCGCGGCACCGGCGTGAAGTTGCAGACCACCAGCACGAAGCTGCCGTCGCGGGCGCGACGCAGGAAGGAGAAGACCGAATGATCCGCGTCGTCATGGCAGATCCATTCGAAACCGTCGCCTTCGCTGTCCTGCTCGTGCAGCGCCGGGAAATGGCGCAGCACGTTGTTCAGGTCGCGCACCAGGCGGCGCACGCCCTGGTGCGGCTCCTGGTCGAGCAGGTGCCAGTCGAGGCTGCGGTCGGCGTTCCATTCGGCGTGCTGCGCGAACTCGCTGCCCATGAACAGCAGCTTCTTGCCCGGATAGCCCCAGAGGTAGCCGTAGAGGTTGCGCAGCCCGGCGAATTTCTGCCAGGTGTCGCCGGGCATGCGGCCGATCATCGAGCCCTTGCCGTGCACCACCTCGTCGTGCGAGAGCGGCAGCACGAAGTTCTCGCTGAAGGCGTACATCAGCCCGAAGGTGACCTTCTGGTGGTGGTGCTTGCGATAGACCGGGTTGATGCCGGCATAGGCCAGCGTGTCGTTCATCCAGCCCATGTTCCACTTGTAGTGGAAGCCCAGGCCGCCGCTCTCGGGCGGGCGTGTCACGCCGGGGAAGCTGGTCGATTCCTCGGCGATGGTCACGGCACCCGGGCGCTCGACGCCGACCACGTGGTTCATGCGGCGCAGGAAGGCGATCGCCTCGAGGTTCTCGCGGCCGCCCAGTGCGTTGGGCACCCATTCGCCGGCCTTGCGGCTGTAGTCGCGGTAGAGCATCGAAGCCACCGCGTCGACGCGCAGCCCGTCGACCCCGTAGCGCTCCAGCCAGTAGAGCGCGTTGCCGACCAGGTAGTTGCGCACCTCGACCCGGGCGTAGTTGAAGATCAGCGTCTGCCAGTCGTTGTGGAAGCCCTCGCGCGGGTCGGCGTATTCGTAGAGCGCGGTGCCGTCGAAATTGCCCAGCCCATGCGCATCGGTCGGGAAATGCGCCGGCACCCAGTCGAGGATCACGCCCAGCCCGGCCGCATGGGCCGCCTCGACGAAGTGGCGGAAGTCGCCCGGCGTGCCGAAGCGCGAGGTCGGCGCATAGAGGCCGATCGGCTGGTAGCCCCAGGATCCGTCGAAGGGATGCTCGCTGACCGGCAGCAGCTCCAGGTGGGTGAAGCCCATGTCGCGCGCATAGGGCACCAGCGTGTCGGCCAGCTCTCGGTAGTCCAGCCATTCGTGGCCGTTCTTGCGGCGCCAGGAGCCCAGGTGCACCTCGTAGATGCTGATCGGGGCACCGCGCGCATTGGCCTCGGCGCGCTCCGGCGGTAGTTCGACCGGCGCCGGCAGCGGCTGCACCACGCAGGCGGTGTCGGGCCGCAGCCGGGCCGAGAAGCCGAAGGGATCGGCCTTGCGCAGCACCTGGCCCTTGGCCGAGAGGATCTCGAACTCGTAGCTGTCGCCGGGCCCGACCTGCGGCGCGAAGATCTCCCAGACGCCGCATTCGCGGCGCAGCCGCATCATGTGCCGGCGCCCGTCCCACTGGTTGAAGTCGCCCACCACCGACACGCGCCGCGCATTCGGCGCCCAGACCGCGAAGGCGACGCCGCGCACGCCGTCCATTTCGCGGATATGGGCCCCGAGCTGCTCGTAGGGCCGCAGGTGCGTGCCTTCGGCCAGCAGCCAGACGTCGGTCTCGCCGAGCACCGGCGGGAAGCGATAGGGGTCTTCCAGCGCCGACACATGGCTGCCCCAGTCGACCTCGAAGCGGTAGCCGAGGCGGGCCTCCGAAGCCGGCACCAGGGCCGCGAACAGGTCGCTGTGGCCTTGCCGGTCGAGCCGGGCCAGCGGCCAGCCCGAGCCCGAATGCAGCACCGCGACGCCCTGCGCGCCCGGCAGCAGCGCACGCACCCACAGGCCCTGGTCCGTCTGATGCGGCCCCAGCACGGCAAAGGGATCGCCATGCTCGGCGCGCATCAGCGCACGGACTTCGGCCTCAGGCAGCATGCAGGGGTTCTCCGATGAAGACGCCGAACGGCGGCAGCATGAGTGTGCGCCCTTCGAGCATGGCGCCGTCAAGAAAAAACGGCGCACCGAAGGGCGACCCGGCCAAGGGCCGGAGCGGCTCCGCCAACTCCAGCGCTGCCGGCTCCGGGGACAGGTTGAATGCCGCCTGCAGCCGCCGTTCGCCGTCGCCGCGCTCGAAGCTGAGCAGCGGCTCCGGCGCATCGAGGAACTTCATGCTGCCCGTGCACAGCAGCGGCTGTTCGCGGCGCCAGTGCAGCAGCGCCCGGCTGAATTGCAGCATCGAGCCCGGATCGCCCGCCTGCTGGTCGATCGCCAGCGCCAGGTGCGCCTCGGACACCGGCAGCCAGGGCAGGCCGTCGGTGAAGCCGCCATGCGGCTGGTCGGCGCGCCAGGGCATCGGCGTGCGGCAGCCGTCGCGGCCCTTGAACTCGGGCCAGAAGGCGCGGCCGTAGGGGTCCTGCAGCAGCTCGAAGGGCACCTCGGCCTCGGGCAGGCCGAGTTCCTCGCCCTGGTAGATGCTGGCGCTGCCGCGCAGCATAAGCAGCAGCGCCAGCCAGAGCCGGTCGCGCCGCGTGTCGGCCGAGCCGGCGGCGCTCCAGCGGCTGGCCACCCGCGGCACGTCGTGGTTGGAGACGGCCCAGCAGCCCCAGCCATCCGTCTTCGCGAGGGCACGGTCCAGCGCCTCGACCTGGGTGCGCAGGTGGCGCGCGCTGTGCTCGCTGGTCAGCAGGCTGAAGCTGTAGGCCAGGTGCAGCCGCTTGCCGCGCTCGGTGTAGCGGGCCATGACCGGCGGCGCGTCCTCGTCGCCGACCTCGCCCAGGGCGACGGCGCCGTAGCCGTCGAGCAGCCTGCGCAGCCGCTCGAGGAAGTGCAGGTTCTCGGGCTGGCTCTTGTCGAACAGGTGCTGCTGCATCGCATAGGGGTTGTCGGCCCTCACGGTGCTGACCTCGCCGCCGTCGGCCGGCGGGTTGTCGCGCAGCGATGCGTCGTGGAACTGGTGGTTGCAGGCATCGAAGCGAAAGCCGTCGACGCCGCGCTCGCACCAGAACCCGACCTCGGCCAGCAGCGCCTCCTGCACCGCGGGGCAGTGGAAGTTGAGGTCCGGCTGCTCGGCCAGGAAGCTGTGCAGGTAGTACTGGCGCCGGCGCGAATCCCATTGCCAGGCCGAGCCGCCGAAGACCGACAGCCAGTTGTTGGGCGGCGTGCCGTCGGGCTTCGGGTCGGCCCAGACGTACCAGTCGGCCTTGGGATTGCTGCGGTCGGCCCGGCTGGCGGCGAACCAGGCATGCTGGTCGGAGGTGTGCGAGAGCACCTGGTCGATGATGATCTTCAGCCCCAGCCCGTGGGCCCGGGCCAGCAGGGCGTCGAAGTCGGCCAGCGTGCCGAAGATCGGGTCGACCGCCCGGTAGTCGGACACGTCGTAGCCGAAATCCTTCATCGGCGAGCGGAAGAAGGGCGAGATCCAGATGGCGTCGACCCCCAGCGCCGCCACATGGCCCAGGGTGGCCGTGATGCCCGGCAGGTCGCCGATGCCGTCGCCGTTGCTGTCCATGAAGCTGCGCGGGTAGATCTGGTAGATCACCGCGCCCCGCCACCAGTCCTTGCCCATGCCTCACCTCTCGGTATGAAAATCATTGTGGCATGCGAGAACTGGGCCACCGCCGCAACCGCGATAATTCGCATTCCCGGCCGCAGGTGGCCGGGCTGTTTGCCGAATCCCAATGAATCCGACCTACCAACCCGCGGACGTCGAGTCCGCCGCCCAGGCCCACTGGACCGCGGCCGATGCCTACCGCGTGATCGAGGACGCGCGCAAGAAGAAGTACTACGCCTGCTCGATGCTGCCCTACCCCAGCGGCAAGCTGCACATGGGCCACGTGCGCAACTACACGATCAACGACATGCTCGCGCGCTACCTGCGCATGAGCGGCTACAACGTGCTGATGCCCATGGGCTGGGATGCCTTCGGCCTGCCGGCCGAGAACGCGGCGCTCAAGAACGGCGTTCCGCCGGCAAAGTGGACCTACGAGAACATCGCCTACATGAAGGGCCAGCTCCAGGCCATGGGCCTGGCCATCGACTGGAGCCGCGAGATCGCCACCTGCGATCCGAGCTACTACAAGTGGAACCAGTGGCTATTCCTGAAGATGCTCGAGAAGGGCATCGCCTACCGCAAGACCCAGGTGGTCAACTGGGACCCGGTCGACCAGACCGTGCTGGCCAACGAGCAGGTGATCGACGGCAAGGGCTGGCGCACCGGCGCCACGGTCGAGCGCCGCGAGATCCCCGGCTACTACCTGAAGATCAGCGACTACGCCGAGGAGTTGCTCGAGCACACCCAGCACAAGCTGCCGGGCTGGCCCGAGCGGGTCAAGCTGATGCAGGAGAACTGGATCGGCAAGAGCGAAGGCTTGCGCTTCGCCTTCACCCACGACATCCGCGACGACAGGGGCGCGCTGATCCAGGACGGACGCATGTACGTCTTCACGACGCGTGCCGACACCATCATGGGCGTGACCTTCTGCGCGGTCGCGCCGGAGCACCCGTTGGCGCTGCATGCCGCGAAGACCAACCGCCAGGTCGCCGCCTTCATCGCCGAGAGCAAGGGCGGCGGCACCACCGAGGCCGAGCTCGCCACCCAGGAAAAGAAGGGCGTGCCCACCGGCCTCTTCGTGACCCATCCGATCACCGACGAGCCGGTGCCGGTCTGGGTCGGCAACTACGTGCTGATGAGCTACGGCGACGGCGCCGTGATGGGCGTGCCGGCGCATGACGAGCGCGACTTCGCCTTCGCCAACAAGTACGGCATCGAGATCATCCAGGTGGTGCTGGTCGACGACGAGCCGCACTTCGACTACCACCGCTGGCAGGACTGGTACGCCGACAAGCAGCGCGGCGTGACCATCAACTCCGACAACTTCAGCGGCATGTCCCACGAAGAGGCGGTCACCGCTGTGGCGCATGCACTGGGCCAGAAGGGCCTCGGCGAGATGCAGACCACCTGGCGCCTGCGCGACTGGGGCGTGAGCCGCCAGCGCTACTGGGGCACGCCGATCCCGATCATCCATTGCGAGGAGCACGGCGCGGTGCCGGTGCCCGAGCGCGACCTGCCGGTGGTGCTGCCGGTGGACTGCGTGCCCGATGGCTCCGGCAATCCGCTGCTCAAGCACGAGGGCTTCCATGCCGGCGTGGTCTGCCCGGTCTGCGGCAAGCCCGCGCGCCGCGAGACCGACACGATGGACACCTTCGTCGACAGCTCGTGGTATTTCATGCGCTATTGCGATCCGAAGGACGAGCGCGCCATGGTCGACGGCGGCGCGCGCTACTGGATGGCGATGGACCAGTACATCGGCGGCATCGAGCACGCGATCCTGCACCTGCTGTATGCGCGCTTCTGGACCAAGGTGATGCGCGACATGGGGCTGGTGACGGTCGACGAGCCCTTCAGCAAGCTGCTGACCCAGGGCATGGTGCTCAACCAGATCTTCTACAAGCGCAACGAGAAGGGCGGCAAGGACTACTTCCCGCCCTCCGAGGTCACGCCGGTGCTCGATGCGCAGGGCCGCATCACTGGCGGCACCACGACCGACGGCACGCAGGTCGAATACGGCGGCGTCGGCAAGATGGGCAAGAGCGAGCGCAACGGCGTCGACCCGCAGGACCTGATCGAGAAATACGGCGCCGACACCGCCCGCCTGTACACCATGTTCACCGCGCCGCCCGAGGCCACGCTCGAGTGGAACGACGCGGCGGTCGAGGGCAGCTTCCGCTTCCTGCGCCGGCTCTGGAACTTCGGCGTCGCGCAACATGCGGCGCTGGCCGATGCGCCTGCAGCGGCCGGCACCGATGCGCCGGCCTTCGGCAAGGAGGCCAAGGCGCTGCGCCACGAACTGCACACGGTGCTGCGCCAGATCGACTACGACTACCAGCGCATGCAATACAACACCGTCGTCTCGGGCGCGATGAAGCTGCTGAACGCGCTGGAGGGCTTCAAACCCGCCGTGCCGGACGCCGGCGATCGCGCCGCGCTGCGCGAAGGCTTCGGCATCCTGCTGCGCTGCCTCTATCCGGCCACGCCGCACGTCACGCACGTGCTGTGGCGGCAGCTGGGGTACGACCGCGATGCCGGCGAACTGCTCGACGCGCCCTGGCCGCAGGTCGACGGCGGCGCGCTCGAGCAGGACGAGATCGAGCTGATGGTGCAGGTCAACGGCAAGCTGCGCGGCTCGCTGCGCGTGCCGGCCGCCGCCTCCAAGCAGGACATCGAGAAGCTGGCCCTGGGTTGCGAGGCCTTCACCGCGCATTCGGGCGGCGCACCCGCCAAGCGGGTGATCGTGGTGCCGGGCCGACTCGTGAACATGGTGATATGAGCGATATCCACGGCGCAGGGCGCCTGCCGCGTCGCGGCTTCATCGGCCTCGGCGCGGCAGCGCTGGCGCTCGCGGGTTGCGGCTTCCAGCTGCGCAAGGCGCCCGACTTCAGCTTCAAGAGCATCGTCATCCCGGCCAACACCGCCTTCGCGAACTACCTGCGGCGCAACCTCAAGGCCACCGGTACCGTCGAGGTGCTGCCCAACGAGGACATCGACCGGGCCGAGGCCGTGTTCGACGTGCTGGGCGAGAACCGCGACAACCTGATCGTCTCCACCGACAGCTCCGGCCAGGTGCGCGAGCTGCTGCTGCGCCTGACCGTGCGCTTCCGGGTGCGCGGCCGGAACGGTCGCGAACTGCTCGGCCCGACCGCCATCTCGCAGACCCGCGACATCTCCTACAACGAGACCGCGGCGTTGGCCAAGGAGGCCGAGACCGAGCTGCTGTTCCGCGACATGCAGAGCGACATCGCGCAGCAGGTCGTGCGCCGGCTGGCGGCGATCAAGGCCTGAGGCCAGGGCAGCTGCCATGCAACTCGCCAGCGCGCAGCTCCAGGGCCATCTGGCCAAGCGGCTGGCGCCGCTCTATCTCATCCACGGCGACGAGCCGCTGCTGGCCCAGGAAGCGGCCGATGCGATCCGCGCGGCGGCGCGCGCCCAGGGCTTCGGCGAGCGGGTGTCCTTCACCGTGGCTGGCGCGCATTTCGACTGGAGCGGGGTGCTGGCGGCCGGCGGCTCGATGAGCCTCTTCGCCGAGCGGCAGCTGGTCGAGATCCGCATTCCCTCGGGCAAGCCCGGCAAGGACGGCAGCACCGCGCTGCAGCAGATCGCCGATGCCGCGCCTGGCAACGACAGCGTCCTGACCCTGGTGACGCTGCCGCGGCTCGACAAGGCCACTCGCAGCGCGGCCTGGTTCACCGCCCTCGAGAACCAGGGCGTGAGCCTGCAGATCGATCCGGTCGAGCGCGCCGCTCTGCCGCAATGGATCGCCCAGCGCCTGGCGCAGCAGGGCCAGCGGGTCAAGGCCGGCGACGAAGGCCAGCGCACGCTGCAGTTCTTCGCCGACCGGGTCGAGGGCAACCTGCTGGCCGCGCACCAGGAGATCCAGAAGCTGGCACTGCTCTACCCCGAGGGCGAGCTGGGCTTGGAACAGGTCGAGGCCGCGGTCAACAACGTCGCGCGCTACGACGTCTTCAAGCTGTCGGAGGCGGTGCTGGCCGGCAATCCGCAGCGGGTGGCGCGCATGCTCGACGGCCTGCGCGCCGAGGGCGAGGCCGAGGTGCTGGTGCACTACACGCTGGCCGAGGACATCCGTGCGCTCAAGCGGGTCAAGGACGCGATGGCGGCCGGCCGCCCGCTGCCGATGGCGCTGCGCGAGAACCGCATCTGGGGTCCGCGCGAGCGGGCCTTCGAACGGGTGCTCCCGCGCATCGAAGAACGCGCTCTGGCCCGGATGCTGCAGGCCGCGCATCGGGTCGACGGCATCGTGAAGGGCCTGCGCCAGCCCGATTGGCCGGCCAACGGCTGGCAGGCACTGCAGCGGCTGGCCTTCATGCTCTGCCGGGCCTGCGCTCCCCCGCGCTGAGGCTTTTGCACCACTCTGGTGCAGATCCGGCCCCAGGCCAGCGCCGGGCAAGGGCCGCGCGGCACAATCGGGGGATGAACAAGTTGAACGTTGCCGAGCAGGTCCAGATGCTCGGATTGCAGGCCAAGCTGGCCTCCGCGCAGATGGCGCGGGCCGATGCGGCCACCAAGAACAAGGCACTGAAGGCGCTCGCACGCCGCCTGCGCGAGGCCGGCGAGGGCCTGGCCCGGGCCAATGCGCAGGATCTGGCACGCGCCGAGGCCGCCGGCCTCGCGGCGCCGATGGTCGACCGCCTCAAGCTCACGCCGAAGATCATCGAGACGGTGGCCCAGGGTTGCGAACAGCTGGCCGCGATGAGCGACGTGATCGGCGAGGTCATCGGCATGCGCCAGCAGCCCAGCGGCATCCGCGTCGGGCAGATGCGCGTGCCGATCGGCGTCTTCGGCATGATCTACGAGAGCCGTCCCAACGTGACCATCGAGGCCGCCAGCCTGGCCATCAAGAGCGGCAATGCCGCCATCCTGCGCGGCGGCTCGGAGGCGATCGAATCGAACAAGGCGCTGGCGCGGCTGGTCGCCGAGTCGCTGGAAGAGGCCGGCCTTCCGGCCGACGCCGTGCAGCTGGTCGGCACCACCGATCGCGAGGCGGTCGGCCAGCTGATCGCGATGCCGCAGTTCGTCGACGTGATCATCCCGCGCGGCGGCAAGGGCCTGATCGAGCGCATCAGCCGCGAGGCGAAGGTGCCGGTGATCAAGCACCTGGACGGCAACTGCCACGTCTATGTCGACGACACCGCCGAGCTCGACATGGCGCTGAAGATCGTCGACAACGCCAAGACCCAGAAATACAGCCCCTGCAACGCCGCCGAGGGCCTGTTGGTGGCCGCCTCCATCGCCGAGGCATTCCTGCCCGAGATCGGCGCGATCTTCGCGTCCAAGGGCGTCGAGATGCGCTGCGATGCCGCGGCCGCGCGCATCCTGCGCGAGGACCACACCCACGCCTCCCATGGCCGCATCGTCGATGCGGTCGAGGCCGACTGGTCGGAGGAATACCTGGCGGCGGTGATCAGCATCAAGGTGGTGGAGGGCGTGGACGAGGCCATAGCCCACATCAACCGCTACTCCAGCCACCACACCGACGCCATCGTCACCCGCGACCACATGAACGCCCAGCGCTTCCTGCGCGAGGTCGATTCGGCCAGCGTGATGGTCAATGCCAGCACGCGTTTCGCCGATGGCTTCGAGTTCGGGCTGGGCGCGGAGATCGGCATCAGCACCGACAAGTTCCATGCGCGCGGGCCGGTCGGCATCGAGGGCCTGACCTCGCTCAAGTACGTGGTGCTGGGGCAGGGCGAAATCAGGGCTTGAGCTCTCCCCCAGCCTTGCTCACTTCGCTTTGCTGCGTGTAGCTTCTGCACCCCAAAGACTTCGCTCTCCCCCAGCCTTGCTCACGCCGCTGCGCGGCGTGTAGCTTCTGCACCCCCTTCCGGGGGCGACACCCTGCGGCCCGGCGGAGCCGGATCCGCGGTGTCTCTGGAACGGGCCGGCTTCGCGGCCACGATGGGAGGCGTGAAGACTGGAATTGAGGGGGGTGCGGCTTGTCATTTGGCGGGACGCCCCTAAATCTACAATTCCGCTCTCGCTCAGGCACCCATCAAGAAGGCCGCTCGCATGGTCCCCCATCTCGTCACCGCCCTGACCGGCCCGATCAACGAACTCGAGCAGCGCGTGCTCGACTCGACGCCGGCCATCGAGCGCTGGTTCCGGCTCGAGTGGATGGAGCACACGCCGCCCTTCTACAGCTCGGTCGACATCCGCAATGCCGGCTTCAAGCTGGCGCCGGTCGACACCAGCCTCTACCCGGTCGGCTGGAACAACCTCACCGAGGACATGCTGCCGCTGGCGGTGCAGGCGGCCCAGGCGGCGATCGAGAAGATCTGCCCCGAGGCGCGCAATCTGCTCGTCATCCCCGAGAACCATTCGCGCAACACCTTCTACCTGGCCAACGTGGCGCGGCTGGTGCGGATCTTCCACATGGCGGGGCTCAATGTCCGGATCGGCTCGATCGATCCGGCGATCAAGACGCCCAAGAAGATCGCCCTGCCCAACGGCGAGACGGTCTGCCTCGAGCCCGTGGTGCGCAGCAAGCGCCGCCTGGGTCTCAAGCACTTCGACCCCTGCACCATCCTGCTCAACAACGACCTCGCGGCCGGCACGCCCGGCATCCTGGAAGACCTGCATGAGCAATACCTGCTGCCGCCGCTGCATGCCGGCTGGTCGGTGCGGCGCAAGAGCAATCACCTGCACAGCTACGAAGAAGTCTCCAAGCGCTTCGGCAAGCTGCTCGGCATCGACCCCTGGCTGATCAACCCGATGGTCGCCAAGGCGGCCGAGGTCAACTTCGCCAGCGGCCAGGGCGTCGACGTGCTGACCAGCCATGTCGATGCACTGCTGACCAAGGTGCGGCGCAAGTACAAGGAATACGGTATCAACGAGAAGCCCTTCGTGGTGGTGAAGGCCGACAACGGCTCCTCGGGCATGGGCGTGATGACCGTGCGCGACGTCAAGGAACTCGAGACCCTGGCGCGCCGGCTGCGCGAGGGCGGCAGCAGCGTCCCGGCCGCCGCCTCGGAGCCGCTCGACCTGATTGTCCAGGAAGGCGTGCTGACCAACGAGCGGGTGCACAACGGAGTAGCCGAGCCGGTGGTCTACATGATGGACCGCTACGTGGTCGGCGGCTTCTACCGGGTCCATGCCGAGCGCAATCCGGACGAGAACCTGAACCTCCCCGGCGCCAGTTTCGTGCCCCTGGCTTTTTCGGAGAGTGCGCACTTACCACAGCCGGGTGCCAAGCCTGGCGCCAGCGCACCGAACCGCTTCTACATGTACGGTGTGATCGGCAGGCTGGCTATGGTGGCCGCCAGCTACGAACTCGAGGCGACCGACCCGGACGCCGAAACCTACGACTGATGCGGCGGCGCCACTTGCGGGTCCGCCCCGCGGCGGCAAAATAGCGCCTCCATAGCAAACGCAACAAAGTTCAGGGTGGAGGTGGAGCGCCGGTCGGGCATGGCCGGCGAGGCGCCGCGGCACGCAGCAGGCCGCATCCGTCCTTTTGCATCGACTTCGTGTCCGCACCCAAAGCACCCTCACTGGCGTTGATCATCGCTGCGATCGGCGTCGTCTATGGCGACATCGGCACCAGCGTCCTCTATGCGATGAAGGAGGTGTTCGGCCACGGCCACGTGCCCTTCACCATCGAGAACGTCTACGGCATCCTGTCGATGTTCTTCTGGACGCTGACCGTCATCGTCTCGCTGAAATACGTGGTGCTGGTGCTGCGCGCCGACAACGCCGGCGAAGGCGGCCTGGTCGCGATGCTGGCACTGGCCTCGCAGGCGGTGTCGAACAAGCCGCGGCTGCGCGGCGTGCTGCTGGTGGTGGGCATCTTCGGCACATCGCTCTTCTATGGCGACGGCGTGATCACGCCGGCGATCTCGGTGCTGTCGGCGGTCGAGGGCCTGGAGGTGGTGTCCCCGCAGTTCGTCCACTACGTGATCCCATTGACGCTGCTGGTGCTGTTCTGCCTGTTCGCGGTGCAGAAGCGCGGCACCGCAGGCATCGGGCGCTTCTTCGGGCCGATCACGCTGACCTGGTTCGTCGCGATCTCGCTGCTCGGCATCGCGCAGATCATGGTCCACCCCGAGATCCTCAAGGCGATCAGCCCCTTCTATGCGCTGCGCTTCATCTGGCTGAACCCGGGCACCAGCTTCATCATCCTCGGCGCGACGGTGCTGTGCGTGACCGGCGCCGAGGCCCTCTATGCCGACCTCGGGCACTTCGGCAAGAAGCCGATCCGCATCGCCTGGTTCTCGGTGGTGATGCCGGCGCTCACGCTCAACTACTTCGGCCAGGGCGCGCTCTTGCTCGAGAATCCGGAAGCGGTGAAGAACCCCTTCTTCATGATGGCGCCCGAGTGGGCCCTGCTGCCTTTGGTGCTGCTGGCCACCGCCGCCACGGTGATCGCCTCGCAGGCGTTGATCACCGGCGCCTTCAGCGTCACCCGGCAGGTGATCCAGCTGGGCTATCTGCCGCGCATGAACATCGAGCACACGAGCGTGCGCACCGCCGGCCAGATCTACATCCCCTTCGTGAACTGGGGGCTGTTCGTCGCGATCGTGCTGGCGGTGGTCATGTTCCGCTCGTCGAGCAACCTGGCAGCGGCCTACGGCATCGCGGTGACCACCGACATGCTGATCACCACCGTGCTGACCTTCTTCGTGGTGCGCTATGCCTGGAAATACCCGTTGGCACTGTGCATCGCGGCCACCGGGGCCTTCTTCGTGGTCGACTTCATGTTCTGGTCGTCGAACCTGCTCAAGCTCTTCGACGGCGGCTGGTTCCCGCTGCTGATCGGCGGCTCGATCTTCACCCTGATGCTGACCTGGAAGGAAGGCCGGCGCCTGATGGGCGAGACGCAGCTGGCCGAGGCGATCGACCTGCGCAGCTTCCTGGCGTCGGTCTTCGTGAGCCCGCCGGCGCGGGTCGATGGCACGGCGGTGTTCCTTACTTCCGAGCCCGGCGTGGTGCCGAACGCGCTGCTGCACAACCTGAAGCACAACAAGGTGCTGCACGACCAGAACCTGTTCGTCACGGTGCGCAACCACGAGGTGCCCTGGATCCCGATGGACAAGCGCATCGAGATGGAGCCGCTCGGGCATCACTGCTGGCAGGTGGTGGTGCACTACGGATTCAAGAACGAGATCGACCTGCCGCGCGCGCTCGAGAACGCCCGCCTGCGCGGCTGCCAGCTCGAGCCGATGGCGACCAGCTACTTCCTGTCGCGCGACGTCGTCATTCCCACGCTGGGCAGCGGCATGGCGCCCTGGCGCGAAAAGCTGTTCGCGCAGATGCATCACAACGCGAGCGGGGCGGCGGATTTCCTGGGGCTGCCGAATAACGCGGTGGTGGAGCTGGGCTCCAAAATAGAGATTTAGATCTCCCCCAGCCTTGCTCACGTCGCTTCGCGACGTGTAGCTTCTGCACCCCCTTCCGGGGGCAACACCGGCGGCCCGGCGGAGCCGGTTCCGCGGTGTTTCACGAAGGGGCCGGCCTTTGGCGGCCGCGATGGGGAGTCTTTGACACACGCGACAATCCGGGCATGCGCTTCTTTCGCGATCTGAGTCTGTCGGCCTTCGTTGCCGGTTTCGTGGCGGTGCTGGTGGGCTTCACCAGTTCGGTGGCCATCGTCTTCCAGGCGGCGCAGGCCTTCGGGGCGACGCCGGAGCTGATCTCTTCCTGGATGTGGGCGCTGGGCATCGGCATGGGGCTGGCCTCGGCGCTGCCCTCGCTGTGGTGGCGCAAGCCGGTGATGATCGCCTGGAGCACGCCCGGCGCGGCGGTGCTGGCGGTGGCCGGTGCCGGCTACGGCATGGGCGAGGCGGTCGGCGCCTTCATCGTCTGCGCCTTGCTGATGACGCTGGCCGGCGCCACCGGCTGGTTCGAGCGGGTGATGAACCGCATCCCGATGGCGCTGGCCTCGGCGCTGTTGGCGGGCGTGCTGGCACGCTTCGGCATGTCGGCCTTCCTGGCGGCGCAGTCGGCCACCGGGCTGGTGCTGTCGATGCTGCTGGCCTACCTGCTGGGCAAGCGGCTGCTGCCGCGCTACGCGGTGCCGCTGACGCTGGCCGCCGGCATCGTGTATGCCGCGCTGCACGGGGAGTTGGCCTGGGGCGGGGTGCACCTGAGCTTCGCCATGCCGGTGTTCACCATGCCGGTCTTCAGCTGGCAGGCGGTGGTCAGCCTGGCGCTGCCGCTCTTCGTCGTCACCATGGCGTCGCAGAACCTGCCCGGCGTGGCGGCGATCCGGGCCGCCGGCTACGACCTGCCGGTGTCCAAGCTGATCACCATCAGCGGCCTCTTCACCCTGGTGCTGGCGCCTTTCGGCGCCTTCGCGCTCAATCTCAGCGCCATCACCGCCGCCATCTGCATGGGGCGCGAGGCGCATGAGGACCCGGCGCGGCGCTACACCGCGGCGGTCAGCTGCGGCGCCATCTACGTGGTCATCGGCATCCTCGGCGCGGCGGTCACCGGCCTGCTCACCGCCTTCCCGAAGGAACTGGTCGCCGCCATCGCCGGCCTGGCGCTGCTGGGCTCGATCGGCGGCGGCCTGGCGGCAGCGGTGCGCGACGAAACCCATCGCGAAGCGGCGCTGATCACCTTCCTGGTGACCTTGTCCGGTGTCAGCCTGCTGGGCATCGGCTCGGCCTTCTGGGGCGTGGTCGCCGGCGCGGTCGCGTTGCTGATCCAGCAGATCGGCCGTCGACCCTCGGCCGGCAAGGACATCGCCGACGCGTGCAAGATCCGCATCGACGCGCGTGCCGCGGATGCCGCGCCCGCTTCATCTTCCACAATGCCCGGCACGGGAACTGAAAAGAACGCCTGACATGCACATCCTCATCGTTGCCGACCCGCTCGAGCATTTCAAAATCTACAAGGACACCACCTTCTCGATGATGCGCGAGGCCCAGCGGCGCGGCCACACGCTCTCGGCTTGCGTGCCGCAGGACCTCGGCTGGCAGCGCGGCCGGCAGGTGACGGCGCGCGCGCGGGCGGTGCGCCTCACCGGCGACCCCGACGCCTGGTTCATCGACGAAGGCGTGTCGCAGCGGCCGCTCAAGGACTTCGATCTGGTGCTGATGCGCAAGGACCCGCCCTTCGATGCCGAATACATCTACGCCACCCACCTGCTGGAGCAGGCCGAGCGCGAGGGCGCGCGGGTGGTCAACAAGCCGCGCGCGCTGCGCGATCATCCCGAAAAGCTGGCGATCATGGAGTTCCCCGACTTCATCGCGCCGACGCTGGTGACGCGCGATGCGGCCGCGGTGCGCGCATTCCACGCCGAGCACCAGGACATCATCCTGAAGCCGCTCGACGGCATGGGCGGCATGGGCATCTTCCGGGTCAAGGCCGATGCGCTGAACCTGGGCTCGATCATCGAGACGCTCAACAAGGACGGCGCGGAGACCATCATGGTGCAGCGCTTCGTGCCTGAGATCGCCAAGGGCGACAAGCGGGTGCTGGTGATCGGCGGCAAGGTGGTGCCCTTCAGCCTGGCGCGCATTCCGCAGGGCACCGAGGTGCGCGGCAACCTCGCGGCCGGCGGCAAGGGCGTGGCGCAGCCGCTGACCGACGACGACCGGCGTATCGCCGAGGCGATCGGCCCGGTGCTGCATGCGCGCGGACTGCTGCTGATCGGCCTGGACGTGATCGGCGGTTCGCTGACCGAGATCAACGTCACCAGCCCGACCTGCTTCCAGGAGATCACCGAGCAGACCGGATTCGATGTGCCGGCGATGTTCGTCGATGCGCTGGAGGCTGAACTGAAGGGCTGAGGCGCTGCCGCGCTTGTTGCGCGGCATGGCGGGAGCCGGGCGATGCGGGCATCGACAGGCGCTGGAGATGGCCTCCCGGATGGATAGTGATGGTCGTCGACTGCTCGACCTCGATCGAGCCCTACCCGCAGCGCCGCCCATCCACGAAAACCGCCAGCTCCCGAGGCGCGAAGGCCGTCCACGTCTCGTTGGTCGTGAGCGGTGCCGTCACCACCACCGCGACGCGATCGCTGGGGGTGGTGTGCTGAGCGAAGTCCACGCTGAGGTCTTCGTCCGACAGTTCCGCCGTTAGAAAGGGATGCTTCCGCTCCACGTACCAGAGGTTTGTCGACGCATGCGCCCACAACGCCTGCCCGTTCGACAGCATGAAGTTGAAGGTACCGTGGTCCGCCAGCCGCGGCGCAAGTTCGCGCAGGGTCAGCGTGAGCTCGTCGACGCTGGGCACGCCGGCATGCGACTTGGCCAGCTCCTGCATCAGCCAGCAGAAGGCGTGCTCGCTGTCGGTGTTGCCCACCGGGTGGAAGTTGCCGTGCAGGCGCGGCCGGAAGTCCTTCAGGTCGCCGTTGTGCGCGAACACCCAGTAGCGGCCCCACAGCTCGCGCACGAAGGGGTGGCAGTTCTGCAGGTTGACCGCGCCCTGGGTCGCCTTGCGGATGTGGGCAATGACGTTGCGGCTGCGGATCGGGTAGCGACGGATCAGCTCGGCCACCGGCGATTCGCAGGCCGGTTGGTGGTCCACGAAATGACGCAGGCCGCGGTCCTCGAAGAAGGCGATGCCCCAGCCGTCCGCGTGATGGTCGGTGCGGCCGCCGCGCTGCGCGAAGCCGGTGAAGCTGAAGGTCACGTCGGTGGGCGTGTTGCAATTCATGCCGAGCAGTTGGCACATCGGATCGATTCCTCTTGATCGTTCGGGGACTTCGCTTCAGGCGACCACCGCCGGCAGGCGCTTCAGGCGCAACTGCCACGCCGCACAAATCGCCACCGCGCAAAGCCCGGCCAGCAGCCCGAAGACTTCGTCAAAAGCCGCCAGCCGCTCGGCACTCGAATTCGGATTGGCCAGCGAATCCCCATGCGCGGCCAGCCGCCACTCGAGCACGATCGCGCACAGGCTCACGCCGGCCGCGCCCCCGAGCATGCGCAAAAAATTGATCGCGCTGGCGCCCTGCGCGATCAAATCCTTCTCGAGCGGCCGCAGCGAGCCGAGGTTGAGCGAGGGCAGGATGAAGCCGAGCCCGATCCGCCCGATGACCGCGAAGGCGACCAGCCACCACAGCGTGCTGTCCAGGTGCAGCAGGGTCATGAGCGCGAACGAGGCGGCCAGCAGCGCCAGCCCGATGCTCACCAGCAGGTAGGTCGGATGCCGGTCGGCCAGGCGCCCGACCACCGCGATCGCGAGCGCCAGCACGATGCCGGCCGGCAGCAGGATGGTGCCCACATGCGCGGCCGACAGCTTGAGGCCGGTCTGCATGTAGACCGGCAGCAGGTAGGTCGAACCGAAGAGGGCGGTGCCGTAGATGAAGGCCACGATGCTGCCCATCGCGAACTGCCTGTGCCGGAACAGCGCCAGGTTCATCAGTGGCTGCCCGCCGGCGGCGGCGCAGCGGCGCTGCCAGCCCAGGAAGGCGGTGAAGGCGAGCGCGGCGCCGGCCAGCAGCAGGCCGGCCTGCAGCTTCGAATCGCCGCGCAGCGCGACCAGGCCGTTGAGCAGGCACAGCGTGCCCAGGGTGCCCAACGCCAGCCCGCGCCAGTCGAGCCCGCCGGCCCGCGAGGCGACGACGCCGCCGGGCGCGGTGGTCGGCACGAAGCGGTAGGCCAGCCAGATCGATGCGAGGCAGAAGGGCACCACCATGAAGAAGATCGAGCGCCAGCCGAACAGGTCGACCAGCACGCCGCCGATGCTCGGCCCGATGGCCGGCGCCAGCACCGCGCCCATGCCGAAGATGCCGCTGGCCCGTCCCTGCTCGTGCGGCTGGAAGGCGCGCAGGATGATGATCGCCGGGATCGGCTGCACCACGCCGGCCGCGAGGCCTTCGGCGACGCGCGCGATCAGCACCAGCGAGAAGTCGCTGGCCAGGCCGCCCACCATGCCGCCCGCGAGCAGCAGCACCATCGTGCCGACGTAGGTGCGCCTATAGCCGTAGCGTCCCAGCAGCCAGGGGGTCGTCAGCATCGACACCGTCATCGCCACCATGAAGCCGGAGCTGACCCATTGGGCGCGTTCCTGGCCCAGCGCGAAGTGGCGGCTCATGCCGGGAATCGCGACGTTGACGATGGTCGAGGACATGATCGACGCCATCACGCCGACCATCACCGACAGCAGCAGCAGCCAGCGATAGCGCTCGCCATAGCGCGCGCTCAGGGTCTGCAGGTGGTTGGCGGTCATCGGGGAAGGGCGATCGGGCTGTCCTACAAGGATATCGGTCTTTGAGCGCTACGCCATCGCCCGGGGACTGCGCAGAATCCTGCTGCGCCCGGCGATGCCCGTAGGCATGCCAGGGCCCGACCACGGATCGCCTTTCGATTCCAATAGCCCATCACCAGTCCGTTCCATGACCGATTCCGACACCCAGGCCCTCTCCGCACCGACGCCTGCCGAAGCCGACAGCTCGCTGGCCTCCGAGCTGCAGGCGCCCACCGTCACCCGGGCCTACCAGTGCCAGTGCGGCCGGCCTGTATTCCTGCGCAACAGCCAGTGCCTGGCCTGTCGCACGCCGCTCGGCTATGTCATCGATCGCCTCGGCGTGGTGCCGCTTGCGCCCGCCGAGTTCGCCGGGGCCGAGCCGGACACATTCACCGTCTTCGGCGATCCGGCAGGCCGCGCCTACCGCCATTGCGACAACCTGCTGAGTGCCGCCGCCTGCAACTGGATGGTGCCGGCGCCGCGCGATGGCGACGCTGCCTCCTTCAACACCGATGGCCTGGTGCCGGGGCTTTGCCTCTCGTGCAGCGTGACCCGGACGATCCCGGACCAGTCGATCGAGCGCAACGGCGAACTGTGGCTGAGCCTGGAGCTGGCCAAGCGTCGCCTGCTGTCGCAACTGCTGGCGCTGCACCTGCCGGTGCTGACCCGGCTCAGCGATCCGGTGCACGGGCTGGCCTTCGACTTCCTGGGCAGCGTGCCCGGCGCGCCGCACGTGATGACCGGCCACCAGACCGGCGTGATCACGCTCAACGCCGAGGAAGCCGAGGACGCGGTGCGCGAGCGCATCCGCGCCGAGATGCGCGAGCCCTATCGCACCCTGCTGGGCCATTTCAGACACGAGATCGGCCACTACTACTGGGATCTGCTGGTCGAGCCCACGCCCTGGATCGAGGGCTTTCGCGAGTTGTTCGGCGACGAGCGCGAGGATTACGCCGCCGCGCTGCGCAATCACTACGACAACGGCGCGCCGCCCGACTGGGCCAATCGCTTCGTCACCAACTACGCCAGTTCGCACCCATGGGAGGACTGGGCCGAGACCTGGGCCCACTACCTGCACATGGCCGACACCGCGGACACCGCGATGAGCTTCGGCGTCGATGCGCAGAACGTCGAGCTGGCCGGCGACCTGTTCGAGATGGGCGATCTCTGGCGGCCGGACGATGCCGGCGCGGCCAGCTTCCTGGACTTCCTCAACGGCTGGGTGCGGCTCACCAACGTGCTCAACGAACTGTCGCGCAGCATGGGCCAGCCCGACTACTACCCCTTCGTGCTGCCGCGAGCGGCGGTCGGCAAGCTGCAGTTCATCCACATGGTGATCACCGAGCAGCGCGAGCGCGACGGGCTGCCGGCCATGGGCGCGAAGGCGCCCGAGGCGCCTGCTTCAGCGCCGACGATGGCGCCGGCGGCGGCTGACGAGGCCGTGGGTGCCGAGGGCCTGCCCTTGAATGAAAGCCCGGCGCATCAGGCCTGAGCGTGCGCGTCGAGCGCTGCGCAACGTGCGCAGATGCAGGCCATGCGGCGCCGCTCGGGAGGCACGCGGGCGAGCAGGCTGGCGCTGAAGTCGGCATCCATGCACCAGCAGGGAGCTTGCGGCTGGCCGGTCAGGCGCTCGACTTCCATCGCGCAGGCATTGGCCGCGCCGCACAGCGGGCAGCGGGAAGCATCGATCGCGGACGCTGCCTGCATCGTCGAATGCACGCTCAAGCCACTTCGAAGGCGGCCAGCCTGCGGGCGACCGGGCGATTCTCGAGCGTGACGTAGACCGGCAGCCCGTCGACATAGGACGGGTAGTCCTCGCCCTGGATCAGCGGCAGCAGGTAGCGGCGGCAGGCCTCGGTGATGCCCCAGCCGTCTTCCGAGATGAATTCGCGCGGCATGAACTTCTCGGTGTTGGCGACCTGGTCGAGCGGCGCCACGCCGATGCGATACGCATAGGGCGAGTCGGAGGTGCGCTCGATGCAGGGCATCACCGCGTTGCGGCCTTCGAGCGCGAGTTCGACCGCGCGCTGGCCGAGTTCGTAGGCCTGGCGCACGTCGGTGGCCGAGGCGATGTGGCGGGCCGAGCGCTGCAGGTAGTCGGCCACCGCCCAGTGGAACTTATGGCCCAGCGCGTCCTTGACCATCTGCGCCACCACCGGCGCCGCGCCGCCGAGCTGCGCATGGCCGAAGGCGTCCTTGCTGCCCTGCTCGGCCAGGAAGCGGCCGTCGGGATGGTGACAGCCCTCGGACACCACCACGGTGCAGTAGCCGTGCGCCTTGACCAGCGCATCGACGCGCGCGATGAAGGCCGGCTGGTCGAAGGGTATCTCGGGGAACAGCACCACCACAGGGATGCCCTGCGCCGCGGCCAGCCCGCCGGCCGCCGCGATCCAGCCGGCATGCCGGCCCATTACCTCGAGCACGAAGACCTTGGTCGAGGTGGCGGCCATGGAGCGCACGTCCAGCGATGCCTCCAGCGTCGACACCGCGACGTATTTCGCGACCGAGCCGAAGCCCGGGCAGCAGTCGGTCAGCGCCAGGTCGTTGTCGATGGTCTTGGGCACGTGGATCGCCTGCAGCGCATAGCCCATCGACTGCGAAAGCTGGCTCACCTTGAAGCAGGTGTCGGCCGAATCGCCGCCGCCGTTGTAGAAGAAGTAGCCGATGTCGTGGGCCTTGAAGACCTCGATCAGGCGCTCGTATTCGCGGCGGTTCTTTTCGAGGGACTTGAGCTTGTAGCGGCAGGAGCCGAATGCGCCGGCCGGCGTGCCGCGCAGCGCGGCGATGGCCTCGGCCGATTCGAGCGAGGTGTCGATCAGGTCCTCGGTGAGGGCGCCGATGATGCCGTTGCGTCCGGCATAGACGCGGCCGATGCGGTCGGTGTGGCGGCGCGCCGTCTCGATCACGCCGCAGGCCGAGGCGTTGATGACCGATGTGACGCCGCCGGACTGGGCGTAGAAGGCGTGGGAGGCAGGCATGGCGCATTCTCCCGCAGCCACCGCCCGCCTGCCAGTGCGGTCTTGCTCAGCGGCCCGGCAGCCCCATCGCGCGGGTGATCACCTCTTTCATGATCTCGTTGGTGCCGCCGTAGATGCGCTGCACGCGTGCGTCCGCGTACGCTCGGGCCACCGGGTATTCCCACATGAAGCCGTAGCCGCCGTGCAGCTGCAGGCATTCGTCCATCACCTTGCATTGCAGGTCGCTGGTCCAGTACTTGGCCATGCTGGCGGTGGCGGTGTCGAGCCGCTCGGACATCAGCAGCTCGATGCACTTGTCGACGAAGACCTGCGCCACCTGCACCTCGGTCTGCAGCTCGGCCAGCTTGTAGCGGGTGTTCTGGTAGGCGCCCACCGGCTGGCCGAAGACCTGGCGGTCCTTCACGTAGGCGACCGTCTGGTCGATGATCGATTGCGAGGCCGCGACCGCGCCGATCGCGATCTGCATGCGCTCCCAGGGCAGCTGCTCCATCAGGCAGACGAAGCCGCGGTTCTCCTGCGCCGGGCCGCCCAGCAGCGCATCGGGCGCGAGCCGCACATCGTTGAAGAACAGCTCGGAGGTGTCCTGCGCCTTCAGGCCCAGCTTCTTCAGCCGCTTGCCCTTCTCGAAGCCCGGCGTGCCGCGCTCGACCAGCAGCAGGCTGGTGCCCTTGGCGCCGGCGCTCGGGTCGGTCTTGGCGACCACGATCACCAGGTCGGCATGCCAGCCGTTGGTGATGAAGGTCTTGCTGCCGTTGAGCACATAGCCGCCGTCGGCCTGGCGCTGGGCGGTGCTGCGTACGGCCTGCAGGTCGCTGCCGGCGGCGGGCTCGCTCATGGCGATGGCGCCGATCAGCTCGCCGCTCGCGAGCTTGGGCAGGTAGTGGCGCTTCTGGGCCTCGGTGCCGTAGCGCAGGATGTAGGGCGCGACGATCTCGCTGTGCAGCCCGAAGCCGATGCCGGTGAAGCCGCGCGCCCAGAGTTCCTCGAACTGGATCACCGAATACAGCAGGTCGGCGCCGGCACCGCCATATTCCTCGGGCAGCGACATGCACAGGAAGCCGTTGGCGCCGGCCTTGCTCCAGACCTCGCGGGCCACGTAGCCCTGGTCTTCCCAGGCCTCGTGGAAGGGCGCGATCTCCTTGTCGACGAAGCGCCGGAAGCTGTCGCGGAAGGCCAGGTGGTCGGGCCCGTACAGGCTTCGCTCGATCATGGCTTCGAGCGCGGGCGGAAGACCGGCGGGCGCTTCTGCAGGAAGGCCTTGACGCCCTCGGCGAAGCTCGGCGAGTCGATCAGCTCGCGCTGGCGATCGGCCTCGTAGTGCAGCTGCTCGGACAGGGAGTTGTCCTCGGCAGCCTCGATCGCGCGCCGGGCCTCGATCACCGCATGGGCGGGCAGCCGGGCGAGCCGCTGGGCCGTCTTGCCCGCTTCGAGCAGCAGCAGGTCGTCGTCGACGCTGGACCAGATCAGCCCCCATTGCGCCGCGGTCTCGGCACCCAGCTTCTCGTCGAGCAGCGCCATGCCGAGCGCGCGCGCCGGGCCGACGCGGCGCGGTATGAACCAGGTGCAACCCAGGTCGGGCACGATGCCAAGCTTGGGCAGGAAGGGCAGGTAGAAGTAGGCGCTCTTCGCCGCGATCACGATGTCGCAGGCCAGTGCCAGTCCGACGCCGGCTCCGGCCGCAGGGCCATTCACCGCGCAGACCACCGGCACCGGCAGCGCGCGGATCTGCTCGATCAGCGGGATGCTGGTCGAGGCCATCCAGTCGGCCGTTTGCTGACCGAGCGTGCGGCCGTCCTGGGGCGCATTCATCGCGCTCAGGTCGGCGCCCACGCAGAAGGCCTTGCCGGCACCGGTGAGCACCACCGCGCGCACCGCCGCGTCGCTGCGCACGCGCGCGAGGCAATCGGCCAGTTCGTGCTGCAGGTCGATGGCGATCGGGTTGAGCTTGGCCGGCAGGTTCAGCGTCAGGGTCGCGACGCCTTCCTCGAGTTCGTAGAGGACCGAAGACATCGTGCTCAAAGCCGCTCGACGATGGTGACGTTGGCCATGCCGCCGCCTTCGCACATGGTCTGCAGGCCGTAGCGCTTGCCGCGCTGGCCGAGTGCGTTGACCAGCGTGGTCATCAGCTTGGTGCCGGATGCGCCCAGCGGATGGCCCAGCGCGATCGCGCCGCCGTTCACGTTGAGCCGGGCCGGATCGGCACCCAGCTTCTGCAGGAATGCCAGCGGCACCGGCGCGAAGGCCTCGTTGACTTCGTAGAGGTCGATGTCCTCGACCTTCATGCCGGCCCGCTGCAGCGCGCGGGCGGTGGCCGGGATCGGCGCCTCCAGCATGATCACCGGGTCGTGGCCCATCACGCTCATGTGGTGGATGCGGGCCAGGGGCTTCACGCCGAGGGCCTTCAGGCCGCGCTCGTTGACCACCAGCACGCCGCTGGCGCCGTCGCAGATCTGGCTGGCGGTGGCGGCCGTGACCCGCCCGCCTTCGGCGATCAGCTTGACGCCGGCGATGCTCTCCAGCGTGGCGTCGAAGCGGATGCCTTCGTCGACCTTGTGCATCTCGCCGCTCGCGGAGCCATCGGCCAGGCGGATCTCGACCGGCACGATCTCGCCATCGAAAGCGCCCTCGCGGGTGGCGGCGATGGCGCGGCGATGGCTTTCCAGGGCGTAGCGGTCGAGCATGTCCTTGGTCAGGCCGTAGTTGCGCGCGATCATCTCGGCGCCGGTGAACTGGCTGAACTCGACGCCGGGATAACGCTTCTGCATGGCCGGGCTCATGTAGCCGCCGAGGCCGGCCTTGGACGCCAGCGCGTTGGGCGAGAACATCGGCACCCGCGTCATGCTCTCGACGCCGGCGGCGATCACCGCGTCCATGCTGCCCGACATGACTGCCTGCGCCGCGAAATGCAGCGCCTGCTGCGACGAGCCGCATTGGCGGTCGACCGAGGTGCCGGGCACCGATTCGGGCAGCTTCGAGGCCAGCACCGCATTGCGCGCCACGTTGGTCGCCTGTTCGCCGACCTGGCTCACGCAGCCGAGGATCACGTCCTCGACCGCGGCCGGATCGATGCCGCTGCGCGCCACCAGCGCGTCGATGACCTGCGCCGCGAGGTCGACCGGATGAAAGCCCGCGAGCTTGCCGCCGCGCCGGCCGCCAGCCGTTCGTGCGGTGGCGACGATGAATGCCTCTGCCATGGGAATGTCCTTCGTGAAGAGATGAGGAAGCCGGCCCGGCCGGTGTCGCGCCGTGGCGCGAGTCGGTCACGGCAACGCGCCCCGTCAGGAAGAACGGGGCGCCGCGACCCTCATGGTTCAACGAGCGTGGCGGACGGTCAAGCCGGGGACATCCCGTGTGACTGCGGCCAGAGTCGCCAAAGCGACCCGGCCGGGCGTTCTGCCCTCGGGGCCGGCGCGAGCGCCAGCCGCTGACCCGACAGCCGCACGCAGGCCGGCTCGATGGCCTCCACCAGCGCCGGCCGGTGCGAATCGGCCCGGAAATGCTGGCCCGGGCCGAGCACGATGTCGCGCCGGTCGTGGTCGATGGTGATCCACAGCGTGCCGCTCTGGCATTCGATGTCTACATCGTGGGCGTCGGGCAGTGCCAGCACCGAACGGTTCGGCAGGCTGAAGCTCAGGCGTTGCGGTCGGGTCTTCATGGCGCACTCCTTTGCATTCGTTGTGCGAATGAATATAGTGCGCAGGTTTCCACCTGTCATACGGCGATTTGGAATTCGTTGCATGCGTATTGAGAATGTGAAGGCCCTGGCCGGCAGCGACCTGCCGCCGCTCGAACTGCTGCGCAGCTTCGAGGCAGCGGCGCGCACCCTCAGCTTCACCCAGGCCGCCGCCGAGCTTTTCCTGACCCAATCGGCGGTCAGCCGGCAGATCCAGCAGCTGGAAGCCAGCCTGGGCGTGCTGCTCTTCGAGCGCCGCCATCGGGCGCTGGCCCTGACCGAGGCCGGCCATGTGCTCCAGCGGGCGGTGGTCGACAGCCTGGAGCGCCTGCGCGACGCCACCGCCCGGGTGCGCAGCGTGAGGCCGCTGCGCCAGGTCGCGATCACCACGACGCCGGGGTTCGCCTCGCTGTGGCTGATCCCCCGGCTGGTGCGCTTCACCGCCGACCATCCGCAGGTCGACGTGCGGGTCTCGGCCACGCTCGACGTACTCGACCTGGAAGGCAGCCGGCTCGATTTCGCGGTGCGCTTCGTGCCGGTTTCTCGCGGCATCGGCGCGGCGCTGTTCGAGGAGCAGCTGATGCCCCTCTGCGCGCCGGCGGTGGCGGCTGCGCTCCATGTGCCCGGCGACCTGCTGGCCCAGACCCTGCTGACCGTCGAGGGGCCGAGCCGCGACGACATGGGCCCGACCGCCGACTGGGAACCCTGGCTGCAGGTGATGGGACTGACCGACCTGCGCATGAAGAACACGCTGCGCTTCACCCAGTATCCCGATGCGGTGGCGGCGGCCGTGGCCGGCCAGGGGGTGGTGATCGGCCGGCTGCCGCTGCTGCGCGAGCTGGTGCGCAACGGCCAGCTGGTCGGCCCTTTCGGCGAGGGCGCGGCATCGCGGCGCGGCTACTACATCGAGAGCGGGCGCCGCGCGGCCGCCAATCCCGATGCGCAGGATTTCATGCGCTGGCTGCGCGCCGAGGCCGAAGCGGCCGGGCGGGACTGAGCGGCGGCATTACAGTTGGAGGCTGTCCCTACGTCCCGTTTCGCAGACCCCCGCATGACCGCCACGACCCCCGAAGAATCCACTCCCGCCGCCGTACCCAAGAAGCCGCATGCCAGGCGCGGCCGCCGCGGCAATTCCCAGCAGAAGCCGCAACAAGGGCAGCAACAGGCGCAGCAGCAAGGCCGGCAAGCGGCCGGCTCCGCCCCCCAGGCCGCGGCCGCCCAGCGTGCGCCGCGCAAGGTGCATCCGGTGCTGGAGCGCCTGTTCGAGCTGTATCCGAAGATGTTCGGGCCGCGCTTCCTGCCGCTCAAGCTGGGTGTCTACCAGGAGCTGCTGGCCCTGCACCCGGACGATTTCAAGAAGGAAGACCTGAAGATCGCGCTCGGCCTGCATGCGCGCTCCACCCGCTACCTCGAGGCGGTCGCCACCGGTGCCAAGCGGCACGACCTGAACGGCGTGCCGGTCGAGGACGTGGCACCCGAGCATGTGCACCACGCCATTCTCGAAGTCTTCAAGCGTCGCCAGGCGCGCGGCGGCGCGGACCTGCGGCCGGCCCTGGTTGCGCGACTGGTGCAGGCCATCGAGGCCTCCGGCCTCAGTCGCGAGGACTACATGCTGGCGGTGCGCAGCAGCCAGGACCCGGCCGCGAACGAGGCGCTCGACGAGGCCTTCGCGCAGGTCGGCGGCCGGACCGCCCGGCGCGAGGCATTGCAGCGCGCCTTCGAGGCCAGCGGCCGCAGCCTGGCCGAATTCGCCGACATGTACGGGATGGACCTCGCGGAAGTCGAGCGAATACTGAAATAGGCCCGCAACGCGGGCGCTTCCTGCCCGGAGCCGCCATCTTGAGTCTCGTATCCACCACGTCGCTGCGCTACTTCGCGGAGGTGGCCCGCTCGGGCTCGATCCGGGCCGCTTCGGAGAGCCTGCACGTCGCCGCCTCGGCGATCAGCCGCCAATTGGCGATGCTGGAGGATTCGCTCGGCGCGCCGCTGCTCGAGCGCCGCCAGGGCCGCGGCAAGGTCAAGCTGACCGCGGCCGGCGAACTGCTGATGCGCTATCACATGCAGGTGAGCAACGAGACGCGTCGGCTGCAGTCGGAAATCGAGGCACTGCAGGGGCTCAAGCGTGGGCACGTCAACTTCGGCATGCCCGAATCGCTGGTGCGCGACCTGATGCCGAGCTTCTTCGCCAGCTTCGCGCGGCGCTATCCGGGCATCTCCTTCAGCGTCCAGGTCGCGGGCAGTCCGCGCCTGGTCGAGCTGTTGCTGGCCGACGAAATCGACGCCACCTTCACCTTCGGCGACATCGCCTTCAAGGACCTGTCGATCCTGCATTCGAGGCTGATGCCCTTGTATGTGCTGGTGCCGAAGGGCCATCCGCTGGAGGGCGCCGGATCGCTGCGTTTGTCGGACTGCGCCGAGTACGGGCTGTCGATGCTGGATTCGACCTTGTGGGCCAAGCAGCAGTTCGACGAGATGCTGGCGCGCGCCAACATCCGGCCGCGCGTGGCGCTGGAGACCAACTCCTACGAGCTGATGCGCAATGTCGCGGCCGAGGGCATGTGCCTGGCCTTTACCACGGTGCCGCTGGAGGATCCGCAGGCCAGGCCGCGAGCCGGTTCCTACGTGCCGCTGAAGGATCCCCGAGCGCGGCCGCAGCGCTTCGCGCTCCTCGTCCGCAAGGACCGCAGCCTTCCGCTCGCCGCTTCGACCTTTCTGTCCGAGCTGACCACGATGCTGGAGGCGCTGGGCCCGCCTCGTACCGGCGGCGCGAACGGCGCGGGGCGATCGAGTTGAACGCTTGAACCGCCGGTCGATCCGGTATCAGGTCGCGGCCAACTCCGCCGGTGTCTTGTATTTCTGCACCGACGCGAAGCGGCTCACCAGGTACTCGCCGGACTTGATCGGCGCATGCATCGGCGCGCCCTCGGCAGGCTCGAAGCCGGGCAGGCACGCCACAGGCGTGTCGTAGTCGAGGTTGAAGAAGGTCGGGATCGAATACCGCTCGCGGCCAGTGCGGTTGGCCACCCGGTGCGGGTTCGAGACATAGACCTCGTTGGTCCAGACCTTGACGAGGTCGCCGAGGTTGATCACCAGCGTGCCCTCGACATACGGAGCGGCCACCCATTCGCCGCTGCGCGTGCACAACTCGAGGCCGCCGATCGGATCCTGTACCAGTAGGGTCAGCATGCCGTAGTCGGTGTGCGCGGCTGCGCCGAGGTCCAAGTTGGTGAAGGCCTCCTGAGGCGGGTAGTGGAAGAGGCGCGACTGCACCATCGGCTTCCTCGTGTACTGCAAAAAGAAGTTCTGGTCCTGCCCGACCGCGACCGCAAAGATGCGCAGCAGCTGGCGGCCGAGGTCGATCGTGGCGTTGAAGTAGTCCATCGCCGCCGTCTCCAGCCACGGCTTGTCGGCCGGCCAGCGGTTCGGCCCGTGCAGCGGTCGGCCGCTGGCGACATCGGGGTCGTCGAGCGGCAGGTCCAGCCCAAGTTCATAGCTCTCCTTGCGGTCCGGCTTGTGGCCCGGATGCTGGGTCACGCCCATCGGCATGAAGCCGCGTCGGAAGCGCTCGTCGATCTGATCCTTCATGCGCTCCTCCATCGGCAGCGACATGTAGCGGCGAGTGGCGTCGAAGACGCCGTCGATCACCGTCTGCGGCACGCCGTGGTTCTTGACATAGAAGAAGCCGGTATTGGTGCACGCGGCCTTGAACTGCGCCACCAGGTCGTCCATCGGACCGCCGGCCAGCCAGGGGCCGAGATCGAGGATAGGCATTTCGTCCGCGGAGGCGCGGCGCGGTGCGTGCACCGCCAGTTCGGCTTGGGTCATGGTGTCTCTCCTTCGGGTATGGAATGGGAGTGGTCTCAGGAGCCGCGCGACAGGTCGGTGAAGGCGTCGGCCCAGAAGATGATTCGCTGCGCCAGCGTCTTGACGATCGCATGCAGCACGATGCCGATCAGCGACAGCACGACCAGGATGGCGAACATGCCGGCCGCATCCATCGAGAAATTGCGCTGCAGGATCAGGTAGCCCAGGCCGGCCTGGGCGCCGACGAACTCGCCGACGATGGCGCCGATCACCGCCAGCACGATGCCGATGTCGAGGCCGGCGAACACATAGGGCAGCGCATGCGGCAGCCGCACCATGCGGAACACATGCCAGCCCGAGGCAGTGAAGGCCTTCATCAGGTCGACCTGATCGCGCGGCGCCGAGCGCAGGCCGACGATCGTGTTGGCCAGTACCGGGAAGAAGACGATCGTGGCCGTGATCACGACCTTCGAAGTCGTGCCGAACCCGAACCACAGCACGAAGAGCGGCGCCACCGCCACCTTCGGCACGGTCTGGAAGGCAACCACGTACGGATACAGCACCGCCTCCATCACCGCGCTCTGGCCGATCAGCGCGCCGAGCAGGAAGCCGGCCAGCGCGCCGACCGCGAAGCCGGCCAGGATCTCGTAGAGCGTGACCCACAGGTGCGGCCAGATCTCGCCCGAGGCCAGCACCTGGTAGATGGCGCTTGCGACCCCGGCGGGGCCCGGGAAGATCAGCTTCGAGATGCCAAATCCGGTGACCGCGGCTTCCCACAGCACGATCACGGCGACGAAGAAGAGGGCGATCATCGCTCGCCGCCGCGTCGGGGTGAGCCAGTGGCCCTGGACGTTGCTGCCGTTGCTGCTGGCTGGTGTGCTGCTCATCCGTCGAGTCCTCCGCTGGCATTCAGGTTGGTCCGGATGCTGGAGACGTAGTTGCCGAAGCGCTCGGTGTTGATCACGCCCAGGGTGCGCGCCGGCAGGTCGACGTCGATGACCTGCGTCACGCGGCCCGGCCGCGGCGACATCACGATCACGCGGTCGCCGAGGAACACGGCCTCAGGGATGCTGTGCGTGACCAGCATGATGGTGGCGCCGGTGCGCTCGCGCAGCTTCAGCAGTTCCACGTTCATGGTTTCGCGGGTCATGGCGTCGAGGGCGCCGAAGGGCTCGTCCATCAGCAGCAGCAGCGGATCGTTGACCAGCGCGCGCGCGATGCCGACGCGCTGCTGCATGCCGCCCGACAGCTCGTTCGGGTACTTGGTAGCGAAGCCGTCGAGGCCGACCAGCTCCAGGTAGTGCATGGCGCGCTCGCGTGCGACGTGGCGGTCGCGGCCCTGGATCTGGGCCGGCACCAGCACGTTGTCGAGGATGCTGCGCCAGGGCAGCAGCACCGGCGCCTGGAAGACGACGCCGATGTCCCGGCTCGGGCCGGCGTGCTCGCGGCCGCCGAGTTCGACATGCCCACGGCTGGCGCGATCGAGTCCGGCGAGGATGCGCAGCAGGGTGCTCTTGCCGCAGCCGCTCGGGCCGACGACGGTGACGAACTCGCCGCGGGCGACGGCGAAGCTGACGTCCTGCAGGGCGACGATCTCGGCTCCGTCCTTGGAGCGGAAGGTCTTGTGCAGGTGGTCGAAGCGGAAGGCCGGTGTCGTGTTGGTCGCGGTTGCTGCGAGACGGAGCCTGGCCGGCTGTGCGGCGCCGACTTCCATCGCGGCAATGGCGGTCCTGGTCATGCCTTGCCTCCGGTCCGCAGCTGCGCGCGCGCTACCCAGGCATCGATCCGGGCCAGCGAGTCGGCGCGCTGCGCCGCCGGCATGAACGCGGCCTCGAAGCTGTTGCGCGCCAGCGCCGCAAGCGCTTCGCGATCGAGCCCGAGCGCCTGTTGGCAAGCCAGGTAGTTGTCGTTGACATAGCCGCCGAAATACGACGGATCATCGGAGTTCACCGTCACGCACAGGCCGGCCTCGAGCAGCTGCTTGAGGGGATGCGCGCGGAGCGAATCCACCACGCCGAGCTTGAGGTTGGACAGCGGACACATGGTCAGCGGCACGCGGCTTCGGGCCAGCTCCTCGACCAGCGCCGGATCGTCGACGCAGGCGTTGCCATGGTCGAGGCGCCGTACCTGCAGCAGTTCGAGCGCCTCGCGCACATAGGCGGCCGGGCCTTCCTCGCCAGCATGGGCAACGACCGGGAAGCCGAGCGCGCGGCAGCGGCGGAAGAACTCGGCGAACTTGGCCGGTGGATGTCCGACCTCGGCGCCCCCCAGGCCGAAGCCCAGCAGTCGGCCGTACCAGGGCTGGAGTTCGTCGAGCAGCGCCAGCGCGTCGGCTTCGCTGCGATGGCGCTGTGCCACCACGATCAGGCCGGCGCTGATGCCTTCCTCGGCGCGCGCCGCCTCCATCGCGCCCAGCACGCCTTCCATTACCGTGGACAGCGCCACGCCGCGGCTGGTGTGCCCCTGGACGCCAAGGAACATCTCGGCATGCAGCACCCCGTCGGCATGGGCACGCTGCAGGTATTCGCGCGTGACGTCGTGGAAGTCCTCTGCCCGCACCAGCACCCGGCAACCGTCGTAGTAGAGGTCGAGGAATTCCTGCAGGTCCTTGAAGCGATAGGCGGCCCGCAGCGAATCCTCGGTCTGCCAGCGCAGCGGCACATCGTTGCGTTCGGCCAGGCGGAGGAACAGCGCCGGCTCGATCGAGCCTTCGATGTGCATGTGCAGCTCGGCCTTGGGCAGGCCGGCGACGAACTCTGCGGGCGTCATCTCGGTCACGCTCTCAGAGCCCCTTGCAGGCTTTGGCGGCGGCGACGACTGCGTCGTGGTCGAAGCGGTTGATCGCCTCGACGAAGCCGGGCTTGAGGTAGAGCATCGATTCGGGCGGCACTGTCTTCTTGAGCAGGCCGTCCTTGTTCATGAAGTCCTGCATGCGGCCGTAAGCGGCCGGGCTCATGCTGCCGATCAGGCTCGCGCCGTTCATCTTCTGCGCCGCGGTCATCGAATCGAGCTGGGCCTGCAGCAGCGCCTGATCCCACTTGACCAGGGTGGCTTCGTCGGCACCGGTCGGCTTGCTGCTCGGGAAATATTTCCAGTGGATCTGGCGTGCGCAGTCGGGATTGGTCTGCGCGTAAAGGGTCGCCTTGGCCGCGCCGCGCGAGATCGCCTCGACCATCGCCGGGTCGCTGTCGATGGTCTTCTGCATCGTCGCGAAGGTGAAGTCGGGAAGGGCGCGCCAGGCTGGGTCGTACAGCACGCGCAGCTTGAGGCCTCCGTTCTGGAAGCCGACCAGCGCCGAGCCCCAGAACATCAGCGCCTGCACCCGGTCCGAACGCAGGGCTTCGAGCGCCGGCGCGCCGGCACCGGTGGCGATGATCTGCACGTCGGTGTCGGGGTTGATGCCGTTGGAGCGCAGGTAGCCCTTGAGCAGCGGCACGCCGCCGGTGCCAAGGCTGAAGATGCCGATCTTCTTGCCCTTGAGGTCGGCTACCGACTTGATCGGGCCGTCCTGCATCACGCCGACGCCCCAGTCGATCACGCCGGTGCCCATGATGCCGCGCACCGGCACGTCGTTGTCGGTGTTGGCCTGGATCAGGCCGGTCGAATTGACCTCGGCGAAATCGACGCCGCCGGCCATCATCTGTTGAATGCCCTGCAGCGAGCCGCCGGTGGTCACGATCTTGACGTCGTAGCCCTCGTCCTTCCAGTAGCCGAGCGCGATCGGCAATGTCAGAAAGGGGTAGGTGACATTGACCACGGTGGTGCCGAGCGCGATCGTCACCGGCTTCAGCGGCTTGGCCGACTGCGCTTCGGCGCCATTCGCCAGCAGGCCGAAGGCGGTGAACGCGAGCAAGCCGCAGGCGAGTCGATGCAGCAGATGGCGGGACAGGGAAGCAAAGCGGATCATGGGACTCCTCGTTCTGGAATGCAGCCGAGGTTAGCCCTGTCATTGATCGCATGTCGGTCAATATTCCGATCGATATCGTCGAAAAATCAGAACATTTACCGAGGTGTTTCACGGCGCGTTCGAGTGCACCGGGCACCAGAAGCGGGCGCTTCCGAGGCGCGCGGCTGCGACGCCACGCGGCGTCGTTTCGAAGTGGTGCATCGCCCTGCGGACGTCAGGGAATTGAGGTCGGCGCGATCTGCGCCGTGGCCTTGGCGGAGGCTGCGGCCGGCTCTCAAGCCCGACCGCGGTCGGAGGTCAGGCCTCGCCCTTCACCTTCAAGCGCCAGGCATGCAGCAGCGGCTCGGTGTAGCCGCTGGGCTGCTCGATGCCCTTGAAGACCAGGTCCTGCGCCGCCTGGTAGGCCGCCGAGGTCTTGAAGTTGCCGGCCATGTTGCGATAGAGCGGATCGCCCGCGTTCTGCTTGTCGACCACCGCCGCCATGCGCTCGAAGGTGGCGTCGACCTGCTCCTTGCTCACCACGCCGTGCAGCAGCCAGTTGGCGATGTGCTGGCTGGAGATGCGCAGCGTGGCGCGGTCTTCCATCAGGCCCACGTCGTGGATGTCCGGCACCTTCGAGCAGCCGACGCCCTGGTCGATCCAGCGCACGACGTAGCCCAGGATGCCCTGCACGTTGTTGTCGAGTTCCTGCTGGCGCTCGGCATCGGTCCAGTTCACGCTGGGCGCGACCGGCACCAGCAGGAGATCGTTCAGGATGTTGTCGCGCTCGGCATTGGCGTCGATCTGTTCGAGCTTCTTCTGCACCTCGGCCACGTTGACCTGGTGGTAGTGCAGCGCATGCAGCACCGCCGCGGTCGGCGAGGGCACCCAGGCGGTGTTGGCGCCGGCCTTGGGATGCGCGATCTTCTGCTCGAGCATCGCGTGCATCAGGTCGGGCATGGCCCACATGCCCTTGCCGATCTGCGCCTTGCCGCGCAGGCCGCACGAAAGGCCGACCAGCACGTTGTTCTTCTCGTAGGCGGCGATCCAGGGCGTGGACTTGATGTCGCCCTTGCGCAGCATCGGGCCGGCCTGCATCGCGGTGTGCATCTCGTCGCCGGTGCGGTCGAGGAAGCCGGTGTTGATGAAGGCCACGCGCGCCGCCGCCTCGGCGATGCAGGCCTTGAGGTTGATGCTGGTGCGGCGCTCCTCGTCCATGATGCCGAGCTTGACCGTGTTGGCCGGCAGGCCCAGCAGCTTCTCGACCGCGCCGAACAGCGCGCTGGCGAAGGCGACCTCGGCCGGGCCGTGCATCTTGGGCTTCACGATGTAGACGCTGCCGGTGCGCGAATTGCCGCGGCGCTTCAGGTCGACGGTGGCGATGGTGGTGGTGATGACGGCGTCCATCACGCCTTCGGGGATCTCCTTGCCGTCGGCATACAGGATGGCCGGGTTGGTCATCAGATGGCCGACGTTGCGCACGAACATCAGCGAGCGGCCGTGCAGCTTCACCGGCTTGCCATCGGCGCCGGTGTATTCGCGGTCGGGGTTGAGGCCGCGGGTGAAGGTCTTGCCGCCCTTGGCGACCTCTTCGGTCAGCGTGCCCTGCAGAATGCCCAGCCAGTTGCCGTAGGCCAGCACCTTGTCCTGGGCATCGACCACCGCCACCGAATCCTCCAGGTCGAGGATGGTCGACAGCGCCGCTTCGAGCACCACGTCGCTGATGCCGGCCGGGTCGGTCTTGCCGATCGCGGTGCTGCGGTCGATCTGGATGTCGAGGTGGATGCCGTTGTGCTTGAGCAGGATCGACTTCGGCGCGGCCGCATCGCCGGTGTAGCCGATGAACTGGCTCGGATCGGCCAGGCCGGTGCTGCTGCTCTGCAGCGCGATCACCAGCTTGCCGTGCTCGACCGTGTAGCCGGTGGCGTTCTTGTGCGAGCCGTTGTCGAGCGGCGCGGCCTGGTCGAGCACGTTGCGCGCGAACTCGATGACCTTGGCGCCGCGCACCGGGTTGTAGCCCTTGCCCTTCTCGGCGCCGCCGGTCTCGGCGATGGCGTCGGTGCCGTAGAGCGCGTCGTAGAGCGAACCCCAGCGGGCGTTGGCGGCATTCAGCGCATAGCGTGCATTGAGGATCGGCACCACCAGCTGCGGGCCGGCCTGCAGGGCCAGTTCGGCATCGACATTCGCGGTGGTGGTCTGCACATTCGCCGGCTGCGGAAGCAGGTAGCCGGTCGATTCGAGGAAGGCGCGGTAGGCCGGCATGTTCTTGATCGGGCCGGGATTCGCCTTGTGCCACTTGTCCATCTCGGCCTGCAGCCGGTCGCGTTCGGCCAGGAGCGCGATGTTCTTCGGCGCGAATTCGGTGACGATGGCGTCGAAGCCCTTCCAGAACACATCGCTGGCCACGCCGGTGGCCGGCAGGACCTTGTCCTCGATGAAGCGGTGCAGTTCGTTGGCGACCTGAAGGCCGTGGATGGTGGTGCGGGTGGTCATGGCGTGTTTCTCCTGAGCGGGTGCGTCCACTGACTGTATTCGATACCTGGGCGATCAGTAATGAAGTGAATTGGGTTTAATCAGTGACCTGAATGATGGTAATCGGCGCTCGGGCGCGGATCGTGGAAGCGTAACCCGGCGAAGCAAAAAGCGAGCGCGAGCATCGGATGCGGGGCGGCTGTGGACGATGCCGCGTAGAGTCCGGGCAGCCGCCAGACCGAGACCAGCGCCATGCCCGAATCCAAGCCCCTCCTGCCCTACGCGGGCATCCGCGTCGTCGAGTTCACCCACATGGTGATGGGTCCGACCTGCGGCATGCTGCTCGGCGACCTGGGCGCCGAGGTGATCAAGGTCGAGCCGATCGGCGGCGACGACACGCGCCGGCTGCTGGGCGCGGGCGCCGGCTTCTTCCCGACCTTCAACCGCAACAAGAAAAGCATCGCGCTCGACCTGAAGCGGCCCGAGGGCCTGGAAGCGGCGCTGCGGCTGGTCGCCACCGCCGACGTGGTCAGCGAGAACTTCAAGCCCGGCACGATGAAGAAGCTGGGCCTCGACTACCCGAGCCTGCGCCGCCTCGATCCGCGCCTGGTCTATGTCAGCCACAAGGGCTTCCTGCCCGGCCCCTACGACCATCGCACCGCGCTCGACGAGGTGGTGCAGATGATGGGCGGCCTGGCCTACATGACCGGCCGCGCCGGAGATCCGCTGCGCGCCGGCACCAGCGTGAACGACATCATGGGCGGCATGTTCGGCGCCATCGGTGCGATGGCCGCGCTGCGCCAGCGCGACTTGACCGGCGAAGGCTGCGAGGTGCAATCGGCCCTATTCGAGAACAACATCTTCCTGGTGGCCCAGCACATGATGCAGTTCGCCGCCACCGGCCGCGCCGCCGACCCGATGCCGCACCGGATCTCGGCCTGGGGCATCTACGACGTCTTCACCGTGCGCGACGGCGAGCAGATCTTCCTGGCGGTGGTCAGCGACCGGCAGTGGGCGGTGTTCTGCAGGGCCTTCGGGCTGGACGAGATGGCGGCCGATGCGCGTCTCGCGACCAACAACGACCGGGTGCGGGCACGCGAATGGATGATGCCGGTCCTGCGCGAACGGCTGGCCGGCCACCACGCGGCCGAACTCGGCCGGATCTTCGAGGCGAACGAGCTGCCCTTCGCGCCCATCGCCCGGCCCGAGCAGCTCTTCGACGATCCGCACCTCAATGCCACCGGCGGGCTGGCGCCGGTGCGCATGAACGACGGCAGCCTGTCGAAGGTGCCGCTGATGCCTTTCACGATGGGTGGCGAGCGGCCGGGGATACGTCTGCAGCCGCCGCTGCTGGGCGAGCACACGGATGCCTTGCTGCGCGAGATCGGCTACGGCGACGCGGACATCGAGCGGCTCAGGCGCGAGAAGGTCGCCGCAGGCGCCGAAACGCCGGGCTGAGCGCGCCGCCTTGCGCCGCTCGGGATAATTCCCCGCGATGGACCGCCTCAAGCAACTCGAATCCTTCGTCGCCATCGCCGCCCGCGGCAGCCTCACCGCGGCGGCCAAGGCCGAGGGCGTGGCGCCGGCCATCATCGGGCGTCGCATCGACGCGCTGGAGGAGCGCCTGGGCGTCAAGCTGCTGGTGCGCAGCACCCGGCGCATCGCGCTGACCCACGAAGGCACTGCCTTCCTTGAGGATTGCCAGCGCCTGCTTGTCGAGCTGGCCAATGCCGAGGCCAGCGTCAGCGCCGGCGGGGTCAAGGCCAGCGGCCACCTGCGGGTCACCGCGCCGGCCGGATTCGGCCGCCGGCACGTGGCGCCGCTGGTGCCGCGCTTCCATGAACTGCATCCCGAGGTGACGATCTCGCTCAACCTCAGCGACCGCCTGGTCGACATGACCGGCGAGAGCTTCGACTGCGCCGTGCGGGTCGGCGACCTGCCCGATTCCTCGCTGGTCAGCATGCGCCTGGCCGACAACCGGCGGCGCTGCGTCGCGACGCCCGATTTCGTGCGCCGCCACGGCGCGCCGCGCCATCCCGCCGAACTGTCGCGCTTCGCCTGCCTGAGCCTGTCCAGCGACGCCTCGCAGACCCGCGGCTGGGCCTTCAGCGTGCCGCTGCCGGCCAGCGAGGCCGATGGGCAGCCGGACGGGCGCGAGGTGATCCATCTCAAGCCGACCGGCCCGCTCGACTGCTCCGACGGGCAGGTGCTGCACGACTGGTGCCTGGCCGGCCATGGCATCGCCTGGCGCAGCACCTGGGAGGTCGAGGCCGAGATCGATGCCGGCCTGCTGGTGCCCCTGCTCGATGAATTCGCCGCGCCGCCGAACGGCATCTACGCGGTCTTCCCGCAGCGCAAGCACCTCGCGCTGCGGGTTCGGCTGTGGCTGGACTTCCTGAAGGCGAACTATGCGCGGCCGGAGTTCTGGGGCGGCACAATCGCCACCGGCAACACCCCCGAGGAACCTGCACGATGACTCTCGAAGCGATCCTGGCCTACCTGCACCTGCTGGCCATCCTGACGATGGTGGTGTTCATCGCCAGCGAGGCGGCGCTGTGCCGCGTCGAATGGATCAACCCGGCGGTGATCGAGCGGCTGGCGCGGGTCGACATGATCTACGGCATCGCTGCCGGCGCGGTGGTCGCCACCGGCGTGGCGCGCACCTGGTGGGGCGTCAAGGGCACCGCCTGGTACTGGACCAACCCGTTGCTGCACCTGAAGCTCACGCTCTTCATCGTGATCGGCCTGATCTCGATCTTCCCGACCCGGACCTACCTGCGCTGGCGCCGCGAGTTGCGCGGCAGCGGCCAGCTGCCACCCGCCGACGAAATCCGCAAGACCCGCAAGCTGGTCATGATCCAGGCGCACATCGTGGCCGTGATCCCGCTGGCCGCGGTGTTCCTGGCGCGCGGCTTCGGCAAGTAGCCGCGCGCAGGAAAGGGCCTGCCCCGGGGCAGGCCCTCGTTCAGCGGCGGATGGAGGCGATCAGCCGCCCGCCTCGCACTTCTTCATGAAGCTGGTCTTGGCGGCGCCGGCCAGCGCCTTGCCGTTCTTGTCGATCGCCTTGGCTTCGCAGGCCGGCGCCATGGCGGCCATCGCGTCCTTCTCGCACTTCTTGGTGAAGCTGGTCTTGGCGGCGCCGCTCAGCTTCTTGGCCGCGGCCTGGTCGTCGCAGGGCGAAGCATGGGCGCCGAAAGACAGGAGGGCGCCGAGGGCCAGCAGGGAGAGCATCTTTTTCGACATGGAGGAATCCTTGGATCTGGGTTTGAAAGGTGTTCCCCGCCCCGGGGCTGCACCTCCTAACGGCTGATGTTCACGATTGGATGACGTTTCATCCAGGCCCTCTTTTTTGCCCCCGGTAAAATTCGCCGATGCTATTGGTCAAACAGGAGCTGCTCGCCGCGCTGGCGGAGACGCTCGAAACTCTCTCGCCCGGCGCCGGTGCCAGGGCCGCCTTCGAGTCGCCCAAGGTGGCGGCGCACGGCGATTTCGCCTGCACGGCGGCGATGCAACTCGCCAAGCCCCTGGGGCGCAAGCCGCGCGAACTGGGCGAGCAGCTCGCCGACGCGCTGCGCGCCACCCCGGCCTTCGGCCGCTGGGTCGATGCGATCGAGATCGCCGGCCCGGGGTTCCTCAACATCCGGCTCAAGACCGCCGCCCGCCAGCAGGTGGTGCGCGAGGTGCTGGCCGCCGGCGCGGCCTTCGGCAGCCAGCCGGCGCGCGACGAGCGGGTGCTGGTCGAGTTCGTCTCGGCCAATCCGACCGGGCCCCTGCACGTCGGCCATGGCCGCCAGGCGGCGCTCGGCGACGCGATCTGCAACCTGCTGGCGACCCAGGGCGACAAGGTCTGGCGCGAGTTCTACTACAACGATGCCGGCGTCCAGATCCAGACCCTGGCCAACAGCACGCAGCTGCGCGCCAAGGGCTTCAAGCCCGGCGACGCCGAGTGGCCCGAGCAGGCCTACAACGGCGACTACATCGCCGACATCGCGGCCGACTTCCTGGCCCGCAAGACGGTCAGCGCCGACGACCGCGAATTCACCGCCAGCGGCGACGTGGACGACATCGACTCGATCCGCCAGTTCGCGGTCGCCTACCTGCGCCACGAGCAGGACCTCGACCTGAAGGCCTTCCAGGTCCGCTTCGACAACTACTACCTCGAGTCCAGCCTCTACACCAGCGGCCGGGTCGCGGCCACGGTGCAGAAGCTGATCGACGCCGGCAAGACCTACGAGCAGGACGGCGCGCTGTGGCTCAAGTCGACCGACTACGGCGACGACAAGGACCGGGTCATGAGGAAGGGCGACGGCAGCTACACCTACTTCGTGCCCGACGTCGCCTATCACATCGCCAAGTGGGAGCGCGGCTTCCACAAGGTCGTGAACATCCAGGGCACCGACCACCACGGCACCATCGCCCGGGTGCGCGCCGGCCTGCAGGCCGCCGGTGTCGGCATCCCGGCCGGCTATCCCGACTACGTGCTGCACACCATGGTGCGGGTGGTGCGCGGCGGCGAGGAGGTCAAGATCAGCAAGCGCGCCGGCAGCTACGTCACTTTGCGCGACCTGATCGAATGGACCAGCACCGACGCGGTGCGCTTCTTCCTGCTGAGCCGCAAGCCCGACACCGAATACACCTTCGACATCGATCTGGCTCTGGCGCAGAACAACGACAACCCTGTCTACTACGTGCAGTACGCCCACGCGCGCATCTGCTCGGTGCTGGCGGCCTGGGGCGGCGATCCGGCCTCGCTGGCCGGGGTCGACCTGTCGCCGCTCGAAAGCCCGGCCTCGCAGGCGCTGCTGCTGCAACTGGCCAAGTACCCGGCGATGCTGAGCGCCGCGGCCAAGGATTTCGCGCCGCACGACGTCACCTTCTACCTGCGCGAACTGGCCGCCAGCTACCACAGCTACTACGACGCCGAGCGCATCCTGGTCGACGAGGAGCCGGTCAGGCTGGCCCGCCTGGCGCTGGTCGCCGCCACCGCGCGCGTGCTGCACAATGGCCTGGCTGTATTGGGCGTCAGCGCGCCGCAAAAGATGTGATTCCGAACTCCACCATGACTCAAAGACAACGCGGCAATGTCCTCATCGGGCTGATCATCGGCCTGGTGCTGGGCCTGGGCGTGGCGCTGGGCATCGCGGTCTACGTGACCAAGGTGCCGATCCCCTTCATGACCAAGACCCAGCGCGGCGGTGCCGAGCAGGACGAGGCCGAGGCGCGCAAGAACCAGAACTGGGACCCGAACGGCCCGCTCGCCGGCAAGGCCGGCGCTGCGCGCTCTGCCGCCGCGCCCGCGCCCTCGGCCACGCCCGGCAGCACCGCCGCGGCGCCGCAGCCCGCGACCGTCGGCCCACTCAACCCGCCGACCAGCGCGCCGGTGCCGGTGGTGGTCGCGCCGACCCCCGGCAGCGCCGCGACCGCCGCGGTCAAGACGCCGCCGCGCGGGGCGCCGGTTCCCGCCGAAGCCAACGCGCTGCCGCCCTCCAGCGACCCGATCGGCGACTTCGCCCGGGCCCGCACCGGTGCCGGCGGCCCGAACGGCACCGCCACCGATCCCTTCATCTACTTCGTGCAGGCGGGTGCCTACCGCACCCCCGAAGACGCCGAGGCACAGCGCGCCAAACTGTCGCTGATGGGCGTGGAGTCCAAGGTGACCGAGCGCGAGCAGGCGGGCCGCACCGTCTACCGGGTGCGCGCCGGTCCCTTCAACCAGAAGGACGATGCCGACTCGCTCAAGGAGCGCCTCGATGGCGGCGGCCTCGAGACCGCGCTGGTCCGGGTGCAGCGCTGAGACTTTCCAGATCGATACTTTCGCGCTTCCGGGGAACTCGGCCCTTGGCCGGTGGCTCTTTCAGCGCACAGGAGAACCCATTCAATGTCCATGAAACGTCGTGATTTTTCGCTGGCCGCCGCTACGCTCGGCCTTGTTCCGCTGGTCGGCAACGTCCATGCCCAGGGCGCCGCGCCGAAAGCCGGCAAGGATTTCATCGCGCTGGGCCGCCCGGTCCCCTCCGACGTGCCCCCCGGCAAGATCGAGGTGGTCGAGTTCTTCTCGTACAACTGCCCGCACTGCGCCGAGTTCGAGCCGATGCTCGACACTTGGCTCACCAAGCTGCCGCCCGACGTGGTGTTCCGCCGCATCCCGGTGCCCTTCGTCGGCAACGACACCGAAGCCAAGGCCCGCCTCTACTACACGCTCGAAGCCATGGGCAAGGTCGACGAGTTCGAGCCGAAGATCTTCCTGGCCATCCACAAGGAGCGGCAGAACCTGACCGGCGACGCCGCGATCCTGGCCTGGTCCGAGAAGCAGCCCGGTCTCGATGCCAAGAAGTTCGCCGAATTGTTCAAGTCCTTCTCGGTGACCGGCAAGGCCAAGCGCGCGGCGCAATTGACCACCGACTACCAGGTGGCCGGCGTGCCGGCCATGGCGGTCGCGGGTCGCTGGTACGTGGACGGCGAGACCGCCGGTTCGATGCCGAACGCATTGCGCGTGGTCGACTACCTGATCACCCAGGCGCGCAAGGCCTGATCGAACGGGCCCGCAGGGCCTGAGCGACTTCCGCGTGGCCCCGCATCGCCGGGCCGCTTCGTCGATGAAGCCCGCTTCGGCGGGCTTTTTCGCCCAGGCCGCGCAATCGGGCATCGATCGGCCGCATACAATCACTGCAGCAAGTTTCGTGCCCTCTATGACATTCCCCTTTCTGCCTTCGTTGCGCCGCCCGGCCGGTGCGCTGCTGCTCGCCCTGGCGCTGGGCGGCCTCGGCCCGGTCGCCATGGCCGAGCAGGCCGACCGGACCAAGCCGATGAACATCGAGGCCGACGCGATGCGCTACGACGACCTCAAGCAGACCAGCGTCTTCACCGGCAACGTGGTGGTGACCAAGGGCACCATCATCGTGCGCGGCGACCGTATCGACGTGCGCCAGGACCCCGAGGGCTACCAATACGGCGTCGTCACCATGAACACGCCCGGCAAGCTCGCCTATTTCAAGCAGAAGCA
>Ga0265327_10000797_pt1 | contig 48346 bp, 42 predicted proteins | sample 41621metaG_FD_202089 | JGI IMG/M metagenome (GOLD analysis project Ga0265327, IMG submission 202089) | Rhizosphere microbial communities from Carex aquatilis grown in University of Washington, Seatle, WA, United States - 4-16-21 metaG | ecosystem: Host-associated > Plants > Roots > Rhizosphere... | reverse complement strand
AAAATAGTCGGACTGAAGTCCGACCTACAGTTCTGCAGAAAATGCCGTGTCGCCAGGATGGCGACCGGCGAGCCCTTTTTTTCAAAACCTAGCGGCATGGATGCACGTCGTTGCGTGCCCGGGAAGATACTAATTTGTAGGTCGGACTTTAGTCCGACAGCGCACGAAAACAAATAGTCGGACTGAAGTCCGACCTACAGTTCTGCAGAAAATGCCGTGTCGCCAGGATGGCGACCGGCGAGCCCTTTTTTTCAAAACCTAGCGGCATGGATGCACGTCGTTGCGTGCCCGGGAAGACACTAATTTGTAGGTCGGACTTTAGTCCGACAGCGCACGAAAACAAATAGTCGGACTGAAGTCCGACCTACAGTTCTGCAGTTCCACGCCAGTTCATTTTGTTAGAGACATCTATGATGTGCGCTTAATGGCGGCGTCGCCGGATAAATAAACTCAAACCCAGCACCGCGACCACGATATTCCCGAACGCAAATAACATCATCAGACCGTCGCGAATATTCTGGTGATCGCCACCGATAAAATTCCATTTATGCACGTAGGCGAAAAAGAAACCCTCGAGCGCCGCGTTATTGTCGGCGCGTAAAGCCAGCGCGCCGCTGCTCGGTTCGACATACCAGCGCGTAGCCGCAGCGGGCGCACCGTCGCTGAATTGTATTTTCCACACCGGCAGGCGTTTATTGATAAAACCATATTCGCCGCTGAAGGTATCGACTATTTCGGCGCTGGCCGGTGCGGCTGTGGTTTGCGAAAAGCGGCGCGCCAATTCAATCGCTTTGTTGCGCTCGGCATCGACCAGCGGCAGACCGCTATCGGCGGCTATGCAGTTTACTGTGACCGCCGATGAGATGGGCGTTGTTTGCGCCGGCATCGCATGGTGCGCATGCTCGCCGCCGGCTGCCGCCATCGCTGTCGCTATTCGATAACAAGTGGTGCCGTGTACGCGCATTAATGTAAAGGCGGAAGACGGTTGTTGCGCGCTTAATTCGCTCGTTAAAAACGTATCGGTTACTGCGGGGTACGCTTTGTTATCGGCGAATACTTCGCTCTGCAATAAATGCCAGCTACCGCTGACACTGAACGAAAACGTGGTCAGCGAAACCAGCAGCGCCAGGCGTCGATGCCAGCGTCGAAGCGGCGCGCGCTGCAGGCGGGTGGCTGGATTTTTTAAGCGGAAGAATAGAGTGAGCCCAGCCGCAGCGGTGGCAAAGGTGGCCGTAAGCAGCACCAGCATCAACGGCAGGCGCAGCCATGGCACTGCTTCCAGAAATGCAAAGTCGTGCATATTGCGAAACGTCGTCTGCAGGATGCGTTTGCGATTATCGACGATGGTTGCCAGGCGATTGCCGCGTGTATCGACATAGATGGTCAGACCATCGGCGCGTTCGAAACGCGCGCGCCATACCGGCAGTAAACGATTGACCCACAGATAGTCGTCGTCGAAGTGAGTCACCTCGTGCAACTCCTGCAGCGGCGCGCTCGACTCGCCGCTGAAATGCCGCGCCAGCAGTTCGGCATGTTGGGCTTCGCCATTCGGTATTTCGTCGCCGTCGGCCACCGCAAAATAGCGCGCCCCATTATTGTCGACCTGTACGCGATAGGCCGCGCCGCCGGGCAATGCCGCTACGTTTGCCGCCGAGAATTGCGCGACGCCGTGGCGGCGCAGAATCTCGGCCAGCGGTAGCGTTCCAGCGGGCAATGCCGCAGCGGGCACTGAGCTTTGCAGGGGCTGCGGCTGCGTGCGGCTCATGATCGGGTGCAATAATCCCGAGGTGGCGAACATCAGCACCGCCAGGCAGGCAATAACGCCGAGCCAGCGATGCAGGAGCAATAAATTCTTCATGGATAGCTAATTGTCATGGCGATAGTTGAAGCCCGGCACTGCGGCGGGCATGGCGCGGCGGACGATAACGTTACAGCAGGCCGCAGTGTAGACGACGCTGCCTCGTTACCCCATGCGACAAGATGTCGCGGGGCGCGGCAAAGAGTGATAATTTGCGCCTTTCGCAAGTGTGGACAGTCGATCGATGGAGGCTTTATGAGCGCAATCAACCCGGCCGTCTCGATACTGCGCGCCGATTATGGCGATGTGCGCCACGCCGCCGATATTTTGCGATTGATGGACGAGTACGCGCGCGATCCGATGGGCGGTGCGAAGCCGCTCGGCGACGACGTCAAGGCGCGGCTGGTACCCGCGCTCGCAACCTGCGCGGGCGCCAGCAGTTTTATTGCCTACAGCGGCGATGAGGCGATTGGTCTGATTACCTGCTTTGAAACATTATCGACATTTCGCGCCTTGCCGTTGCTCAATATTCACGATGTGATCGTTGCCTGCAGTTGGCGCCGGCGCGGTATCGCGCGATTATTATTCGGCGCGGCCGAACTGTTCGCACGCGAGCGCCATTGCTGCAAATTAACGCTGGAGGTATTGGAAGGCAATACTCATGCGCAGGCCTTGTACCGCGATTTGGGCTTCAGCGGTTACAGCCTGACGCCGGAAACCGGCTATGCGCTATTCTGGCAGAAGAAGCTCTAGACTGGCGTGGATTTTCGCCGCCGAGTCGCTACCAGTCCAAGCAGTCCTGAGCTGAACAACCAAATTGCGCCTGGCAGTGGTACCGGTGCGATATTGAGCGCATACGAGTTAATCTCCGCGTAGGGAGAAAATGTGTCGGTGCTTAAAAAAACCTGATCGAACCCCTGCGCGCTGGTAAACAAACCGTAGCCGGTACCATTCCAGCGCAACTCCAAAAACGCTAAATTCAGGCTGCTTTCGTGATCACACTCGATACAGAAAGACAGCAAATTAATGCTGGAGTTTGTTCCGGCATACGGTCCTGGATAAGGCAATCCCGAAAAGCCGGGGCCGGCGTTAAACAATGCGCTGATTGCCGCTTGATTGTCGTACGGCAAAAATTGCGAACCAGACTCGAATAGATTGGGCTTACTCAGCTGCTCCGAATAGGCCTTAAAGGTTTGTGTGGTCGTGTTAAAAGACAGCCATAGCGAACCGCTTATGGGACTGCTCGAGGTTTGCACCGGATCGTATTCTGAGGACTGATATTGATGAAATTCATTGGAGCTGGCATCGAGCGTATAGCGCACCCAGAACTCCGATGCATTGACCGATGAGCCACTCTTGGTTCCGACTGCGAACAAGTCGGTATTGGTGCCCAAGTGAATGCCTGCCACGACCGTTCCCATGGTTGTAGGCTTATTGCCGCTAGTGGGTAGAGTAATGTTGGTGGACAAGGTGCTACTTAATAATTGCTGTGTGGAAATGCCTATTTTATTGGCGCCGAGTGCCGATTGTACTTGTGCCGCTTCGGCATCTACGCTGAGTAGCAGACCGAAAATGAAAGGGGCGATTATAACATTTGCGAAGGCGAAACCTGTTGTCACTTTCATGATTGCCAATTCCCTGGTTTTTATTTTTGAAAAAGAAATATATAGAGATATTTATGGTAATGCAATAATTTGAGGGTCGATGGGCGAGCCCGACGGTTTTTATGGGGTATCGGTTAAACTTTATCAAGAATAGTCGTTAGAGGTAACTTGGCTGGTCAGGTATCGTTTTCAGAGGAAACTAGCACCTCCGGCATACCGTTTTCGTCGACAACTAGTGTTATCTCGATCGGCCGGCAGCAAACCTCGCAATCTTCGATATAGTGTTGTTCCGGCTCGGAACAATCGATCAGCAGCTCGATAGGTTCGCCGCAATAAGGGCAGTGTTGGCTGACGGATTCTAAATTCATCGCTTCTTCCAAGGGCCGTTAATCGATTGCATTAATTTCGCTGCGCTTACAGCGCGCCGTTTATTTTTGCGCCAATCGGTTGTTGCCGCAACCTATTATCGTAGCGAGCTCTTGTCGCGACAAACTATTGCTGCAGCAACTCGGTGTAGCGGCGTTGCATTTCTTCTGGGGTCAACTGTTCGATACTGTGCCCGATACTCCAGCGATGACCGAACGGGTCGAGCACCGAGCCCGAGCGCTCGCCATAGAAGTGATCCTGTGCGGCCATTTCCAATTTTGCACCGGCGTCGATCGCGCGCTGCAATATCGCATCGGCATCATCGACGTGCAGATGCAATGTCACCGCGCCGCTGCCGCTGGCATTGGGGCCGCGCATGCCGTACTCGGGAAACTCATCCGATAACATCAGGGTCTTGCCGTTAAAATCCAACTCGGCGTGGCCGACTCGACCGCTCGGTTCGACCAACCGGAATTTCTCGGTCGCATCGAACGCGGCGCGATAAAATTCGATCGCTTTATCGGCATCGTCGACGCGTAAATAGGCAAATAATTCGTGGATGGCCATGGCGAGACCTCAACCTTGTATCTGTCGTGCGAGCTTGGCTTCGATCGTCGGCCAATCGCGCGCGACGATGCTGAATAATACCGAATCGCGGACGCGGCCGTCGCGCATGATCATATGACTGCGCAATATGCCTTCCTGCTGCGCGCCGATGCGGGCGATGGCGTTGCGCGATTTTTCGTTCAATACATCGGTGAGCAATTCGACGCGGTTGCACTGCCAAACTTCGAATGCATGCCGCAGCATCAGGTATTTAGCTTCGGTGTTGATATACGAGCGCTGCCGCGACGCGGCGATAAAGGTAAAGCCGATTTCCAGGCGTTTGTGTGCGTGTTCGATGCAGCGAAAGCGCGTGCTGCCGACGATCGCACCGCTGATTTTGTCGATGGTGGCGAATGCCAACTCGCGCTGTTGCCGAAAGGCCGCTTCGGCGGCATCGAAAAATTTATTCAGATCGTTCGGGTGCGGCACCACGGTGACCGGTATTCTCCATAATTCGCCGTCTTCGATGGCTGCCGCCAGCCCGGCGGTGTGTTGTTCCGCCAATGGTTCGAGCCGAACTCTCGATCCTTCCAATACAACTTTCTCGATGTCCATTTAATGCGGTTCTCTTGTTTCACAATTGCTTTGAATCGAGTCTAGCAAAATAGGAATAGGATTGGTGTTGGGTTCGGAGTGGGGCGCTGCACCCTAGGGCTTGATGGGGGACGCCTACGGCAAACATCCATGTTAGGCTCGGGCGCGCGCGTCCATGCGCGCTCACGCCCCCACCAAGCCCTAGGGCACCACGCCTTATCGAGCTCGGCATGCTTGGCCTTATAAATTATTTTTTCGTTACTGAACCTCAGCGAGTGGTACTCGCGCTGTAAAAACGGTTTAGCTGTTCGATAATATCCGCTGCGCCATTATCGTTGACGATAATTTTGCAATCGGACACCGGCGCTTCAAAATCGGCGCGTAAGGCCGCGGCGCTTTCTATGGTTATGCCCGCGCTGCGCTTATTGATGCGTCGAAAAATGACCGCGTCGTCGGCCGTCACACAGATCAATTCCATATGCGGAATATGCGCGAGTAAATAATCGCGATGCTGCTGCTTGTAGACGGCTTGTGTGACGACCAGTTTCGGATATTGCTTTTGCAACTGCAGGATTTTTTCGATAACAATCGCGAAAAAACGCTCGCGCATCGGCGGGGTAAATGGACGGTGCTCGGCAAGCGCCAGCTGCATTTCATCGGTTAAATCATCGTCGGCGTCGTAGACCTGCCAGCCGGCCAAGCGCCCAATCAAATTGCCGACATACGACTTGCCGCCGCCGGCCAGGCCGAATAAAAACAGCGTGGCGGGGGCGTTGTTTAAATCGAGTGTCGGTTCGGCTTCGCTATGCATATGAATCAATATTACCGTTATGGCTTTTTGATGTGGGTGCGTGCCGCTTTAACGCGGCAACTTTATTAGCGAGGTACCTTTAGCCACGTGACAACAGGGCTTCCACTTCGCAAATGCTTTCCTCCAGCGCAGTTCGGTCGAAGCAGCGCAGCGTCGCGTGGCCGACCTTGCGGCCGGGTTTGAACTCTTTGGCGTAGGCATGGGGGTGGCAATTTTGCAGAGCGGCCAATTGGGCGAGCGGCGGGATGCTGCCGATAAAATTGATCATCGCGCTTTCGCCCACCTTCGCGGTCGAACCCAGCGGGAGGCCGGCGATGGCCCGCAAATGGTTTTCGAATTGGCTGCACTCCGCGCCCTCGATAGTCCAGTGGCCGGAGTTGTGCACGCGGGGAGCGATTTCGTTGGCGGTGAGGCCGCCGTCGAATTCAAAAAATTCAAAAGCCAATACGCCGACATAATTCAATTTGTCGAGCACGCGGTGCGCGTAATTCTCGGCCAGCGTTTGTAGCGGGTGTTCGGTACTCGCTATCGATAATCGCAGAATACCGTCGCGATGGGTATTGTGTACCAGCGGATAAAATTTGGTTTCGCCGGCGCGGCCGCGCACCGCAATTAAAGAAACCTCGCCGCTGAAATTCACGAAACCTTCCAGCAGACACGGCACGTTGCCGAGTGCGGCGAATGCGCCGTCGACGTCGGCGGCGCTGCGCAAAACTTTTTGACCTTTGCCGTCGTAGCCCAACTGCCGCGTTTTTAATACCGCCGGCAGACCGATAGCGGCGACCGCATGCTCCAGATCGAGTTGCGATTCGATATTGGCAAACGGCGGCGTGGGAATTTGCAGCTCGCGAAACAGATTTTTTTCCAGCCAGCGATCGCGTGCGTTGCGCAGCGCTTCGGCGGCCGGATACACCGGCACGAATTGCGACAGGAAGGCGATGGTATCGGCCGGCGCGTTTTCAAACTCGAAAGTCACCACGTCGACTTCGTCGGCGAGCATGCGCAGATGCTGATGATCGGAGTAATCCGCGCACAAATGCTCGCCCAGCGCGGCGGCGCAGGCATCGGGCGCCGGATCGAGAAACACGAAGCGCATGCCGAGCGGATGGCCCGCCAGCGCCAGCATACGGCCGAGTTGACCGCCGCCGATGATGCCGATCTTCATGGCTTGGGCTCTGCAGCTTGGCGCGGATCGGGCTCATCCGCTCTGGGATCAGGATTGTCGAGCACGCTCTGTGTCTGCGCGGCGCGAAAGGCTTGCAGCCTGATGGCGCACTCGGGATATTTATTGCCGAGAATGGCAGCCGCTAACAGCGCGGCATTGATGGCGCCGGCTTTGCCGATGGCCAGCGTCGCGACCGGAATACCGGCCGGCATTTGTACGATCGACAGCAGTGAATCGACGCCGCTGAGCATCGACGATTGCACCGGCACGCCGAGTACCGGCAAATGCGTTTTGGCGGCGCACATACCGGGCAGATGGGCGGCGCCGCCGGCGCCGGCGATGATAACTTCGAGACCGCGCTGCGCGGCCTGCTCGGCATAGCTGAACAGCAAATCCGGCGTGCGATGCGCCGATACGACTTTCACTTCGTGCGCAATACCCAACTGCTCGAGCGTTGCCGCCGTGTGTTGCAGTGTCGCCCAATCCGATTTGGAGCCCATGATGACGCCGACGCGCGGATTCATTGTTCTGCCTCAGTGCTATGCCGGCGATGCGCTTAGCGTCGCCGGCGATCGATAAAAATACAATGCCGGCGCCGACGCGATACGCCGGCGCTTTAAATTCAATTCATTTGGTCCATTGGTTGCCCGGCGCGAGGCCGGGCGCAGATTATAGCTGGATTTGCGCGGTCGGTCGCCGCTCGCGCGCATACCTGGCCAGCACCGCCAGCAGTGTGCCGAGACAGGCCATTGCCATATCCTTTTGTGCGTCCCACAGGTCGCCCTGCGTGCCGAGGTAGGCGACTCCGAGATCGCCGCCGAAACCGGCCGCCGCCAGCCATTCGATTATCTCGTAAATGCCGGCATGCGACATCAGAAAGGTCGCGACCAGCAGATAGCGCAAGCCGCGCTTATCGATGTGCGGCGCGAACAGCTCCCAAACAACGGGAAACAGCAGTAGTCCGTACAGAAAATGCACGAGCCGATCGAAGCCGTTGCGCTGCAGTCCCAATAGCGCATTCAAGCTATGGCCGCTGAGCGCGCGGAACCAATCATCGTAGGGCACTTTGGCGTAAGTGTAATGGGCGCCGATGGCGTGCAGCACCACGAATAAAAATATTAGCGTGTAGCTGAAGCGCGAAACGGCATGGTGTCGATAAACATAGGCGAGTAGCGGTAATGCCAGCAGTGGCAGCAGATTTTCCAGCAGCCAGTCGTGGCGATCGAGCGGGGCGATGGCGAGTGCGATCCACACTACGCCATAGATAGTTAACAGCACAACCGGGTAGGTCGAGCGGTCGATGGGTTTAGGCGCTGCTTTTTTCGCTAGTGGTATCGGCGCGAGCGGCGTCCTTTTGGCCGCCAGCATCGCGCGCGTGTTCATTTGCAGAGTGCCGTGGCGTGCCATCGCGTATTTCTCAAAGTCGATAGGTGATTGCGATGGCGCCGAATTCATCGGGGTCATCCTGGCCCTCGAATTCTTTCGAGCGCAGAATTTCCGTCAAGGTCAGCCGCCAGTTGCCGATGCCCATCACTAAACCGGCCTGCAGATCGCCGACCCAACTGTTTTTACGCACGCTGTGACTATCGTGATCCGTGTTGCCGTCGAGAAAAATATTGTGCTCGACATAGCGGCCGTGAGCGCCGCCGAATAGATACCAATAAAAGCTTTGCAGCGGTTTGAAGTATTGACCGCCGGCCGCGCTGGGGCGAATCAGCGGCGGTCCGAAGTCGGCGCCGAGCCCGGAGCCGATGCGCAGCGTCGCGCCGGTTTGCACATTGCGCTGGCTGGTGCCGAGCGTGAAACCGATATCCGGCACGAGGTCGATATTGTTATCGACCAGGGGTAGCATCCAGGTGCGCTGATATTGCAGATCGACCGTGGTTTCGTCGTGCAATTGATTATCCCAACCCTGCGGAATATCGCTGCCGATCCATTTATGTATGGTGCGCTGCACGCTCTGTGCGCCCGATTGCGGGCCGACCAGGCCCACCACCAGTTCCAGTTTGTCGACATAGCGCGCGCTGGCGCGATAATCGTTCAGGAAGCCGACACTGCCATATAGCCAACCGGCATACGGACGATCGTCGGGTACCAGGTGTTCGGTTTGCGTATCGGCCGGCGTGTAAATTTGTTGCCCCAGCGAAGTTACGAAACGCGTCTCCGCATTCGGCTCGAAAAAAGGCATCCACGATGCGGCGGTAAGTAGCCAGCTCGGTTGGTAGGTGTCGGAGACATAAGTTATTTCGGTGCCGTGCGTGTAATGTTTATCGGTGCCGGCACCGAACAAATCATTTTCGACGGCCAGCGTTAAGTTGCCTTTGCTATCCTCGCTCCAGGCATTTGTGATCGCGAAACTCGTCGTTAAACCTGCCAATAAAAATGTTGCCAGCGGCAATGGTACTGCAAATGGTCGCAGGAAATTGTTTTGCACGGCCAAGCCTCCCTATGCGTTTTTTCTTGATGATTTATGCATCGATAAACTATGGGTCGACAATGTCGCGTTTCTAAAAGTGCGCAACGCAACTTTGCAAAAAATTGCGCATTGTCGAACGAAAGGTTAGAGATGGAGCGAAGTGGGAGTCTGTACGCTAACGAACCAATGCGACGCTACCGGCAGTGGACCGGCGCAAAAGCACACTCTACAAATTTATTGCAGAGTGTGGGGCGGGGCGTTTGACGGCTAATAAAATGGATGTGGCGATTACGCATCGCCGATTTCGATCAGGACTTCGCCGGGCGTGACGCGATCGCCCTTGGCGACAAAAATGCCGATCACTTTGCCGGCGATCGGCGCTTGTACTTCGGACTCCATCTTCATCGCTTCGGTGACTAAAACCGGCTGGCCAGCTTGCACGCTATCGCCTTCCTGCACTAGCACCGCGACGATATTGCCGGGCATGCTGGTGGTGACATGGCCATCCTTCGTGGCTTGTTTGCGCCCCGTTTTGCTCTCGGCCTGATATTCGTTCAGCGACTCGAAGACAACTTCCTCCGGCGAGCCGTCGATGGTGAGATAGAAATGGCGCTTACCGGTACCTTTGATGCCGACACCGGTAATGGCTACCTGATAACTTTCGCCGTGCACATCGATAACGAATTCGGTGGCAGTGGTAGCGGTTTGTGGTTCCTGAATCTGGCGCCGTTCCAGCGGCATGATCGACTCCGGCTGCAAAGTGCCGGCGGCGCGCTGTTCGAGATAGGTGCGGCCGATGTCGGGAAACATCGCGAAGGTCAGCACGTCTTCTTCCGATTTTGCCAGCGCGCCTATCTGCTCGCGCAGCTTATGCAATTCGTTCGGGATTAAATCCGCCGGGCGCACGTCGATCACTTCCTCGTTGCCGACCGCACTGCGCCGCAAATCCGCATTTACCGGCGCCGGTGCCGCGCCGTAATGGCCGAGCAGATAGCGCTTCACTTCGTTGGTGATAGTTTTGTAGCGCGCGCCGGCCAGTACATTCATCACCGCCTGCGCGCCGACGATTTGCGAGGTCGGCGTGACCAACGGCAGATAGCCGAGATCGGCGCGCACGCGCGGAATTTCCGCGAATACTTCGTCGATGCGATGCAGCGCGCCCTGCTCGCGCAATTGATTGGCGAGATTCGACATCATGCCGCCCGGTACCTGATTGATTTGCACGCTGACATCCTCGCGCGTGAATTCGCTTTCAAACTGATGATATTTTTTGCGCACATCCCAAAAATATTTAGCGATATCGTGCAGCTTTTCGAGATCGAGGCCGGTATCGTACGGCGTGCCTTTGAGCGCGGCCACTAACGATTCGGTAGCGGGGTGGCTGGTGCCGCCAGCGAATGCCGAAATCGCCGTATCGATATGATCGACACCGTTCAGGATCGCTTCGAGATGGCACATCGACGCCTGCCCCGAGGTGCTGTGCGAATGTAAAAAGATCGGTACTTTTACCGCCTTCTTTAAACCTTTCACCAACTCTCCGGTCGCAAATGGCGTTAACAGGCCGGCCATATCCTTGATCGCGATCGAATCGCTGCCCATATCCACCATGCGTTTCGCCTGCTCGATGAACATCGAGAGGGTATGCACCGGGCTGGTGGTATAACAGATCGTGCCCTGTGCGTGCTTGCCGCTGGCCTTAACGGCGCGAATCGCCGTTTCCAGATTGCGCACATCGTTCATCGCATCGAAAATACGAAACACATCGATGCCATTGTCCGCGGATTTTTGCACGAAGGCGGTGACCACGTCGTCGGCGTAATGGCGATAACCGAGCAGATTCTGGCCCCGCAGCAACATTTGTAGGCGCGTGTTCGGCAGCGCCGCGCGCAATTTACGCAGACGCTCCCACGGATCTTCTTTCAAAAAGCGCACGCAGGCATCGAAGGTGGCGCCGCCCCACACTTCCAGCGACCAATAACCGATGGCGTCGAGCTGCGGACAAATGGGTAGCATATCCTCGGTGCGCATACGCGTCGCGATCAGCGATTGATGGCCGTCGCGAAGCACCACGTCGCTAATTAAAATTGGTTTTTTGGTCATGGTGTTTCTCCGCTAAATATTTGCGTTGCGCCTTTCCCCGGGTCAGGGCGGGAGGAATTAAATCCCCCTCGGTCCCCCTTTTTCAAAGGGGGAGGTATTCGTGCTATTTCAAAGTTCTATGTTTGCTTCAATCATCGTTCCGCTCCTCTTTGATTAAGGAGAGGTGTTCCTGTCATTTCAAAGCGCCATGCTTGTTTCAACCACCGTTCCATTCCCCCTTTGAAAAAGGGGGTAGGGGGGATTTAAAGCCCCGCATACGCCGCGATCGCGGTAGCAACCGCCAAGGCAATTTCTTCCGGACGTTTCTTATCCGAGTAATGCGTCAATTCGGGATGCGCTTCGACAAAGCTGGTGTTGAAATGGCCCGAGCGGAACTCGGGATTGGCCAAAATTTGCTGGTAGTACGGCACCGTGGTTTTCACGCCCTGCACGCGCATATCGTCGAGCGCGCGCATGCCGCGATTCAGAGCCTCTTCCCAGGTCAGGCTCCAGACGATTAATTTCAAACACATCGAATCGAAATACGGCGGAATCGTGTAGCCGGTGTAGATCGCCGTATCGACGCGCACGCCGGGACCGCCGGGTGCGTAGTAGCGCGAAATCTTGCCGAAGGTCGGCAGAAAATTATTTTTCGGATCCTCTGCATTAACGCGAAACTGCAGCGCGAAACCGCGGTGATGAATATCCTCCTGCCGGTAGCCGAGCGGCAGGCCGGCGGCGATGCGAATTTGCTCGCGCACGATATCGACGCCGGTGATTTGCTCGGTGATGGTGTGCTCGACCTGCACGCGCGTATTCATCTCCATGAAATACACTTGATTGTCGGCCAGCAAAAACTCCACCGTGCCGGCATTTTCGTAGCCGACCGCCTGCGCCGCGCGCACCGCCAGATCGCCGACATAGGCGCGCTGCTCCGGTGTCAGCTGCGGCGACGGTGCGATCTCGATCAGTTTTTGATTGCGGCGTTGAATCGAACAGTCGCGCTCGAAGAGATGAATCGTGTTGCCGAATTTGTCGGCGAGAATTTGCACTTCGATATGTTTCGGATTGACGATACATTTTTCTAAAAATACAGCGGCGCTGCCGAAGGCTTTGGTCGCTTCGGAGATGACGCGATCGAAGTTGCGCTCCAATTCTGTTTCGTTATCGCAGCGCCGGATGCCGCGCCCGCCGCCGCCCGAGGTCGCCTTCAACATGATCGGGTAGCCGATGCGCGCCGCCTCGCGCTTTGCTTCCGCCAGATTGGCGAGATTGCCTTCGGTACCCGGCGTCACCGGCACGCCGGCCTCGATCATGGCGCGGCGCGCTTCGGTTTTATCGCCCATGCGATGAATGACCGCGGCGCTCGGACCAATAAAAATAATACCGCGCTCGGCGCAGATGCGCGCGATCTCGGGATTCTCCGACAAAAAGCCGTAGCCCGGATGCACTGCGTCGCAGCCCGTTTCGACCGCCAGGTTGACGATGCGGTGGGCATTCAAATAACCCGCCAGCGGATCGCTGCCGAGATTGTGAGCTTCGTCGGCGCGTTTGACATGCAGCGCATAGCGATCCGGTTCGGTATAGATCGCCACCGAGCGGATACCCATTTCGGCGCACGCACGCACGATGCGCACCGCGATCTCGCCGCGATTGGCTATGAGGATTTTCTTGATCACGGTACTTTCCCCCGGTGGAGGTTTTAGTAGTTAGGTTTTTAGTAGTTAGTTAAAGGCGCGGGGGCTTTGGAGCGAGCTCAAAGCCGTTAGCTAACTACTAAATCCTAACTACTGTCCTCTACGTTAGGGTATGGCGCTCGGAAAGAAAAATTGATATTAATGTTTCTGAGTATAAGTAATTGGTTATGTATGAAGCCTTCCTATCTCAACCGGCTGACTTTGCGTCAGATTCAGGTATTCCTGGCGGTGTGTCGTTTACACAGCTATTCCAAGGCCGCAGAGGAATTGGCGCTAACGCAGCCAGCGGTGAGTGCGCAAATTCGTCAATTGGAGGCGGTGATTGGCGAATCGCTATTCGATTATCTCGGCAAACAGTTGTATTTGACGCCCGTGGGGCTGGCTTTGCAGCGCGCCGGCCGCGATTTGTTGCAGCGCTTGGTGGGTCTGGAGATGGAGTTGGCGGAGCTGCGTGGCGTTATGCAGGGCACTCTCAGTCTCGCCGTCGAAAGCAGCGCCCAGTACTTTATGCCGGCGGAATTGAGTGTGTTCGGCGCGCAGTACCCGGCGGTTGCGGTGGTGCTCGAAGTGGTCAATCACGGCGAGGCGCTGCGGCGGTTGCGCGAAAATCTCGATGATCTGGTGGTGATGGGCCAACTGCCGCACGATCGCGCGCTGGCTTTCACGCCATTCCGAGACAACGAGTTGATCGCGGTCGCCGCGCCGGATCATCCGCTCGCGGGCGCGCAGGCAATTCCGCTATTGCAGTTGAGCGTGGAGATATTGCTGGTGCGCGAGGCGGGCTCCGGCACGCGTAAAGCTTTCGATACTTACTGTCACGAGCAAAGTGTGGTATTCCGACGGCAGCGCCAATTGGGTTCGCTGGAGGCGATTAAGCGCGGCGTGCAGGCAGGCTTGGGGATTGCGATACTGCCGCGCGAGGCTTGTGCGAGCGAGTTGCGCGAGGGCCAACTGGTCCTGCTCGATGTGCGCGGCCTGCCGTTGCGACGCTCGTGGTGCGCGGTATATCCGCGCGGTAAAAATCTCACGCCGGTGGCAGCGGCATTTTTGCAGCATCTGACCGGTCAGTCTGGGGCGGTTTAGTGGGGACAGATTTGAAATCTGTCCCCGTCCGCAGGCGCGTCATACGCCGAGAATAACGCTCAGCGGGTTGTGATCGGAGCTGTAAACCTTCCTTACCGTGCCGCCTTTATGGTGTAGGCCGCGCACGAACATATGATCGAGTGCGAAGCCGAACGCGTGGCGCCGATGATCGTGCGCAAAATCGATGCTCTGCAAATCCAGTTGGTAAATCAGCTCGTGCAAAATAGTTAAGCGCTTGGGGCGCCAGGTATTGAAGTCGCCGCATAAAATCAACGGCCCGCGATGCGCGGCGAGTTGGTCGGTGACCGCGGTCAGTTGGCGGCGAAAATAACCGGTGCCGGCGGTGAAGTTGATGGCATGCACATTGGCTACCAGCAGCGTGTCGGCGCGCCGCTGCAGTCGATACTCCGTGACCAGCGCCGCTTTCGGCAGCCGGGTGAGCGGCTCCCAGTGACGGTGTGCGCTGTGCTGTAGCGTGTGCGCGCGCGCGATGGTCAATACGCCGGTGGTGTGTTGCGGCGAGGTGAAACCGGGCGCGAAGGCCCAGCAGGAGTCGGGGATCACCTGGTGCATGGCATGCTCGAGCGTCGCCTCTTGAATCAGTGCGAGATCGGCATCGCGCGCCAGATGCTGTAAATCGCTCTGCCAATCGCGGTGGCGGCCTTTAGCAATATTCCAGCTGAGGACGTGGATACGGTCGGGGTTGAGAGCTTCATGCGGCATGAATGGGTGTGAACAGCTAAAGCAACAGCGTCAATATAGGCACTGCGGCGGTCAGCTTCAATGCCTTGACTTCAGTTATGCGGTTCGGACCGCGATTTATTCAGCAGCTTCGCCTGCATCTTCCTCGGCGATCTCTTCGGCGGTTGGCGGAACATGTTTCCACTTGCGATTTGACCAGAACCAGGTTTCCGGTTGCGCGCGAATGCTGCGCTCCAGCGCGGCGATATAGCTATCGAGCACGGCGAAGCCGCCCCTGGCGATCGGCGGTTGCGCCAGCACTTCGAAGTGCGCGCGGTAATGGCCGCGCCGTAGTTTGGTCATCGCCACATAAATGGTCGGATATTGCGTGGCTTCGACGATTTTCTGCGGACCGAAGTAGAACGAGGCGGGGCGTCCGAAGAAATCGTGCCAGTAGCGCTTGTCGCGCTTGAATGGCGCCTGGTCGGCAAGCATCGCGAAGCCGCGAAACTCGCGCCGCCGCCGCAGTATTTCCCGTCCGGCGTCCTTAAAAGCGATCGGTTTGCCGGAGCGCGCGCGGCATTCGAACATGAAGTCGTCGAAGGCGCTGTCGTGTAGCGTTTTATAAACCACATCGATCGGACAGCCCATATAGTCGCTGACCGCGTGCAACAGCCATTCCCAGTTACCTTGATGGCAGGTGAGAAATAGCACCGATTGGCGCTGCTCGGCGAACGGCCTAAGTACTTCGGGATTGTCCAGCTCGACGCGGTAACTGAATTCCGCGCGTGGCAAGGTGCGCGCGGCCAGCATCTCGACGCCGAGATCGCAGATATGCCGATAGAAGCGTTTTTCCAGCGCTATCCGTGCGTTGCGATCGAGCTCGGGAAAGGCCGCGGCCAGATTTTCGGCGACCACCCGGCGGCGGTAGCGCGCGATGCGATAGAGCACCAGCGCCATAAAGCTCGAAATGGCGTAGAGCAGTGGCAGCGGTAAGCGCCCCAGTAATCGGTAGATAATGCGCATGATCGATCGCGTAGGAAAAAAGAGCGGCTATTGTAAAGGCTCGGCGCGGAAAGCCAACCTCGGCAACGCTGGCGTCCGCGGTCGATTGCGTCTATTTTAAGCACAGCTTGTTCCGTTCGCTTTACACATAATACAGTCGGCCCGCAGGCCGCTGCCGAGAACTCTACTAATGGATCATCAACAGAATGACCAGCGCCGCTTCGTGCGTTCGCCGAGCACTGCTCTGGTCGAGATGCAGCACCCTTCGCTAGGGACCATCGAGGTCAAGGCGCGGGATTTGTCGGATGGTGGTATCAGTGTACTGATGGGCAACATACCGGCACCGCCGCTCGGTCTGGTGCTGATGATTCGAATCAAACGCTATACCGGCGTCATCAATCAGGAGCCGGTGCCGATGCGCGTGGTGCATCACCAGTTTGGCTGTGTAGGATTGGCATTCGTAAGATGAAACTAAGATGAAACGACGATCGAACGCGCAAGCGGGTTGTGCCCAATGGGCGCCGGAGATTCGCTGATGGATTCGGTCTCGCCAACGATATCGGGCACGATCGACGAGGCGACGCGCGCGTTGCAACTCGTCGCTTTGGAAGAAGCGCTGCGCGAACACTGGCGGCTCGGCCAGAATATTTTGCTGTGCTGGTGTCCGGTGGCGAACGGTATCTCAGTGCTGGTGGTACCGCATTATTATCTCGGTCAATTCTCCGGCAGCCTCAGCGATAGTTCGCCGATCGACCGGCTCGATCTGCTCAACGGCCGTTTTATTCGTCAACTGATCGCCGGGCCGCGCTTGATGAGCAGCGAGGATTTTTTTAGCACCGCGCATCGCCTCGAACTGGAACCGACTACTATCTCTTCGCCGATCGATGCCAACGCGGACATCGATACGCTGTTAGCCGTAGAACAATTGATCAAGCGTCACAGCATCAGTTACGTCGATCAGCGCGCGGTACTGCTGTTCGATATCGTCGACTTCTCCTTGTACTCGCCATTCGAGCAAACCAGTCAGCTAAATAGCCTGTCGTATTCGTTGAACTCCGCATACAACAAATTGCGTACCAAAAATATTGAAATCGATTTCGCCCGCACTACCACCGGCGATGGCTTTTATGTATGGAACCGCAATACCGAGCCGCGCGCCGACTTCGATTTATTTCAGTTTATGCTGGTGGTGATCGCCGACAATGCGATCGCGCGGCACAAGGCGTGCGGCGATATAAATTCCACCGCTAATCACAGTAATACCGTGCCGCTATTGCGCACCGCGTTCCACATCGGTAGTCACTTCGAGTTTTATCAGGTCGAAGGCGTCAATCCGACGCTGCATAGTTATATTGTCGGCGACGTTACCATCGAATTGGCGCGCATGGTCGATATCGCAAGCCCCGGCCAAATTTTTGTCGGCGATTTTAAAACCGTGGTGCCGACCTCGCTGCGCGATAGTGCATTTTTGATGAAGGCGGATACGCAGCAGTTTGTCGCGCGCGTCGGCAAGCATCTGGAAAATCTGCGCGGCCTCGAATTATCCGGCGAGCGCATCGAAGCCTTGCAATGCCAGCTCAGCGGCGAGACCGGCGTCTCCGCCGGCCAGCGCGCGCGACGTTTCTGTATCACCGATAAGCATGGCCGTTCGCGCCACGCCTACAATTTGCGGATCAATATCCACACCGGTGGCGGGCGCAGGCCCTTGCTGTTGGGTATCCAGGAATATTATTTGCCGAAGCCCGGCGGTGCCCGCGAGCAACCCACGATCCGCGCCGAAGGGAAGGGCGGCGCTATGCATCGCCAGCCGCGCCCACGTTGGTTACCGGAGAAATAATGGCGATCAGCGAGCTCGATCTGTTCAGCCGGGATGTCACCGGCACCGTCGACGTCAGCAATCCCGAAGCGGTATGCGCAGCGGTGACCGCTATTTTGCGCCAGCGTTATCCAGCGGCGGAGTTGGTCGTGGTGGAGCGCTTATTCGTCGACTTCGCGCGGCTTTACCGCGGCGAATACCCGGGGTTTTTTGCCTGCGATACCGAGTACCACGATATCCAGCACGTGCTCGATGTCACATTGGCGGCAGTGCGCTTGATCGACGGTTACGAGGCTGGCCACGCGGCGCATACCCCGGCCGAGCAACTGGGTGCCGAGCTGGCGATAGTCGGCGTGGCGGTCGCGCTGTTTCACGATGCCGGCTATATTCGTCGCAAAGGCGATACGCGGCATTTGTTCGGCGCGGAATACACCAAGATTCACGTCAGTCGCAGCGCGCGTTTTCTCGCCGAATATTTACCGACCATCGGCCTGCCGGCGGTCGCTCCGCTCGCGGCAAAATTGGTGCACTACACCGGCTACGAGTTTAAGCCCGAGGATATCGATATCGCTGTCGCCAGGCAGCGTGTCTTGGGTACGCTGATCGGCAGCGCCGATGTCATGGCGCAGATGGCCGATCGCGCCTACCTGGAAAAGTGCCGGGATCGTTTGTACGGCGAATTCGAGCTTGGCGGCATGACGCGCGTGCGCGATGCCAGCGGCACAGAGCGAGTGTTATATGCATCGCCGGCCGATTTATTAAAACAGACCCCCGATTTTATCCGGCGCACCGTGACCGAGCGGCTCGAGCATTTATTCGATGGCGTGTATCGCTATTTTGCCGTGCATTTTGGCGGCCGCAATCTCTATTTAGAAGCGATCGAGCACAATCGCCGGCACCTCGAGCGGTTGCTGGCCGAGAACGATGAGCAATTGCTGCAGCGCGGACCGCTGCGCCGCTCGGAGCTGCTCGAGACGCGCTGAGCTATTTCGATGCGGCAGTCGGCAGCGTGGCCCGTGCAGCGCAGCAATGCGGGCGGGCCACTAGTCAGAGCAGGACAATAATCAGAGCAGTACGATAGTCGGAACAGTGCAATAGCTACAACAATGTATATTGTCTTCGCGATGAGTTTATACTTGCGATGAATTTATACTATGCCGCAACGTGGGCTGGGGAATATCTATGACAGCGGTACCGGGAGTAAGCACGGAACGACTACGCGCGTTCACCAGTTTTCGCAATCTTTCCGAAGAGGATTTGTTGATATTCGCGGGTCGTATTCAAGTTAAGGAAGCAAAGCGCGGCGATGTTTTATTCGCATGCGGCGCCATCGATTCGCAGGAAATCTTTTTACTCAATGGGCGCCTTCAGTTAGTTGCCGAGGACGGCCGCGAGCGCGTCGTCGAGGCGGGTACGCCGGCGGCCAATCTGCCGGTCGCCAAATTGCGCCCGCGCCAATACACCGGCAAGGCGCTCACCAATCTCGAGTTTATCAGCGTCGATTGCGATGTGTTGGAATCGCTGTTCGAGCGTCACAACGATGCCGAAAGCATGGAAATCGGCTACGGCGTCGTGGAAATGGGTGTGGAGGACGACGACTCCAGCGAAATGCTGCACGCGTTCAAGCGCGATCTCGAGGCGCGTAAATTCCGTTTAACCACGCTGCCCGAAGTGGCGCTGAAGATACGTGCCTTGCTGGATAATCAGGATGCCGGTGCCCGGCAAATCGCCGAGCTCGTCAATCGCGATCCGGCGATTGCCGCAAAGGTCGTGCGCGCGGCCAATAGTCCGATTTACTTCGGTGCCGCAAAATGCGAAACGGTGCAGAACGCCATCGTGCGCTTGGGTTTGATGACGACCAAACAACTCGTCATCGGTTTTACGCTGCGCGATTTATTTCAAAGCGAAGTGCCGCTGCTGCGGCGCCTGATGACCGAGAGCTGGCAGGAGAGCATGGACGTCGCGGCGATCAGCTTCGTGCTGGCGCGCCACACCAAACTGTTCGATCCCGAGGAGGCCATGCTCGCCGGCCTGGTCAGCAATATCGGTGTGTTGTCGGTATTGAACTACGCACAAAATTATCCGCAATTGCTCGACAACGAAGCGCTATTGCAGCAGTGGGCCGCGAAATTGAAGGGCGAAGTCGGCGCGTTGGTATTGGAAAACTGGCAGTTTCCCGAAGAGATCGTCGAGGTCGCACGCGGCTGCGAGGAGTGGTCGCGCTGTCCGACCACGCGCGCCGACCTGTGCGATTTAGTATTGGTGGCAACGCTGCACGGCTACATTGGCAAGCGCAAATTTCCGGCGCCGCCGCGCATGGACCAAGTACCTGCCTACCAGAAACTGGCGCTCGGCAAACTGACGCCGGAATTGACGCTGCAGATTCTGGTCGAGGCCAAGGATCAAATCGAGCAGGCGCGTTCGCTGCTCACTATCTAACGCTATGGTCGAGTTGCCCGTTATTATCGTGGCTGACGACGCAACCGGCGAGCGCTGCGCTGCGCTCGCCGCGCAACTCGATCTCCCGCTGGTAACCCGCATCGAAGCAGTGCCGCCCCATTGCGTGGCCTGGCTCGGTTACGATACTGCAAGGCTGCAATTGCATCCCATCGATGCGGATCAATCCGGTCCGGTCAGCGTCGATTTTGTTGCCGGAGCCACTGCGCGCCGCGCGCTTGGCGGCGCGGAGTTGATCGTCAAAGCGGTGCGCGGACGCAGCAAGCAGCCGCTATCGATATTGGATGCCACAGCGGGATTGGGGCGCGATAGCTTTGTGTTGGCAAGCCGCGGATTCGATGTCGTGGCCATCGAGCGCGATCCGATCGTGGCCGCGTTGTTGGCGGATGGTTTGGCGCGCGCGCAGGCCGCGGATGCGGCGATTGCCGCAATCGCCGCGCGCATCGCGCTGCATCGCGGCGAAGCGCTGGACTATTTGCAGGCTTTGCCGGAGTCCGGGCGGCCGGATGTGATCTATCTCGATCCGATGTTCCCGCCGTCGCAAAAATCTGCTTTAGTAAAAAAGGAAATGCGCTTATTTCAGCAATTACTGCATTCGTCGCTGGGCGAAGCAGCCGATGAGGAGCAGGCGGCCGGCGAATTGTTGCGCGTCGCGCGCCGTGTCGCGCGTCTCAGGGTGGTGGTCAAACGCCCGGCAAAGGCGCAGTTTTTTGCCGCCAGCGCGCCGGATTATGCGTTGAACGGCAAGGCGATTCGATTCGATGTGTACGCGGTCAAGTGCATGGCCAAGTGAGGTGAATGTATGTCATCCGATAAAAAAAAGACGGTAAAAAAGCGCGCGAAAAATCCGCAAAAAAATTGTTGCGACGCGCGTCCGCGCCGATGACGCATAAGGCGTACGAAGACACTCTACGCGAATTGCAGATCGAGCTGGTCAAGGCGCAGCGTCACTTAATCGAGTCCAATATGAAAGTGTTGGTGATCTTCGAGGGGCGCGATGCAGCGGGCAAAGACGGCACCATCAAGCGCATCGTCGAGCATTTGAGTCCACGCGAAACGCGCGTGGTAGCGATGCCGAAACCCTCGGATCGCGACCGCGCATCGTGGTATTTTCAGCGCTATGTGCCGCAGTTGCCGGCCGATCAAGAGTTGGTGGTATTCAATCGCAGCTGGTACAACCGCGCCGGTGTCGAGCGTGTGATGAATTTTTGCAGCGTCGAAGAGTACGAAGCATTTATGAATTCGGTCGTCCCGTTCGAGCAGATGCTGGTAAACTCCGGCATCAAAATCATCAAATATTATTTGGATATCGATAAGGATGAGCAGCGCAAGCGTTTGCAGGAGCGCCGCGATAATCCGCTCAAACAGTGGAAGATTAGCCCGATCGACGATGCCGCGCAGAAATGCTGGAAAAAATACAGCGTCGCGCGCGATGCCATGTTTGCGCGCAGTCACAATCTGGTCACGCCCTGGTATATCGTGCGGGCCGACGATAAAAATATCGCCCGCATCAACGTGATTAAACATCTGTTGATGACATTGGCGGCGCCAGCGACCGATATCGAGCTGGCGCAGCCGGATAACGCAATCGTTTTTGCCTACGATCCGACCTGTGTGGCCGCGGGGCTGATCGCCCCGTAATAACGAGCAATTGCCGCGGGCTGCGCGCTGAACTGGCGTAGGTATTCTTCCGGCTCGCGCTACTCGGTCGCTTCCTGTAAACTGCGAGCCTCTTGTTCCAGTCTCACCGCTCCACGCGGTCCCTTTCTCTTTAGATACCTCTTAGATTAATCCTATGACATTGTTTTCTTCGCTCGGCCTGTCCGAGCCGCTGCTGCGCGCGGTGCGCGACACTGGTTATGAAACTGCCACTCCCATTCAGGCGCAAGCCATTCCGGTCATCCTGGAGGGGCGCGACATTTTAGCGGCGGCTCAGACCGGCACCGGTAAAACCGCCGGCTTCACGCTGCCGTTGCTGCAACTTTTGAGCACCACCGGCGCGCCGGCAAAAAATCGTGCGGTGCGCGCGCTGGTGTTGACGCCGACGCGCGAACTTGCGGCGCAGGTCGCGGAAAGCGTCGCAACCTACGGCCAATATTTGACGCTGCGTTCCGCCGTAGTGTTCGGCGGCGTCAGCATCAATCCGCAGATGATGAAATTGCGCGGCGGCGTCGATGTGCTGGTCGCCACGCCAGGTCGTTTGCTGGACTTACATGGACAGCGCGCCGTCGATTTATCGCAGGTCGAAATTCTGGTATTGGACGAAGCCGATCGCATGCTCGATATGGGTTTTATTCACGACATTAAACGCGTGCTGAAATTATTGCCGGCGAAGCGCCAGAATTTGTTGTTCTCGGCGACTTTTTCCGACGAGATTCGCCAGCTGACCAAAGGTTTATTACACAATCCGGCCAGTATCGATGTGGCGCCGCGCAATACGACTACCACGCTGGTGCAGCAGTCGGTCTATCACGTCGATAAAGCCGACAAGCACGATATTCTCAGTCATTTAATTATCAGCGGGGGCTGGGAGCAGGTTTTGGTTTTTACGCGCACCAAGCACGGCGCCAATAAACTCGCGCAGCAATTGGAGCGCGATGGCATTACCTCGGCGGCGATTCACGGCAATAAGAGTCAGGGTGCGCGCACGCGCGCATTGGCGGATTTTAAAGCCAGCACGGTGCGCGTGTTAGTCGCCACCGATATCGCCGCGCGCGGTCTCGATATCGAGCAGTTGCCGCATGTGGTGAATTATGAGTTGCCGAATGTGCCGGAGGATTACGTGCATCGTATCGGCCGCACCGGTCGCGCCGGCGCCAGCGGCGAGGCAATTTCGCTGGTGAGTCAGGAGGAGCGCAAGTTGCTGCTCGATATCGAGCGTTTGATGAAGCGCAAAGTGGATGTGTTGGCGGTGCCGCAGTTTGAGCGCAGCGTGCGGAAACCGGCGGAGGCGTCGGACGATGCGCGTCGTCAGCAGCCGCGCCCGCAACAACGCAGGCCGCAGTCGAGCAATAATTCGCGACCCCACTCTGCTGGTAATGGCAACGGCAATGGCAATAACGGTAATCGTCCGCGCGGCAACTCCAGCGCCGCGAAACCGGCTAACGGTAATTCTGCAAATACCAGCTCAGGAAATAATAATTCGCAGCGCCGTCGTCCGCGTCCTGCATCGACGCAGAGCTAAGTTTTAAAAACCCGTGGCTTCGTGCGGTGGCGGGGTGAGGGGTACCTCTTTTTCAGGACGCTGCGGCAAGCATTCAAGTAGTGCCGTGCTATCGACCTAGAGGAGCTTGTCGGCTTCACGGATTGGTTGTGCTCGCAGCTTCGATGAGTGCTCCTTCGTGTCCTGAAAAAGAGGTACCCCTTACCCCGCTGTCAAGCTCATATCGAGCCTCTGTATTTGTGGCTCAATCGGGTTTTAAAATAAAAAACTTCTTGATCGACTCGGAGCTGATTTTCCTTAACGTGTATCGCGCGAATGGCTTTTATAGATATTCGCCGGTAAATTTTCATAGATGCCGATCGATGATAGAAAGGACGGTCAGGTAATCCTCCCCTACATTGTGATCGACCGCCAAGCCTGTAGTTTTCGTTCGTAACTCATGCCCGCATGCGCGGGACTCGTCGATGGTAACGGCAGATAATCGATATGTGAGTTTGTTTTCAGCGTCGATTGAATATGCCGACGAAATAATCTTTCAGCAGTGCCGCCGTTAAAGCAGATACGCTGCACAGAGCGATGCTTGGCTAAAAAGCCTGCGATATCGCTCGGCACAATCGATTCGGTTTCGATGGCGGCATCGAGGCTGCCTTTTCGGACGCAGGCCTGCAATACATCCCACAGCGCGATATTTTTTTCGGTTAATTGCACGATGCGATCCGCATACTCAGCGCGCGGATCGATCGCAAATACATCGCCGATAATCCGCCAGAATGCGTTGCGGGGGTGCGCGTAATACTGTTGCTGCGCCAGCGATGCCGTACCGGGCATTGTGCCGAGAATTAACGTATGGCATTTCGCATCGGCAATATACGAAAAACTTTCGACCGCCGACATAAATTATTGATTGGCCTGCTCGGCGCGGTCGTGCGCTTCTTTCTCCTGCTGCAGCACATTCTCGACATTTTTTGCTTTGTTCAGCGCATCGAGTTGTGCCTGTGGAATAACGCCGCCGGTTTGCGGCGTCGGTGGCTTAGGCTGACTGGGGTCCTTGGCATTGCATGCACTGAAACTACATAGCGCGAGCGCAATCGATAGGCTGCTAATGAATTTGTTCATGGCGATCTCCTTAATCTTCGATGATGCCGCCCAGCGCCGGCAATAAACCATCGAGAAATTTGCTCAATTCCATCGTCATCACGGCAAACTCCTGATCGAATGCCGCGCGCTCGTCGTCCTGACTATCCATTCGCTCGCGCAATGCATCGGTGAAGCGCAGCCGGCGGATGATCAAGTCATCGCCGAGTATGCATTCGATGGCTTCGTGCCAAAGTAATTCCAGCTTGGCCACCTGTTTGCCGACCGTCAGGTGTTGCAATACTTCATCGCTGCACAGCTCCTGTCCGCGCACGCGGACAATATTGCTGCTTTCCTGGCTGTCGCGCAATTCGCATTGCTGGCCGAGCGTGAAATTCGCCGGCAGTTGTCCGCTCTGCAGCCAATCGGTCATGATCGTTACCGGTTGGCTATTGGTCTGCACGGGCTGCACCGATAGTGTGCCCAGATCGTTGCGCAGCTGCGTCAGCAGTTCTTCGGCGCGCGTATGGCTGCCGCTATCGACCAGCAGCCAGCCGTTGCGGCGGTCGATGTACGCGTAGCAGCGGCTGGAGCGAGTCAGCGCGCGCGGCAGTAGCGTGAGCGTGATCTCCTCTTTCAGTTGCTTGCGCTCCTTGCGATAAATTTTGCGCGCCTGCTCTTTTTCCAGCTCGGCAATTTTTTCTTCCAGGGCTTCGGCTACCGCAGCGCCAGGCAGAATTTTTTGTTGCTTGCGCAGACACAGCAGAATGCAGCCGTTGGCGGCATGGCTCAGCAGCTCGGAGTTCGGCATTGCCTGCACCCAACCGATGCGCGCCAAATCTTGGCTACCGCAGGGTACAAAGGGGGTATTGCTTAAGGCTTGTTCCAAGTCGTCATCGCTAACATCGAAGGGCTTGCTAAAACGGTACAGCAGAATATTTTTAAACCACATACATCTCTCAAAAATAAGGCGAAGGGCGCGCTCTGTGCGCCCGTATTGGGAAAAAGGCGAAGCAAGGTATAGAGCGACCGATCAAATCAACCGAGCAGTCGCTGTGCGATTAAAACGGCCAGGGTACTTATTAAAAAGGCCAGGGCACCTTGCTGAACGCGACGCTGCCGATATAGAAGAATGTGACGATCGCCAACAAATAAGCGATGACGCGCACCGTTTGCGTTTTGGCGATACGCAGCGCGACGACGCCGAGTCCGATATAGACGAACAGGCCGATGAGCTTCGCGGTTAGCCAGGCGCTGGTAAATGGATATTGCTGGATGCTGATGGTTAAGCCGATCGCGCTGACCAGTAACAAGGTGTCGACGATATGCGGCGCGATGCGGATAAATTTCTTTTGCAGCAGCGCCGAGCCTTGAATGCGCAAAGCGCCGCGCACGATAAAACCGATAATGGAAATGGCCGCGCACAGCATGTGTATATGTTTAAGCGCAAAATACATCTTATTCGTTCTCCGTTTTTTGAGTGGTCTCTATTTGAATCGATTCGACCGTGCAGATTAATTGACCCTGCGCGAGTCGCGCATGCACCGTGCTGCCGACCGGCACAGCGTTGGCGTCGCGCAATACGGCACCGCGTTCGCTGCTGACAATGGCGTAACCGCGCTGCAAGGTTGCCAGCGGGCTGACGCTATGCAGCAATTGCGCGGTGGCCAACCACTGCTGTTGTTGCTGCTGCAATTTGCGGCGGATCAACAGCGGTAATTGGCGTTGGCAATATTCCAATCGCGTGCGTAATTGCTGCACGTACTGCGCCGGTTGATGACGCTGTAAACGCGCCTGCAGCAATTGCAGTCGATGCCGCCGATCGCGCTGCTGGCGCTCGATGGCATTCATTAAACGTAAATCCAGTTCATCGAGCCGCAATATCCATTGCTGCACTCTTTGACCGGGATGCTGTAACCGTCGCTGTTGCCAGTGCAGCTGTTGGCGTTTCTGGGCAAGTTGACGCTGCCAGGTATCGATCAGGCGCTGGCGCCAGCCGAGCAGTTGTTGCAGTTGCGTGCGCCAATCGCGGCTCAATAATTCGGCGGCCGCGGATGGCGTAGGCGCGCGCACATCGGCGACAAAATCGGCGATGCTGAAATCGATTTCGTGACCGACCGCGCTGATCACCGGCAGGGTGCTGGCGGCGATGGCGCGCGCGACGTTTTCATCGTTGAAGGCCCACAAGTCCTCTAAGGAGCCGCCGCCGCGTCCCAGTAAAATCGCATCGAACGGCAGCGCGCTTTCCGCCCGGGTCGCGAGGCGATTGCACAGCGCCAGCGCACGCACGATGGCGGCGGGCGCCTGCTCGCCTTGCACCGGTACCGGAATGACGGTGACCACGATACTCGGGTCGCGCCTTTGTAAGACCGTTAGGATGTCGCGAATCGCCGCGCCGGTCGGCGAGGTGATGACGGCGAGATGCCGAATGCTTGTCGGCAGCGGTTTTTTGCGCGCCGGTTCGAATAGACCTTCCAATTGCAGTTTTTGTTTCAACAGATCGAAGCGCGCCGCCAGCAGCCCCTGGCCGGCGGGCTGCATATCCTCGGCGATCAATTGGTAATCGCCGCGCGCCTCGTACAGACTGATCGCGCCCTTCACCAATATCTTGTCGCCGTCCTTGGGCTGGAAGCGCAGGCGCGTATTGCGATTGCGAAACATGGCGCAGCGAATCTGTGCCTGCTGATCCTTGAGCGTGAAATACCAATGTCCCGAACTCGGCCGCGACAGATTGGAGATTTCGCCCTCGACCCAGATCATCGGAAAGCAATCTTCGAGCAGTTGCCGCGCCAGCCGGTTGAGCTGGCTGACGGTCAGCACCGCGTCGGGCGCGCCGCCGGTCGGAGTGGGGGAGGAGAGTTTCAACATAGCGGCGCATTGTACTGGTGGAAGAGCTGTACTGGAAACGCTGCGTCGGAGGCGCGCGCACCGAACGCCGCGCGTGGCAGCGGCAATTCCGAGCCCGCATATTTACCCGGAGCGGTCAATCCTTTAAGATTGCCGATTAACTTGACCAGGGGGTTGACCGATGCTCCGAATCCTCCATGAAGCGCTCACCTTTGACGACGTCTTACTGGTGCCCGCCTACTCCGACGTCGTGCCTAAAGACGTCAGCCTGAAAACCCGCCTTACCCGCAACATCGAATTGAATATCCCGCTCGTGTCCGCCGCCATGGATACCGTCACCGAATCGCGTCTGGCTATTGCCCTGGCGCAGGAAGGCGGCATCGGCATCATTCACAAGAGCATGACCATCGAACAACAGGCCCGCGAAGTGCGCGCCGTGAAAAAACACGAAAGCGGCGTCGTTAAAGACCCGATCACCATCGAAGCGGCGGCGCCGATCCGCGATCTGATCGAACTGCGCAAACAATACAATATCTCCGGCGTGCCGGTGCTCGATAACGGCCGCCTAGTCGGCATCGTCACCAGCCGCGACGTGCGCTTCGAGACGCGCATGGACGAGCCGGTCGCCAGCATCATGACGCCGAAGGACCAATTGGTCACCGTCGGCGAAGGCGCCGATTTGGAATCGGTGAAAGAGCTGCTGCATAAATATCGCATCGAAAAAGTTTTGATCGTCAACGACAAATTCGATCTGAGCGGCATGATCACCGTCAAGGACATCATGAAAGCGCAGACCTGGCCGATGGCCAGCAAAGACCCGCAAGGTCGGCTGCGCGTCGGCGCCTCGGTCGGCACCAGCGCGGATACCGATGACCGCGTCGCTGCACTGGTCGAGGCCGGCGTCGATGTGCTGGTGGTCGATACCGCGCACGGCCACAGCGAAAACGTGTTGCAGCGCGTCAGCTGGATCAAGAAACACTTTCCGCAGGTCGATGTGATCGGCGGCAATATCGCCACCGCCGATGCTGCCCGTGCCTTGCTTGAAGCCGGCGCCGATGGCGTGAAGGTCGGCATCGGTCCCGGTTCGATTTGCACCACGCGCATCGTCACCGGCATCGGCGTGCCGCAAATCACCGCGATTGCGGAAGTGGCCGCCGCCTTGAAAAATACCGACGTGCCGCTGATCGCCGATGGCGGTATTCGCTACTCCGGCGATCTCTCCAAAGCGATTGCGGCCGGCGCGCATTGCGTGATGATGGGCAGTATGTTCGCCGGCACCGAAGAGGCGCCGGGCGAAGTCGAGTTGTATCAAGGCCGCACCTACAAATCGTATCGCGGCATGGGTTCGCTCGGCGCGATGGCGAAAACGCAGGGCTCCAGCGATCGCTATTTCCAAAGCACCGAGGATGGCGTCGAAAAACTGGTGCCGGAAGGTATCGAAGGACGCGTGCCGTACAAAGGTTCACTCGCCGCAATCGTGCATCAGTTGATGGGCGGGTTACGCTCGGCGATGGGTTACACCGGCAGCCACGATGTCGACACCATGCGCACCGTACCGCATTTTGTGCGAGTGACCGCGGCGGGTATGAACGAAAGCCACGTACACGATGTAGCAATTACGAAAGAGGCTCCGAACTATCCACGTGGATAATGGGCCTCGTGGATAAATGGGCCACACGGTTAACTGACAAGCTGTTAATTAGCTGGAAGTTATTGCAGAACCAGGGGGAGGCGTGGTCGATGCAATTTCCGGGGACGTAGAGCCGCATGGATACCCATAACAGCTGGGCACAAGTGCGGCGAAGCGAGCAGTACATGGATGTAGAGCTTTAATGCGTTCCCCGGAAATTGCATTGGCCACGACTCCTTACCTCGAACAATACGATTGAACCAAGCACGGGGCTAAACGCCCCGTTTGTATTTCTAATTGCTGTTTTTTAACTGCGTTTTTAAGCGAAAATTTTTGCGAGAGCACGATGAATATTGATATCCACGCCAGCCGTATTTTGATTTTGGATTTTGGCGCGCAGTACACGCAATTGATTGCGCGACGCGTGCGCGAGATCGGCGTCTACTGCGAAATCTATCCGTTCGATATGAGCGAAGACGATATCCGCGCGTTCAATCCGATCGGCATCATTCTCGCCGGCGGCCCGGAATCGGTCACCGAATTGAATTCGCCGCGCGCGCCCCAGATCGTGTTCGATCTGGGCGTGCCGCTGTTCGGTATTTGTTACGGCATGCAAACGATGGCCGAACAATTGGGCGGCAAGGTCGAATCATCGAGCATTCGCGAATTCGGTTATGCGCAGGTAAAAGCGCATGGCGACGCGGCGCTGTTTAAAGATATTCGCGATCATATCGATCACGCCGATGGCGGCGCACTGCTCGATGTTTGGATGAGCCACGGCGATAAAGTGGTAACAATGCCCGCCGGCTTCGAGCTAATGGGCTCGACCGAATCGTGCGCAATTGCCGGCATGTTTGATGCGCAGCGCAATTTCTACGGCGTGCAATTCCATCCCGAGGTGACGCACACCCTGCAAGGCACGCGCATTTTCGAACACTTCGTACTGAAAATCTGCGGCTGCGAAGCGTTGTGGACGCCGGCCAATATTATCGAGGATGCGATTCGTACTGTACGTAAACAAGTCGGCGATCAGAAAGTATTGCTCGGCTTGTCGGGCGGCGTTGATTCGTCGGTAGTGGCGGCGTTGTTGCACCGCGCGATCGGCGCGCAATTGACCTGCGTATTCGTCGACAACGGCCTGCTGCGCAAGAACGAAGGCGATCAGGTGATGGATATGTTCGCGCGCAATATGGGCGTGAAAGTGATTCGCGCCGATGCCGAGCAAATCTTTTTAAGCAAACTGGCCGGCGTCAGCGACCCGGAGAAAAAACGCAAAATCATCGGCAATACCTTTATCGAAATCTTCGATGCCGAAGCAACCAAATTGAAAGACGTGAACTTCCTGGCGCAGGGCACCATTTATCCCGATGTGATCGAATCGGCCGCCGCCAAAACCGGCAAGGCGCATGTGATCAAATCGCACCACAACGTCGGCGGCCTGCCCGACGATATGAAAATGCAGCTGGTCGAACCGCTGCGCGAATTATTCAAAGACGAAGTGCGCAAAATCGGTCTCGAACTCGGCCTGCCGTACGATATGGTGTACCGCCATCCGTTCCCCGGCCCGGGTCTCGGCGTGCGTATCCTCGGCGAAGTGAAAAAAGAATATGCCGACATCCTGCGCGAAGCCGATGCGATTTTTCTCGAAGAATTACACAAGGCCGACTGGTACCACAAAACCAGCCAAGCCTTCGCAGTATTCCTGCCGGTGAAGTCGGTCGGCGTAGTCGGCGATGCGCGCCGCTACGAATGGGTCATCGCATTACGCGCCGTCGAAACGATCGATTTTATGACCGCGCGCTGGGCGCATTTGCCGTACGAATTATTGGAAAAAGTTTCCAATCGCATCATCAACGAAATCAGTGGAATTTCGCGCGTTGCTTATGATGTGAGCTCGAAGCCGCCGGCGACGATTGAGTGGGAATGAAGAGAGATATGAGTTTGCGGTTGGGAGTTTTATAAAAACATTAATACCCATTTTTCCAGGGAGGAAGTATGGATTGCAGAATTCTTCGACACGTTACGCTCAAGGCCAACGGCTCGCTGGGTTGCGACGATAGCATTGGCTATGACATCGATCTTGGTCGCGTCGAGCTGACTCCCGAGTGGAGCATCCGGGATGTCTTCAACGCACCGAAATACCGGCAGATAAGAACATCGTTCCGGGACGGGAAGATGCCCTGGCCCCGGTTCTGCAAACACTGCGATCTGTTATCCAATGGCGGGGTGCCGGTAGATACTCTCGATACGCGACTGGAACTGCTGGTCGAACCGACGCTCGCATGCACCTTGTCCTGCGCTTGCTGTATGCGCAAGCGCATCATCGCGGGCGGTCGCGATACGAAATCGCTGAATCCGGAAATTCTGCGCCGCTTCGTGCAATCCTGCCGAGCGGAAGGTATCGCCATCGATCAGGTTCACTACATCGGCTGGGGCGAACCGCTTTTACACGGCGATTTCCGCGCACTCTTTGATATCGTTGCCGAGTATGCGCCATCGTCGAACCAAATGGTGACCACCGCCGCCAACGTCGATTTTCGCGCGACGGTCGGCGATGCCGCCTTGCAGCGACTGGTCGTATCCTGCGACGGCGCAACTGCAGTTTCTTACGCGAAATATCGACGTGGCGGCGATTTCGACACGGTGGTCCGATTCATGCGGGACTGCCGGAAATTCGGCAGGGCGAGTATTTTCCTGGAATGGAAATTCATACTGTTCGAGCATAACGATTCGGACGAGGAAATTCTGGCGGCCCAGGCGCTGGCCGAGGAAATCGGCGTCGACTCGCTGCTGTTTGTGCTGACCAACTCCAAATGGCACTCACAGCGCTTCACTGCGGAGAATCTGAGGGAATTGCCGCTGACATCGACGATCGCTAGCGTAGCGCCCTGTGCGGCGATGTCCGCCATCGCTATGACGGGAAAGCTGCCGGGCGTTTCATTGGAGCGGCAACCGGGCGTTATCGATATCTGTTCGGTGCTGCAAGCGGGCTTTATCACCGTGGAGGGCTGGGCATATACCGAATACCGGCAGTATGCGGAGGGCGTCGAACTTTTATTGGACGACAGGGTTGTCGCCAGAACCAAACCCAATCTCCGGCGCAACGATGTCGCGCAAGCATATCCTGCCGCCGAGGGACCCAATTGTGGCTTCTTTTTTCGGGCTCCGCTGCATGGACGGTACTTACCGGAAAAGGTAGAGGTGAGAGTGGTATCGAAACGCGGAAACTATTTGCTGGGCGGAAGAGTTTCGTGGCAGGTACCCGCGACGGTTAACAAGGTGCGGAATGATTTGCCGGACGCGGATTTTATTGCGAGGGTTTGATTAACGGCCTTCCCCAAACAAAACAATTCCGGGCAATCCTTTGAAATTCGCATCGCAGGTCAGCAACTCCGCTCGTTGCTGTTGCGCCGTTGCATAAGTAATCAAGAGATCGTTTTATCGATGCAAAACTCCCTCTTCCCCGAGCCCGGCGCCGCTTTAGTCGGCGCCGCGCCACCCGATGCCGCATTGATCGAGCTCGCGCAGGCATTGCCGCCGAATCTGCGGCTCGGTGGTTCCTCGTGGAATTATCCTGGTTGGGCCGGAATGATTTGGGATCGCGAATACCCGGAAGCGACGTTGTCGCGTTACGGTTTGGCGGCGTATGCAAAATATCCGCTGTTTCGCACGGTCAGTATCGATCGCAGTTTCTATCAGCCGCTGAGTATTACGCAGTTCGCGCAGTATGCCGCGCAGGTGCCGGACGATTTTCGCTTTGTCGTCAAAGCGCCGAGTATGGTCTGCGATGCGCAGTTGCGCGATGACTCGGGTCGCGGTCTGAGCAGCAACGACAGTTTTTTGAATGCCGAAGTCGCGCTGCGCAGTTTTGTCGAGCCGGCGTTGGCGGGATTGGGACGCAAGCTCGGCGCACTGGTGTTTCAAATCAGTCCGTTGCCGTTTGTATTGCTCGATAATATGGACGCGCAAATCGGGCGGTTGCATGATTTGTTGCGCAGTATTCCCGATCTGCGCGGCATTGCGCCCGATGCGGTGGTCGCTGTGGAAGTGCGCGATCCGCAGTGGCTGTCGCCGCAATTTATCGAGGCGTTACGTGCCAGCGGCGCAACTTATTGCATGGGCCTGCATGCGAAAATGCCGCGCATCAAAGAGCAATTGCCGATCCTGCGCAAGTTATGGCCAGGGCCGCTGGTATGCCGCTGGAACCTCAATCCGCTGCACGGTGCGTACGGTTACGAGGATGCAGAGCGGCAGTATGAGCCGTTCGATCGCTTGCAGGATATCGATAGTGAAACGCGTGCGGCGCTGGTCCGAGTGATTGCCGGCACGGTCGGTGCGGGTCAGAATGCCTTCGTCACGGTCAGCAATCAGGCGGAGGGTTGCGCGCCCCTGTCGATCGTTGCGTTGGCCGAAGCCGTTCGCGATCTGCGGCGTTGAGCGTAAGAGCAGTACAATTACCTCCGTGTGATTGTCTCGATAAACAATCGTTGCGAATGCTTGAGGCCTCTAACAAAATGAACGTTGTATTGGCTGGGGCGCAATGGGTGTAGCACTTTCCCGGGCACGCAACGACATGCATCCATGCATAGGCTCGGGTGTCGCCCTCCTTGGCGACACACGGTCCGGGAAAGTACTACACCCATCGCGCTGTCACGTTCGGTGTTAGTTCATTTTGTTAGAGATTCTTATGGAAAAAACCGACGAATACTGGATGCAGCTTGCGCTCGAACAGGCGCGGCTCGGCGCTGAAGCCGGCGAAGTGCCGGTCGGGGCGGTGCTAGTGCAAGATAATCAATTGATCGCGGCGGGCTTTAATCAGCCGATCAGCGGTTGCGATCCGACCGCGCATGCGGAGATTGTCGCGCTGCGCGCGGCGGCGAATAATCTTAAAAATTATCGTCTGCCCGACGTCACGCTGTATGTCACCATCGAACCGTGCGCGATGTGCGCCGGCGCGTTGGTGCACTCGCGAATTAAACGTTTGGTGTACGGAGCGACCGAGCCGCGCGCCGGCGCGATCGTCAGCTCGATTAAATTGTTGGACGGTCCGCAGTTCAATCATCGCATCGAGGTCGAGGGCGGCGTGTTGGCGGAGCAGTGTGGCGCCATTCTGCAAACATTTTTTCGCGACAAACGACGCGTATAAAAATCGCCACACGATTGGAATCGAGATATGCACACGCTGTTGGTCCGCCTGCATCGCTGGTTCGGCCTGTTCATGGCCGTATTTTTATTTATTGCGGGGCTGACCGGTGCGATTATCTCCTGGGATCGCGAACTCGACGAGTGGCTGAACCCGCAACTATTCAAGGCGCAGAGTGGGACAGTGGCCGCCGATTTACAGCAGGCGCCGCTGGATCTGGCGCGTCGCATAGAAGCGAGCGACCCGCGCATTGTTGTCACTTCGCTGCCGCTCAGTATCGAACCGGGCCATACGCTCAATCTCGGTGTCCGTCCGCGCGTCGATGCACGCACTGGCCTCGCGGTCGAGCCCGGCTTCAATCAAATGTCGATCGATCCGGTCAGCGGCGCAGTGCAGGGCCGGCGCCAGTGGGGCGCGGTATCGCTGGCGCGCGAAAACCTGCTGCCGTTTCTCTACAAATTACATTACAGCATGCATATTCCGGATGGCTTCGGGCTGGAGCTGGGCATGTTGCTGATGGGCGTCGTCGGCATCGTTTGGGTACTCGATTGTTTTATTGCACTGTGGATTAGTTTTCCGAGCGCCGCGAATTGGCGTAAGTCGTTCGTATTTCGCTGGCGACAGGGCGGTCACAAGCTCAACTTCGATCTGCATCGCTCCGGTAGTGTGTGGGTATGGTCGCTGTTGTTGTTGCTGGCGATCACCTCGGTATCGATGAATCTCGGCGACGAAATAGTGCGGCCGCTGGTGAATAGTATTTCGCCGCTGACGCGCAGCGTATTCGACGAACGCTCGCCGACGCCGCGCGATCGACCGATCGCCGCATGGCAGACGCGCGAACAAATTCTAGCGGCGGCGCGCGCCGAGGCGGCGCGGCGCGGTTGGAACGCACCGGCCGGCACGATTTATTATTTCGGGAATTACGGCATCTACGGCGTCGGCTTTTTTGAGCCGGGTCATGAACACGCCGATGGTAGTCTCGGCAATCCCTGGCTGTATTTCGATTCGACCTCGGGGCAATTGGTCAGCGCGAATGTGCCGGGCGCGGGCAGCGCCGGCGATTTATTTATCGATCTGCAGTTTCCGCTGCATTCCGGCCGCATTTTGGGCCTGCCGGGCCGCATTCTGATTTCGGCGCTGGGCCTGGTGGTGGCGATGGTGAGCGTAACCGGCGTGGTGATCTGGGCGCGCAAGCGCAAGGCGCGGCAGCGCTCGACCGCGCGTTCGCTCGATCCAATGAGTACTGCATAATTCAGTTGTCAGAGTTTCGGTGGCAACCAGCTTGACCGCCTGACGACCGAATGCTCTTTTCAAAACACTGGAAGCATGCTGATTTATATTTCATGCTATCAGAGAGCGATAATGTTGAGAGAGGTTAACGGGAAAGCGGCACCCTTATCGATCAACACAAAAAAGTTTTGAAAAGAGTATCGGTCGGCGGGCTTAGCGCCAGTTGTAAGTTGCGGTGGAAGCTGCGACAAAAAATCACTGAATAGTTTTCAGGAAAAGCGCGCAAATGTAGTGTCTGAAACATGCGTGCTAAGCGTGGCTGGATTCGTTTAATTCGTGCTGTGGTACGAAGCGTTCTAGCACGTGACCGGTCATGCCCTTCGCCAATTCCTCCTCGCCGAAAAATACCGTGCCGATACTTTCTTTGCGCAGCAGCGCCGATTCGTCCTCGCTGTGCGTACGCAACACGATTTCGATGGCGGGGTTGAGCGCGCGCGCGGTGTCGATCATTTGCCGCAGATCGATTGGATCGGGCGTGGCGACCACCAGCATCGCCGCGTTGGCGATATGCGCCTGAATCAACACCGCCGGCTCGGCGGCATTGCCCGATACCGCGGCGATGCCCTGGTTGCGTAAATCCTCGACCAATTCGCGATTCTGCTCGGCGACCACGAATGGAATATCGTGGCGCAGCAGCGCTTCGGCGATGCGGCGGCCGACGCGCCCGTAACCGACCAGCACCACTTGCCCGGCGAGATATTTGTGCTCGGTGCTGATCGGCAATTCGGCGTAGGGGTCCTGGCGCAATTCCAGACGGCGGCCCAACTCTGAGCGCGCGATAAACCAGCGCCGGAACGGTGCGATTGCAGCGAATAGAAATGGATTCACGGCGATCGAAATCAGCGAGCCGGCCAGCACTAAGCTCATACCTTCCGCCGATAACAATCCCAGTGCCTTGCCGAGGCCGGCGAGAATAAAAGAGAATTCGCCGATCTGCGCCAGGCTGACCGCAACGGTCAAAGCGGTGTTGAGCGGATAGCGCAGCGCCAATACCAGCGCGAGTGCCGCCAGTGTTTTACCGATCACGATAATGGCGACCACGCAGGCGACGCGCAGCGGTTGTTCGACCAGAATCGCCGGCTCGAACAACATCCCCACCGACACGAAAAATAATACCGAGAACGCATCGCGCAGCGGCAGCGATTCCTCGGCGGCGCGATGGCTGAATTGCGATTCGCGCATCACCATGCCGGCGAAAAACGCGCCGAGCGCGAACGATACATTGAATAATTCCGCCGCGCCGTAGGCGATGCTGATCGCGGCGGCGATCACGGCGAGCGTGAATAATTCGCGCGAGCCGGTGCGCGCTACCTGCCATAACAGCCAGGGTAAGGCGCGGCGACCGGCGATCAACATCACGGCGATAAATGCGCCGACCTGCAACAGGGTTTTACCGATGGTCAGCCACAGCGGTCCGCTGCTGGCGTCTGGCTCGTTGCCGCCGAGCACACCTGCTAGCGGCGGCATTAATACCAGCAGCAATACGCAGGCTAAATCTTCGACCACCAGCCAACCGATGGCGATGCGGCCGTTCATGGTTTCCAGCGCGGCGTTCGCTTCCAATGCTTTGAGTAATACCACGGTGCTGGCGCACGACAGCGATAAGCCGAAAATCAAGCCGCTGCCCATGCCCCAGCCCCACCAGTGCGCGAGCAGCATACCGAGGCCGGTCGCCAGCCCCATCTGCACCACCGCGCCGGGCAGGGCGATGCGTTTCACGCTCATCAAATCGCTCAGCGAGAAATGCAGACCGACGCCGAACATCAATAGCATTACGCCGATCTCGGACAACTGCGAAGCGATATGCACATCGGCGACGAAACCGGGCGTGCCCGGCCCAATGATGATGCCGGCGAGCAGATAACCGACCAGCGCCGGCAATTTGATGCGCTCGGCGATGAAGCCGAGAATCAGCGCGATGCCGAAGCCGGCGGCGATAGTAGTGATGAGCGGCGTACTATGTTCCATTCGAGTCCTTACGTTGCACGCCGTTTAACAACGACACGGCGCTGATCGATCCATTGCGGCGCTGTGCCGCATAGTGTTTGCGTTAGAGCGCATTGAGCGTGGCGTCGAAAAACTCCGGCAGATATTGATCGGTCGCGCGCGGCGGCGGTGTGCGTTGTTTGGCGACTTCGGTCCAGGTTAACAAGTTGTAGTAGTAGCGCACGTTCTGCACGTAGCGCACCGGTTCGCGGCCGCGCGCGTAGCCGTTGCGGGTTTTTTCGTAGTACTGACTTTTTTGCAGCAGCGGCAGCGTATCTTTGACATCGGTCCAGCGATTCGGATCCTTCCCCTGGCGATCGGCGATCGAGCGCGCATCGTCGACGTGGCCGCGGCCGATATTGTAAATCGCCAGCGCAAACCAAATGCGATCGGCTTCGTTAATGCCGCTCGGCAATTCCTGCATGATGCCTTTTAAATAACGCGCGCCGCCGCGCAGACTTTGTAGCGGATCGACGCGATCCTTGACGCCCATTTCCTTGGCGGTGGAGTTGGTCAGCATCATCATGCCGCGCACGCCGGTCGGCGATACCGCGCCCGGTTTCCACTCCGACTCGGCATAGCTGACCGCCGCCAGCAGGCGCCAATCGAGATCGTAGTCCTCGGCGACCTGCTCGATTAAATCGCGGTATTTCGGCAGCGTGCGCTCGAGACTATCGGTGAAGTTGGCGGTGTCGTAGCGATCGTTATCGGCGCTGTTGGTGTAATAGCGCTCGACCAATTGCGCCAGCTCGCCGTTGCTTTTTATTTTTTCGAAGAAATGTTGCAGCTGTTCCAGTAGACGTTCGTTGCGCGGGTCTTTGCTGACGGCCCACGCCAACTGCGTCGGCACGCCGATCGAGAAGGCGGCGTGCAATTCGGGATAAAACGCGCGGTTGGCCTGGAACTCGTTGGAGGTGACGACGGTCGCATCGATTTCGTTGCCGTCGAGCTGATCGAGCAGATCGAGGGTCTCGGCATCCTTGGCCTCGGACCAATTCAATTCCTGCGTCTGCTGTTTCAATTCCTGCAGCATTTCGACCGCGCCGCTGCCGGCCATCACATTGATGCGCGCATTTTTCAGCGCTGCCACCGAGCTCAGGGTCGGCGCGTTATCGCGGGTCAATACTAGGTGTTCGACATCCAGATAGGCCGGGCTGAACCAGACATTTTGCTGGCGCTGCGGCGTGATGGCGAGCCCGGCGGCAGCGAGATCGGCGCGGCCGCGCTCGAGATTCTCGTAGATGCCGTCGATATTCGGCTGGGTTTCGATTTTTAACTTAACGCCGAGATAATCGGCGAATTGCTGCGCCAATTCGTATTCGAAGCCGGTCGGGCCGTTGCGGTCCTCGAAATAAGTGGTCGGGCTGTTGCGGGTCAGTACGCGCAACACGCCGCTATCGCGGATTTCCTGCAGATGATCGGAGCTGCCGCAGCCGGTCAGGATGACGAATAGAAGGGGGGCAATGAAGCGCCAGCGAATGAGGGATCGAGGTCGGGTCATGCGGACATTGTACCAGCCAATGATGCTCAGTATGGCGTGCGCAACAATTGCGCGTGGATACGCCGAGGCACGGCCGTGAATCGCGAAGGTTTAGCTGATCATTGCGCGCCAATCCTTTACAATACGCGCCTTTTCCCATAGTCCCGCTCTGCAGTCTCTGCAGTTCGCCCGCACAGAGGTGATTTCCGGCATGCTGATTCTTCGCGGCGCCCCGGCTCTTTCGGTATTTCGCGTTCAAAAATTGCTCGCTACGCTGCAGGCCAAAGTGCCGGGAATCAGCGGTCTACAGGCGGAATTCGTGCATTTTGCGGCGCTGGATTCCGGCGATCTGAATGCGTCCGAGGTCGAGCTGCTGCAAAAGCTCCTGCAGTACGGCCCCAGCTATGCGGAGACCGCGCGCGAATCGACGCCGACCGGCGATTTATTGTTGGTGGTGCCGCGCTTCGGCACCATTTCGCCATGGGCCAGCAAGGCTACCGATATTGCCCATAATTGTGGGCTCGTCAACATCAAGCGCCTGGAGCGCGGTGTCGCCTACTACCTGCACAGCGCACAGCCGTTGACTGTCGCGCAGCGCGAACTCGCAGCCGCCGCGCTGCACGATCGCATGGTGGAAATGGTGCTGCCGACTTTGGCGGCCGCCGCGCAGATGTTCATCGAAGCGGCGCCGCGCGCCGTTACCAGCGTGGATATTTTGCAGGGCGGACGCGCCGCGTTGGTCGCGGCAAACAGCGAATTAGGTTTGGCGCTGGCCGAGGATGAAATCGATTATCTGGTCGACAGTTTCGTGCAGCTGCAGCGCAATCCCAACGATATCGAATTGATGATGTTCGCGCAGGCGAACTCCGAGCATTGCCGGCATAAAATTTTTAACGCCAGTTGGACTATCGACGGCGAACCGCAACAGCACTCGCTGTTTCAAATGATCAAAAATACCTACCAGCAAAGCGGCGGTGTCGATCCGAGTAAAAACGGCGTGCTGAGCGCGTATTCGGACAATGCGGCGGTGGTGATCGGCAGTCGCGCCGGGCGCTTTTATCCCGATGCAAGCAGCGGCGCGTACTCTTACAACGACGAAGACATTCATCTGTTGATGAAAGTCGAAACGCACAATCATCCGACCGCGATCGCGCCGTTTCCCGGTGCAGGCACCGGCGCCGGCGGCGAAATTCGCGATGAAGGTGCGGTCGGGCGCGGCTCGAAACCGAAGGTCGGCTTGACCGGCTTCAGCGTCTCCAATCTGCAGATTCCCGATTACGTGCAGCCGTGGGAGCAGGCTTACGGCAAACCGGGGCGCATCGTGTCCGCGCTGGATATCATGCTGGAAGGACCGATCGGCGGCGCGGCGTTCAACAACGAATTCGGCCGGCCGAATATTTGCGGTTATTTCCGCAGCTATGAAGAGCATGCGAACGGCGCCAATGGCATCGAGCGCCGCGGCTATCACAAACCGATCATGCTGGCCGGCGGCTACGGCAATATCAAAGCCGAACACGTCGAGAAAAAACCGTTCGCCGCCGGTTGTCAGTTGATCGTACTCGGCGGCCCGGCGATGTTGATCGGTCTCGGCGGCGGCGCGGCCTCGTCGATGGCGAGCGGCACTTCCAGCGAGGATTTGGATTTCGCCTCGGTGCAGCGGCAGAACCCGGAGATCGAGCGCCGTTGTCAGGAAGTGATCGATCGTTGTTGGGCGTACGGCGATAAAAATCCGATCGAATTTATTCACGATGTCGGCGCCGGCGGTTTATCGAATGCATTTCCCGAGTTGGTGAAGGACGGCGAGAAGGGCGGCCGCTTCGAATTACGCAATGTGCCGAACGACGAACCGGGCATGTCGCCGCTGGAGATTTGGTGCAACGAAGCGCAGGAGCGCTACGTGCTCGCCGTGCATCCTGATAATCTGGAAAAATTCAGCGCAATCTGTGCGCGCGAGCGCTGCCCGTTCGCGGTGGTCGGCGTCGCCACCGACGAAAAACATTTGCGGCTCGGCGATCGTAACTTTGAAAATAATCCGGTCGATCTGCCGATGTCGGTGTTGTTCGGCAAGGCGCCGAAAATGCAGCGCGGGATTGCGCGTTGCCCGGTCGAACAATTGCCGTTGTTGTTGGACGATATCGAATTGGCGGAGGCCGCCGAGCGCGTGCTGCAATTGCCGACCGTCGCCAGTAAAAACTTTTTGATTACGATCGGCGATCGCAGCGTATCGGGCATGGTGACGCGCGATCAAATGGTCGGACCGTGGCAGGTGCCGGTCGCCGATTGCGCGGTGACGACGGTGGCCTACGATAGTTATCGCGGCGAAGCGATGGCGATCGGCGAGCGCACGCCGCTGGCGCTGTTGGATGGGCCGGCCTCGGGCCGCATGGCGGTCGGCGAGGCGATCACCAATATCGCGGCGGCGCGCATCGAAGAATTAGCCGACGTGAAATTATCGGCGAACTGGATGTGCGCAGCGGGGCATCCCGGCGAGGACGAAAAACTTTTCGATACGGTAAAAGCCGTCGGTTTGGAGTTATGTCCGCAACTCGGCATTACGATTCCGGTCGGCAAAGACTCGATGTCGATGCGCACCACTTGGCAGGATGGCGGCGAAAATAAAGCGGTGATTGCACCATTGTCGTTGGTGATCTCTGCGTTCGCGCCGGTGTTGGATGTACGTAAAACCGTGACGCCGCAGTTGCGCATCGATTCCTTAACGAATGCATCGATTGCCAGCGAATTAATTTTATTGGATCTCGGTGCGCGCAAAAATCGCCTGGGCGCTTCGTGTCTGGCGCAGGTTTACAATCGCCTGGGCGATACGCCGCCCGATCTCGACGAGCCGCAAGCACTGGCGAATTTTTTTGCCGCCGTGCAACAACTGCTCGAAGACAATTTGTTACTCGCGTATCACGATCGCTCCGACGGCGGTTTATTCGCCACGCTGGTCGAAATGGCCTTTGCCGGCCACTGTGGTTTTACCGTCGAATTGAGCGCGCTCGGCGCGGATCCCTTATCGGTATTGTTCAGCGAAGAACTGGGCGCGGTGTTGCAGGTACGCAGCGCCGATCGCGTCGCCGTGCTGGAAAAATTGGCGCAATTCGATTTGCAGTCATGCGCGCATGTCATTGGTGCGCCGCAGGCCGGCGCGGCGCTGCAATTTAATTGGCAAGGTAGCAGCGCGCTCGCCGCCAATCGCGTCGCTTATCACCGGCTGTGGAGCGAAACCAGTTATCGCCTGCAGGCGCTACGCGATAATCCCGAGTGCGCGCAGCAGGAGTTCGATGCGTTGCTCGACGCCGACGATCCCGGCCGCAGCGTTGCGCTCACTTTCGATCACAACGACGATATTGCCGCGCCATTTATCGCGCGCGGCACGCGGCCGCGCATCGCGATTCTGCGCGAGCAGGGCGTCAATGGCCAAATGGAAATGGCGGCCGCGTTCGATCGCGCCGGCTTTACCGCGGTCGACGTGCATATGAGCGATATTCTCAGCGGTCGTACCAGTCTCGAATCCTTCAAAGGCATCGCCGCCTGCGGCGGTTTTTCGTACGGCGATGTATTGGGGGCCGGCGAGGGTTGGGCGAAAACAATTTTATTCAATACGCGCGCGCGCGAACAATTCGCGGCCTTCTTTCAGCGTGGCGATACATTTTCGCTCGGCATCTGCAACGGCTGTCAGATGATGTCGAATCTGAAAGAGCTGATACCCGGCGCCGAATTATGGCCGCGCTTCGTGCGCAATCTATCGGAACAATTCGAGGCGCGCGTGGCTCTGGTGCAGGTGCCGCAGTCGCCGTCGATTTTATTCGCCGGCATGGCTGGCTCGCATTTGCCGGTGGTAGTGGCGCACGGCGAGGGGCGCGCCGAGTTTGGCGCCGCCGAGCAGTTGCAAGCGTTGCAAAATCAACAGCAGGTCGCGCTGCGCTTTATCGATCACCGCTTGCAGACCGCCGCGACTTATCCGGCCAATCCGAACGGTTCGCCGGCGGGTATTACCGGCGTGACCAGCCGCGATGGCCGCGCAACGCTGCTGATGCCGCATCCCGAGCGCGTATTCCGCGCCGTGCAAAACTCGTGGCGGCCGGACGATTGGCGCGAGGATGGCGCGTGGCTGCGGATTTTCCGCAATGCGCGGGTTTGGTTGAACTGATTTTTATTTGGTTGATTAGTGTGCAGTTTGGTTTTGTTTCATCGTTAGCATCGAGGCTGAACGCTGAGCCGCTGTGAGGTTTGCGGCGACCGTAGGCGGCATGGATGCCGACTGCGAGCTACAGTCGCGTGTCGCAGCAGGCCTTACAGCGGCTCAGCCGCTTGGCCAAAGTATCGACTGCATGGTTGTTGTGCCATGCGGTTTACGTATAATTGGGCGCCTTTGCCGAGCGCGGTCGCTAACGACTTGCTCCCGCAACGCATTACACAATAAAAGACTGCGGTGTTCGCATTCACTTTGGAAGCTCTATGAATAAGTATCCACTCTGGAAGTATCTGCTGATCCTGTTCATCTTGGTGGTCGGTTTCTTTTATGCGGCGCCGAACTTATTCAGCCCGGATGCGGCGGTGCAGATCTCCGGCGAGAGTAGCGCCAATCTGATCGAGGAGCCGACCCTGGCGTTGGCAACCGCGGCGCTTAAAACCGCCGGCATCGATTATTTCGGCGAACAGATTGCCGATAAGGGCAAGAGCGGTTTGATTCGGCTGCGCGATCGCGAGCAGCAGTTGCGCGCGCAGGCGGTGATTCAGCGCTCGGTCGGCGACGGTTTCGTGGTGGCGTTAAACCTGGCGCAGACCACGCCGAAGTGGATGACGATGTTGGCCGCGCAGCCGATGAAGCTCGGTCTGGATTTGTCCGGCGGCGTGCATTTTCTGCTCGAGGTCGATACCCCGGCGGCGGTGAAGAAGCGTTTGGAAATCGCCGTCGCCGGTATTAAGCGCAAATTGCGCGAAACGCATGTGCGCGGCTTCATCGAGCAAAGCAATAACGGCAGCATCGTTGGCAAGTTCAAAGATAAAGAGTTAGCCGATCAAGCGATCAGCGCGGCGCGCAGCGAATATCCCGAACTGCAGCAGGTTACCGTTGCCAATGATGAAGGCGTGGTGGTGACGTGGACCATGGCTCCCGCCAAGATTAAAGAGATCGAGGATTACGCGGTCGGGCAAAACCTGACGACTCTGCGCAATCGCGTCAACGAACTCGGCGTTGCCGAGCCATTGGTGCAGCGCCAGGGCCGCAATCGCATCGTGGTCGAATTGCCGGGTATTCAAGATACCGCGGAAGCGAAGCGTATTTTGGGTAAAACCGCCAACCTCGAGTTTCGTCTCGAGGCCAAAGCGGACGCCGATTCGAGCGCTAAAGAGCAGTACGAGTTTCGCGATTCGCGCTTCGGCCCGAAAGCGGCGTGGCTGGAGCGCGATGTGGTGATCACCGGCGAGCGCGTCGCCGATGCGAAAGCGGGTTTCGATTCGCAGAGCAGCCATCCCGAAGTAAGTATCGTGCTCGACAGCGAAGGCGGCGGCTTGATGAACCAGGCGACCCGCCACAATATTCATCGACGGCTCGGCGTATTGTTTATCGAGCGGAAATTGCGCACGCACTACGAGCAGGATGCCAGCGGTAAGGACGTGCCGGTGCACGTGCCTTACGACGAGAAAAAAATTATCAGCCTGGCCACCATTCAGGATGCATTGGGTAATCGCTTCCGCATCACCGGTCTCGATAACTCCGGAGAAGCGGCCGAATTAGCGTTATTGCTGCGCGCCGGTGCGCTGGCCGCGCCGATGGATTTCGTCGAGGAGCGCACGGTCGGCCCATCGCTCGGCGCCGCGAATATTCACCAGGGCATCACCGCGATTTGGGTCGGTTTTATTTTGGTGACGATCTTTATGACGTATTACTACCGCGCGTTCGGTTTGGCGGCGATCGTCGGCCTCGCCGTCAATATCGTGCTATTGATCGCCTGTATGTCGATTCTATCGGCGACGTTGACGATGCCCGGTATCGCCGGTATTGCGCTGACGGTGGGCATGTCGGTGGACGCCAACGTATTGGTGTTCGCGAGGATTCGCGAGGAACTTAAAAATGGTATGTCGCCGCAGGCGGCGATCAGCGCCGGTTTCGAGCGCGCCTTCGTCACGATTACCGATTCGAACTTAACGGCCTTGCTCGTCGCGCTGATTTTATACGCGGTCGGCACCGGTCCGGTGCGCGGCTTCGCCGTGACGCTGGCGCTCGGTATCATCACGTCGATGTTTACCGCTATCACCGTGACGCGCGCCATTATCAATCTGTCCGTCGGCGGTCGCCGCGTGACCAAGCTGTGGATTTAAGTCGACCTCGTTCGTTGGCGGAGAGCAATAAAATGACAGATAACGCTAAAGTGACCGCGGGCAAAACGGAAAATAAAATTATTCCGTTTATGGCCTTTCGCAAATACGCCGCGGTCGTTTCGCTGGTGCTTATTCTTATCAGTATCGGGTCGCTGCTTACGCGCGGCATCAATTTCGGTTTGGATTTCACCGGCGGTACCTTGGTCGAGCTGAGTTACAGCGAAGCCGCCCCGCTCGAGCAGATTCGGCAAACGCTGAAAAAAGCCGGCTTCGAGCACGCCACGGTCGTGAATCTTGGCTCCGCCACCGATGTGGCGATTCGTTTGGCGAGCGGCACCGATAAGAATATCGGTCACTCGCTGGCTGTGCTGCTGCAAAAAGATTACAACGGCACTATCGATCTGCGCCGCGTCGAGTTTGTCGGACCGCAGGTCGGCGACGATTTGCGCGAGCAGGGCGGTCTTGCGGTCTTGCTGTCGTTGCTGGCGGTCGGCGGCTACATCGCGATGCGTTTCCAATATAAATTTTCGGTCGGCGCGGTGATCGGTTTGTTCCACGACGTGATCGTTGTGATGGGTTGCTTCTCGCTGTTTCAATGGGAATTCGATTTGACCGTGCTCGCGGCGGTGCTCGCGGTGATCGGCTCGACTGTCAACGATACCATCGTGGTGTACGATCGAATCCGCGAAGTCTTTCGCAAGATGCGCAAGGTCGAGACCTCAGAGATTATTAATATCTCGTTGACGCAGACCTTGGATCGAACTATCGGCACTAAGGTAACGGTATTGCTGACCTTGTTTGCATTGTTGATCTTCGGCGGCGAAATGATTCGCGGATTCTCGATCGCGTTGGCGATCGGTACCTTCTTCGGTATGTACTCGGCAACCTACGTGGCTGCGTCTTTCCTGATGATGTTGAACGTGACGCGCGACGATTTGGTGAGCGTGCCGGTGGTGAAAGAGGGTGCGGTGGATGGGCGCCCCTAGTGCAGCCTATGGCTGCAGTTGTTAGTAGTTGGTTATTAGTTGTTAGTTAGAAAAAGTTAAAAAGCAAAAAGGCCAGCAAAGCTGGCCTTTTTTTATTGCGGTATTGGTTGTTATGTCGAGTGATCTAGGCAGGTTCTGTAGGTCGGACTTTAGTCCGACTTGTCGGGTTGAAACCCGACCTACAGATTTTTCAGAAAATTTGGTGCAGAAAAACGTAGCAAGCGCAGTAGCGTTTTTACAAATGCCCGAGATGCGGTTGGATTAGTTGTAGTAATCCTTTAAAGCATTTCGGATTACCGCAGACGATGTTGCCGCTTTCCAGATAATCATTGCCGCCTTTGAAGTCGCTGATCAAACCGCCGGCTTCGCGAATCAGCAGAGTGCCGGCCGCCAAATCCCAGGGCGCCAGGCCCATTTCCCAAAACGCATCGAGACGACCGGCGGCGACGTAGGCCAGATCCAAGGTCGCGGCGCCGGCGCGGCGCAGGCCGGCGGTTTTTTCGGCGACCGATTGCAGGCTGTGCACGTACGACGGTATTTCCGCTTCGCAACGCGATTTAAATGGAATGCCGGTGCCGATTAATGCGCCATCGAGATTTTTACGCTCGCTGACGCGAATGCGGCGACCGTTGACTTGCGCGCCGCGCCCGCGCGTGGCGGTGAATTCTTCGAGCCGAATCGGATCGAGTACCACGGCATGCTCCATTTGGCCGCGATACTCGCAGGCGATCGATACCGCGAAGTGCGGGATGCCGTGAATGAAGTTGGTGGTGCCGTCGAGCGGATCGATGATCCAGCGGTACTCGGCGTTTTCGGCGCCGCTCTGGCCGGTTTCCTCGCCCAGAAACGCGTGATCGGGGTAGGCCTTCTTTAAGTGGTAGAGAATTTCTTTTTCCGCCGCGCGATCGATTTCGGTGACGAAATTGTTGGCCGATTTTTCGTCGATGCGCACGGTATCGAGTCGCTCGACGGAGCGAGCGATGATTTCGCCGGCTTTGCGGGCGGCTTTCAGAGCGATGGTGAGCATCGGTTGCATGGCGAGGGAACCTATAGGCGCCGGTGTTGGGCGCTGATAAAAGGGCAGCTAGTGCTGCGCTGGCAAAATGGCGCGGAAGTATACCATCACAAGCTGTTAGAATGGCGGCCCGAAAAAAATCCGCGTGTATCCACCGTGAATCCTCTCGATCCTGCGACTGCTCAAAATACTGCGACTGGTCAAAATACTGCGACTGGTCAAAATACTACGACTACGCCCGCGCCGTCGAATCCGCTCGATAACGTGCGCATCGTGTTGGTCAATACCTCGCACCCGGGCAATATCGGCGCGACCGCCCGCGCGATGAAAAATATGGGGCTGCGCCATTTATATCTGGTGGCGCCGCAGCGCTACCCCTCGGACGAAGCGACCTGGCGCGCGGCGAACGCGGCCGATGTGTTGGACGGTGCGATTGTCGTCGATAGTTTCGAGGCGGCGGTCGCCGGTTGCAGTCTGGTGATTGGCACCAGCGCGCGCGAGCGGACTATTCCGTGGCCGCTGCTCGATCCGCGCCGCGCCTGCGCGCAGGCTTATCGAGAAGCCGCGCGGCAGCCAATCGCATTGGTCTTTGGGCGCGAGGATCGCGGGCTGACCAACGAAGAGCTGCAGAAATGCCAGTTGCACATTCATATTCCGACCAATCCGGAATACAGCTCGTTGAATATTGCGATGGCGGTGCAGGTGCTGGCCTACGAGTTGCGCATGACGCATGTCGAGTCCGAGTTAACTGCCGATGCAATGGATGGCTGGGATTTCGCCTATGCCAACAACGATGATATCGAGCGATTTTTTACCCATCTCGACGCGGCCTTGACCGAGATGGGGTTCCTGAAACCCGATGCGCCGAAGCAAACTTCCGCGCGGCTGCGGCGTTTGTTTCAGCGCACGCGGCTCGATGCAATGGAGATCAATATTTTGCGCGGCATCTTTAGCTCTGCGCAGTATTGGGTGCGGCGCGCCAAGGGCGGACAGGGTGACGGCGATCAGTAGTTGCGGATTACGGTAGTTACTGATTAATAGTGTGTCGTCTGCGGTCCGATATTGCTCGAGTGCCCCTCAGTAATGTCAGTGCCAATAGTTGACTCAAATACTCGGCTTTCGCATACTGCGGCTCCAATCGGATTGTTATGGGCACAGTAGATGCGGTTAACCACGAAGGGCAGGTATGCCGTTACGGCGATGTTGGATTTAGCGTTGAACGCGGACGGCGGCCCCATTAGTCTCGCCGATATTTCACAGCGGCAGGCAATATCCCTCTCTTATCTA
>Ga0265327_10000796_pt1 | contig 48431 bp, 36 predicted proteins | sample 41621metaG_FD_202089 | JGI IMG/M metagenome (GOLD analysis project Ga0265327, IMG submission 202089) | Rhizosphere microbial communities from Carex aquatilis grown in University of Washington, Seatle, WA, United States - 4-16-21 metaG | ecosystem: Host-associated > Plants > Roots > Rhizosphere... | reverse complement strand
AGGTGTGCGCAGCGGAGTCGGTGATGGTGACCTGCAGATTTTTCGGTCTTTGACCGTTCCAGTTGCGGCTGATACCGCCGAGGCCCAGTACGACGGTATCGCCGGAGCGCGCGTAGCTGGGAATCGAGGCGATTTGCACGCAGCCGGATAAACAGACGATCGCTAGCGCGATCGCGGCCAGTACTAGTCGGCTCAGGGTAAGTCGGTTCAGGTTTTTCATCGTTATTCTCCGCACTGCAAAGTGCCGCGCACATTCAATACATTCATTACGGTCAGTCTTTCATTACAGCCAGTTTTTGCCGACTCAATTGCCGATCAATAATTTTTCCAACAACAACGCATCCGAGACGGTGAGTTGACCATCGCCGGTGGCGGGGTACAAATCGCCGCGCGTAATTTGGGTGGCGGTCAGCGTTATGCTGCCGTTCAAATACTGGCGCATCAGCAGCAGATCGGCGACGTCGACCTTGCCGTCGCCGTTGATGTCGCCGTTGCGCTGCACGGCGATTACGTTTACTTGCACACTGGCCGGTGTTTTCGGCGCCGCGCCTTTACTGTCGGTTACGGTGGCGGTAATGGTGTGGTTGCCGACCGGCAATACTTTAGAAATCGTGGCGCCGGTGCCGAGCAGGCCGCTGATGTTGGAGCGCCATTGAATACTGCTGCTCAAATTGCCATCCTCCTTGTCGCTGGCGGTACCGGTAAAGTGCACCAGAGTCGACGCGGCAACGGTGGACGATGCGGCCGGCAAGCTGATTGAGGTGGTCGGTGCCGCATCGATCGGATTGGTGCCGAGATTATACTCCTGCAAATTGGTCAGGCCGTCGCCGTCGGGATCGGCGTTGGGATTGCTGACACCGTATTGCGCCTCCCAACTGTCGGCCATACCGTTACCGTTGGTATCGGCAATGCTGACGACCGTAACTGTCGGTGGCGTCGATACTGGCATGCCGTCGCTGTCGGTGACATTGGCGGTGATGACATGCGTACCGGGGCTGAGGGTTTTGGTTAAAGTCGCACCGCTGCCGAGCGCGCCGCTGATATTGGAAGACCACTGAATCGCCGCACTGAGATTGCCGTTTTCGATATCGTTAGCGGTTGCGCTGAAGGTAAACGGTACCGAGCTGAGTTGTTGCACACCGGAAGCCGGCGCGGTAATCGTCGCCGTCGGCGCGTTGAATACCGATACGTTCACACTGGCGGTTTTGGTAAAGCCGGTGCTGTCGGTCACGCTGGCGGTCAGGGTATGGCTGCCCACGCTTAAATTGGCCGGCGTGGTAATAGCGCCGTCTTTACTCGAAGTCCACGTCACGCCGGCACTCAAATTGCCGTCCTGCGGATCGGTGGCGGTGGCGCTTAAGGCGAAAGGTTTTTGATCGAAAGCTAATTTGCTGTTATTGGCCGGGCTATTGATAGCGATGGTCGGAACCTGGCTACTGCCGACGATGCTGGCGGTGACCAATTCCAAATTCAGGCGCGGAAAAGTCCCGCCGTTGCGGCTATCCACTTGCGGCGTGCTGTAGGTTTTCAGGCGCGCTTCCATACTGGCCATCGTATCGGTGGCATTGATGCCTTTGAGAATGGCGAAGGCTCCGGTCACGAACGGAGTGGCCATCGAGGTGCCGCTCAAGGTGGCATAGCCGCCGCCGGGAATCGCCGCGTTGATGTTTTCGCCGGGAGCCAGGATATCGAGCAGGCCGATCAAGCTGTTGGACCAGGAGCTGACTGTGCCGCTGGGGTCGGCGACGCTGCCGACGGTGATCGCGGTCGATACGCAGCCCGGCGCGTTGACCGAGTTGGTATAGCCGTTGTTGCCGGAGGCGATAACGGTAGCGATATTGGCGCTGCGCAGCGAATCGATCGGCGCCTTGTAAGTGGAGGTATCGCAATTGGCGGTGAACTGACCGCCGCCCAGGCTCAGGTTAACGGCGGCGATGGTTTTGAGGCTGGTGGTATTGCGCAAGCTATAGATGTAACTCAGGCCGCTAAGCACATTTGAGTCGTAAGCGACAATGCAGGGGGCGGTGCCGCCACAGGTGGTGGCATTGGTCGATTCCGAAAATACCTGCACGGCAATAATTTTCGCGCCCGGCGCTACTCCCGGCGAAGTCGCATTGCTGCCAGCGGCGATCGATGCGACATGGGTGCCGTGTTCGCAGGCCCACGATACCGAAGCGGCGCAGGGCACTGCGCTGCCGGTGCCGGTCTTACTGGTGACGCCGCCGGGGCAGAGCGAAGTGACGCCCTGCGTGGAGTCAATAGTTGAATAGCAGGCTTCGGCGACAACGCGGCCGGCGAAATCGGGGTGGGTGCTGTCGACGCCGGTATCGAGAATGGCGACGGTCGCGCCGCTGCCGGTGTAACCGAGGTTGCGCGGCACGTAGCCTTTCACAAACTGCACCGCGGAAGCCAGCGTCGTCGGGAAGTTCACCGCATCCTCGGCGACCTGTTCGACCAGGCCGCTATCGATCAGCGTATCCAGCTCGGTACTGGATACCGAATACACGGCCAATGGGAATTCGGTGAATTCGTTAAGTGCTTGAATATTGCGCTTTGCCAGCAGCGTGCGCAGTGCGCGCCGCGAATTATCGATTTGTACCGTGTGTGTACCGCTGCCGGTGGATTTGAGTTGGGCGATAACCCGGACTTTTTTCCGCTGCTGGGCGATATCGCGCAGATGCTGCAAGCGCGGTGCGACCTGCATGCGCGCCTCATCGGGATCGGGCGCCGCCTGCGTCGATGCTGTAATCAACGAGCCGAACATCGACACGCACAGAAGCAAAATTATTTTTTTCATAATTTACACTTTCTAATTATTGTCTTCTTGATGGGCAGAGAATAGCCGTAGTTTTTAGCGGAATCCACTGCAATTGGATGACCGGCAGAAGTATTGTCGTATTTGTATCGGGCTTATAACGCAATGTTTCGTTTTGCGGGCAAGAGCAAATTATTTAATAGGATGGGTGACATATTTTCGGCATAAATCGATTATTTCGCGCAGTAACGATGGCCGGAGAATTCCATCCGTTGGCAGCGCACTGTGAATGCCGATGCTGAAGTTTACGCCGGCTGCAACATCGCAGGCGGTTGGTCGTTTATCTTATGCATGCGGCGCGAAAGTCAGCGCTATTAAAGGAGAGATATTATGCAGGCCATGCGCGTACACGAGTTCGGCGGTCCGGAAGTCATCGTCGCCGAAGAGATAACACGTCCGCTGCCAGCGTCCGGCCGGTTATTGCTGCGCGTGAAAGCCGCCGGCGTCGGCCCCTGGGATGCGTGGGTGCGCGCCGGTCAGAGCGCGCTGCCACAACCGCTGCCGTTAACGCCCGGCTCCGATGTGGCGGGTATCGTCGAACAATTAGGGGCCGGCCTTGCCGGGTCCGATCTACAAATAGGCGATGAAGTATTCGGTGTCACCAACAAACAATTTACCGGCGGCTATGCGGAGTATGCGGTTGCCGAGGCCGGTATGCTGGCGCGCAAACCCAAACGTTTGAGTTTTATCGAAGCGGCCTCCGTGCCGGTGGTCGCGAGCACGGCCTGGCAAATGTTGTTCGATCACGGCCAGGTGACGGCAGGGCAGTGCGTATTGGTGCACGGCGCGGCCGGTAATGTCGGTGCCTATGCGGTGCAATTCGCTAAGCAAGCCGGCGCACGCGTGTTCGCCACGGCGTATGCGCGCGATATCGATTACGTTAGCCAACTCGGCGCCGATCGCGTTATCGATGTCGGCAGCGAACGCTTCGAAGCACAGTGCAAAGATATCGATGTGGTGCTCGACACCATCGGCGGCGATATTCAACAGCGCTCGTTTGCCGTGTTGAAGCGCGGTGGCATATTGGTGTCGTCGGTGAGCCAGCCCGATCTCGATAAAGCAACGCAGCATCGAGTGCGCGGTATTTTCTTTTTAGTGGATGTTACCTCGGACTGTTTAACGCGCATCGCGGAATTGCTCGAGGCGGGCCGCATTCTCACCAATGTCGGCGAAGTATTGCCGCTGGAAAGCGCTGTGCTCGCGCATGAAATGATGGCCGGCAAAAAACATAAGAGCGGAAAAATTGTATTGGCAGTCGATGGCGAGCAGTGAAACTAATCGATTTTCATCGAACGCAACCAAAGCCGCGCGGCGCGCATTTTAGCTTTCGAAGTTCTTTCCATGGCAATGCTCCGTATCAACGTTAGCGATTCTAAGCATTGCATACATTGGCGGGCGTGCTTTGAGCCACGTCATTTTTGCGATGGTTGCGCGCTAACGCCGGTGGCATTCGGCATCCGAGATCCGGTGTTTGATCGAGATCAATGGCGACCGTAGAATATTTTCGCATACTCCAATTTCATAGGGGAGTAACGCGAGATGAACAAGTCCGAAGTGCATGCCGAACTATTGCGTAAGCGCAACGAAGTTTTTGCCCGAGCGAATCGCTTGCATAACGATGTGCAGGTGCGTAATGAGCCCTATAGCGCTGACTTCGCGGAGCAAGCTGTCGAGCTGGAAAATCTCGATGTATTATTCCAACTGGATGCCAGCAGCCGCGCCGATCTGCGCGCTATCAATAATGCCATCGAGCGCCTTGAGACCGGCGCATACGGCATTTGTACCCACTGCGCAAAGCCGATCGCGCCCGCTCGGCTGCATGCGTTGCCCTATGCGGACACCTGTATCGACTGCGCTGCGCAACAGGAGTGAAGCGCAGCTTTCATCGATTGGTCGATCCGCTAACTTCAATAATAAGGCAGGTGGAGCGCGATGAAATTAACCCTAAGATTTTTAGGCGCAGCCGGTACCGTAACCGGCTCGCGCTATTTGCTGAGCTGCGGCGCCACGCATGTATTGATCGATTGTGGCTTGTTTCAGGGCGTGAAGAATCTGCGCCTGCGCAACTGGACACCGCTACCGTTTCCGGCTGAGCAAATCGATGCGGTCATTTTGACGCACGCTCATCTCGATCACAGCGGCTATCTGCCGCGGTTGATTCGCGAAGGCTTTAACGGCCCGGTATTTTGCACGGCGGCAACTGCGGCGTTGGCGGCAATTCTGCTACCGGACAGCGGTCACTTGCAGGAAGACGATGCGCGCCGCGCCAATCGCTACGGCTATACCAAGCATCATCCGGCACAACCGTTGTACACGGCTGCCGAGGCGGAGCAATCGTTGACCTATCTGCAGGCACAACCGTTTCATAGCAGCTTCGCAGTCGGTAACTTACGAGTTCGCTTTACGCCCGCGGGCCATATTCTCGGCGCGGCTTGCGTGCATATCGAAGCGGCCGGTCGCACGCTGACCTTCAGCGGCGATCTCGGGCGGCCCAACGATTTACTGATGCTGCCGCCGGAGCCGGTGACGCGCGCCGATTATTTAATAGTCGAGTCGACCTACGGCGATCGCTTGCATCCGGCGGGCGATGTCAAAGCGCGGCTCGCCGAAATAATCAAAAAAACTGCAGCGCGTGGCGGCCTGGTAATGATTCCCGCATTCGCCGTCGGCCGCGCGCAGGATATTTTGTATTTGCTAGCGCAATTGCGCACCGAGCAGGCCATTCCCGCTATTCCCATTTATCTCGATAGTCCGATGGCTATCGATGTCACCGATTTGTTCAGCCATTACTGCGGCGAGCATCGTCTCGATCGACAGCAGTGCGCGGCACTGTTTAAAGCTGTCGTGTATGTGCGCGACCAGCGCGAGTCAAAACAGTTGAGCGCGAGTGGCACGCCGAAAATTATTGTCGCCGGCGCCGGCATGTTGACCGGCGGACGCATTCTTCATCATCTGCGCGCGTTCGGTGGCGATCATCGCAACACCATCGTTATCGCTGGTTATCAGGCGCCGGGCACGCGCGGCGCGGCACTACAGAGCGGTGCCAAGACGTTGCGTATTTTCGGCGAAGAGGTGCGCATCAATTGCGGCGTCGAAAGTATCGAGGAATTATCGGCGCATGCGGACTATAGGGAAATCGGCGACTGGCTAACGCATTTTGAGCAAGCGCCGAAAACGGTTTTTGTCACCCACGGCGAAATGGTGGCGGCCGATCATATGCGTCAGGTTATCGAGCAACGGTTCGGCTGGAGTGTAGTGGTGCCCGAGCTGGGTCAGGAAGTGACGTTGAATTGAGCGGTGCGTATTACACCAGTGGTATGCCGGATCTCAACTGCTACAAAAGCAAAGCGGTTATCGAATAGCTGAGATACATAGGCATGACATATTGAGAGCCAGCCTGGCGCCGGCTTGTTATTGGCTCGATAGTTCTCGGTCGGCGTGTCTAGCCGCTTTGTCGCGCACAAGACAGTATATTTCTCTGCCCAATTCATATACCGCCAGGCCCGCGAATGTGGCCAGCGTGGCGCTAACAGCTTGCAGCGCATCGAGCGGCGCGAAGCGAAATAAATGCGCTAGCGCGGGTAGATAAATCGTCAGTGCCAAGCCGCTAAGAGCGCCGCCGCTAATCCACCAAAAGGCGCGGTTGCGAACCGTCAATGCGTGCAGCGCATTATGGTGACGCGTGCGGTTGACGAGAATCAAACCGATATTGCTCGCGACGATGACGCTGAAAGCCTGCGCACGCGCCACGGCGGTATTGATGCCTTGCGTCAGCGCGATATCGTAGGTCAGCGCCGTGGCGAGCAGTACACACAGCCCCTGTGTCAGGCCGGCCACGATTAGTCGCCAGTGCAGTAAATGCGCCGCGGGGCTGCGCGGTGGCCGCGTCATGATATCGCGCTCGGCGGGTTCGGCTTCGAAGACGATTGCACAGGCCGGATTGACGACCAATTCTAGAAATACGATATGCAGCGGATATAGCACCAGCGGCCAACCGCAAAGCAGCGATAGCAGCACGATGCCGATGGTGGGCACTTTTACGGCCACGATGTAGCGCATGGCTTTTTGAATATTATCGAAAATACGCCGGCCCAGATGCACCGCGTGGACGATGGCAGCGAATTCATCGTCCAGCAAGACTAAGCTGGCGGCTTCGCGAGCGACGTCGGTGCCGCGCTTACCCATAGCGATGCCGATGTGGGCGGATTTCAGCGCCGGCGCGTCGTTGACGCCGTCGCCGGTCATCGCCACCACTGCGCCGGCCTCCTTGAAGGCATTGACGATGCGCAGTTTTTGCGTCGGCACCACGCGTGCGAAGATATCGATCGATTGGATGCGCTGGGCCAGTTGAACATCGCTGAGTGCCTCCAACTGCGCGCCGGACATGACGCTGTCGGTGCGCGCCAGACCGGCCTGCCGCGCGATCGCCTGCGCGGTGCCGGGATAGTCGCCCGTGATCATGACGGTGCGAATACCGGCTGCGTGACAGGCGTGCAGCGCAGCAGGCACGCCGGCGCGAATCGGGTCGGCGAGGCCTACTAGACCGAGAAATTCGTAATCGAAATCGCGTTGGCTGTCGGGCCAGGTGGCGGGCCGCATGGCGATCGGCCGCGAGCGCGCGACACCGAGCACGCGCAGGCCGGCCGTCGCCATCTCGTCGATCTGTATCGATAGCGCGGCGCGCGCCGCGCTATCGAGCCGGCATAAGTTCGCGATGGTTTCGGGCGCACCCTTGGTGGCGAGTCGGAAGTTGTCGCCGGCATCGGTGCGCCACAAATGCGAATGCGCTAGGAGCGCCGGCGAGAGCGGATATTCGCGCTCCAGAAGCCAATCGTCGAACTCCATTAACTCGCGTTGCAGCGCGCGACGACCCAATTCCCGAAACGCTTTCTCCATCGGATCGAATGGATCGGCTTCGCTCGACAGCACGCCGTAAAAAATCAAATTGTGAAATTGTCGGGGCAGCGCCACGGGATCGGCTCCGTCGATTTCGAATGTGGCGCCGGCCACGCTCAGCCGCTGTACCGCCATGCGGTTTTGCGTCAGCGTGCCGGTTTTATCGACGCACAGGACGGTGGTCGAGCCCAGTGCTTCGACGGCGCCGGGGCGGCGTGTCAGCACGCCGCGGCGCGCAATGCGGCGCGCGCCGAGCGCTAAAAAAACCGTCAATACGACCGGCATTTCCTCCGGCAAATTCGACATTGCCAGCGTCACGCCGGCCAATAATCCCGCCAGCCAATCGCCACGCAATGTGCCGTACAGCACCACGACGACCAAGCATAGCGCGATACCGATGCTGGCAAAAATCAGCACCGCGCGCCGCATTTCCGTCTGCAGAGGACTCGGCGCCGGCATCAGCGTTTGTAGCGCCTTGCCGATTTTGCCGATTTCGGTGCGCGTCCCGGTGGCGATGATTTCGGCCATCCCGCTACCCTGAGTGAGCATCGCGCCGGAAAACAAATACGGCGAATCTGCGTCCTGCGCGCCTGGTGGTTGTGCTGTCGGGTCGTCGGTGTTGCGGGCGCATTTGCGCGCCGGCGCGGATTCGCCGGTGAGCAGCGCTTCGTCGGCCATCAGATCGTTGCAGGTAATCAATACCGCGTCTGCCGGCACGCGGTCGCCTTCCTCCAGCAGCACGATATCGCCGCATACCAGTTCGCGGCCGGCAATGCGCTCCGCCTGGCCGTTGCGCAACACCAACGCACGCGGACTCGATAATTCGCGCAGGGCGGTCAGCGCGCGCTCGGTCTTGCGTTCCTGCGCGAAGGTGATGCCGATCATCACCAGCACCGATGCGGCGAGCGCCAAGGCTTCGCGCGCATCGCCGAGCAATAGATAGATAAATACCGCCGCCAGCAGCAGGAGAAACATCGGCTCGCGCACGACTTCAACGGCGATATGCCAGGCCGGCCTCGGTCGCATCGATGGCAATTCGTTATAGCCGTCGCGCTCCAGACACTGGCGCGCCTCTGTGCTCGTCAATCCCAATTGGGCATAGCGCGCCGCTATTTTTTCGATATCGGCTGCGCTGCGTAACATGGGTCGAACTCCTTAGCGACGCCAAACCTATTGGTGGACGATACGCAAAAAATGCAAAGTACTGTGGGCCGGTCAGCTGCCAGCTTATGGATCGAGCCGCAAGGTCGCCATGCGCTGAATCAAGATTGCAGCGCAGGCGAGTGTGAATCCTCCGAGTGCGCAATGCGAGCGATAACTCTCATTTCACATTCGGCTGATCCATATCAAAACAGCATTGGCTAAGGCGAGAAACGATTGCATAAATAACTACGCCGCACAAAGATAGAATGCTAATTGGGGTACATTGGGAAGTCACAGACTATGGATATGCGAGCGATGGTGTTTTCCGGCGTGGGCACGCCGCTGCAATTGCAAACGGTGGCGCGGCCGGAGCCCAACGAGCATCAAGTCCAAGTGCGGGTGCTGGCCTGCGGGGTTTGCCGAACCGATTTGCATGTTGTCGATGGCGAACTCGCGCAGCCGAAATTACCGCTTATTCCTGGCCATCAGATTGTTGGTCGGGTGACAGCATTGGGCGCGCGCAGCACGCGCTGGCAACTTGGACAAATCATTGGCATTCCATGGCTATCCGGCAGTTGCGGCGGTTGTCGATATTGCAGCGAGGGCCGCGAAAATCTGTGCGACGGTGCGCTCTATACCGGCTATCAGGTCGATGGCGGTTTCGCTGAGTACGCCGTGGCACGCGAGGATTACTGCTTTTTGATCCCGCCCGGCTACACGGCGGAGCAGGCCGCGCCGCTGTTGTGCGCGGGTCTAATCGGTTATCGCGCCTATCGCATGACCGGTGAGCCGAGACTGCTGGGGTTGTATGGTTTTGGCGCCGCTGCGCATTTAATTATTCAGGTGGCTAAGCATGCAGGCTGTCGCGTATTTGCGTTTACGCGGCCCGGCGATCGTATAGCGCAACAGTTTGCGCTGCAACTGGGAGCGGAGTGGGCCGGCGATTCGAACACGGCGGCGCCGGAATCACTCGACGCGGCAATTATCTTTGCCGCTGCCGGCGAATTAGTGCCGATCGCATTGCAAGCCGTGCGCAAAGGCGGTCGAGTAGTTTGCGCGGGTATTCATATGAGCGATATTCCGCAGTTCTCTTACGATTTGTTGTGGGGCGAGCGCAGTATCTGTTCGGTTGCCAATTTGACGCGCAAGGATGGCGAAGAATTTTTGCCACTGGCGGCGCAAATACCGATACACACGCATAGCAATCGCTACCCGCTGGCCGATGTCAACCGCGCGCTCGACGATTTGCGCGCGGGCTCGATCAGTGGTGCGGCGGTGATCATTCCTTGAAGCGGACATTGCTATGACACCGATAGTGCGCGCTTTGTTGTTGATAAATGTTGCGGTGTTTTTTCTAGAGCAGCAACTGGGCGACGGCTTCGTCGAAGCGTTTGCGTTATGGCCGCTCGGCGCTAATTTTTCCTGGTGGCAAATACTGAGCTGTGCTTTTTTGCATGCTAATGTCGGCCATTTGTTCATGAATATGTTCGGTTTGTGGATGTTCGGCCGCAAGGTCGAAACGCTGTTGGGCGCACATAGATTTTTACTGCTCTATTTGCTCAGTGCGTTAACGGCATCGATCGCCCAGCTATTGGTGTCCACCGCGATGGCCGAGAATATGCCGACCTTGGGCGCATCAGGCGCGGTATTCGGTGTGCTGGGCGCATTTGCGTTATTGTTTCCGCAGCACACGATTATGTTGCTATTTCCGCCGATACCGATGCCCGCCAGAGTATTTGTATTGATGTACGCATTATTCGAGTTATTTTCCGGTGTCTACGGCACCGATGCGGGCGTCGCCCATTTTGCTCATCTCGGCGGTTTAGCGGGCGGCTTGTTCATAGTCTGGCATTGGCGCAGGTCGGCGCGCGGATGAAGTTATTGCAATTAGTGTGGCGCTGATAATTCGACGGTTTGCGCGCTGACTGACGGATTCCAGATGGCTTGGCTTCGACAAGAATGAGGTTTAATTAATTGATCGAGAAAAAATATGGTTGCGTTGCTCGCTTTAAATAGCTTATTGGTCGCTATGGTGACGATAGTTCACTACGAGTTTCTGTATCAGATGTCTTCGGCGATACCGAAGATGCTGATAAAGCATCGATTTAGAGTCCTCGCCAGTGTATTCGGCGCATTGATCGCGCATGCCATCGAAATATGGATTTTTGCATTTGGCTATTTTTTGATGAGTAATTTTTTGGGATGGGGATCGCTGCTCGGCAGTAGCAATGGATCGTTACTGGATTGCGGTTATTTTTCGTTTACCACTTATACAACTATCGGTTTCGGCGATATTGTGCCGAACGGCAGTCTGCGCTACTTGGCCGGCATCGAGGCGCTGACCGGCTTGGTGTTGATCACATGGACCGCATCGTTTCTCTATATCGAAATGCAGCGCTTCTGGGACGATAAGTGATTGGCTGCAGCCGTGCCGAGATCGGACGCTCACCGCGAATAGTGCCGGTATTATTTGATGAGCAATACCGGTACCTTGCTGGCGCCAATCACCGCGGCGGCATCGCTGCCCATTAGCAGGCGACTAATGCCGCGCCGGCCGTGAGTGCCAATAGCGATAAGGTCCGCGCCGTATTTTTCCGCCTCTTCCACGATCAGTGGACCCGCGCGGCCGGTCATGATTTCCAGCATTTTTTGCTCGGCTTGCACATCCTGCACGCGCGCCGCCGCTACTGCGCTTTCCAAAATATTTCGACCTTCCTGGCGCATCGTCTCGAAAATGCTTTCGACAATCGGCATATACATAATCAATGTGCTGTTATCGACGATGTGAAAGAAGCACAGTTCCGCCTTTTGATCTTTCGCCAAGCGGATAGCTTCGCGCATGCAGTGCAGCGATGGTTCGCTACCGTCGATCGGGCAAAATATTTTTTTGAACATAACACACCTCATTGCCACTAAAAATATTTAGAACCTATCTCAAAATTGCTGTGCTTGCTGATAGTTCGTTAAAAACGGCCTCAAAATACTCATTTACTGCCGTGTAAACTCCGCTTTTTTCGGCCATTTTTGCCTCCTCTCAGCTACGCTCGCTAATTTTGAGATAGGTTCTAGAAGCTTCGTATGTAGTGTCGCTCATCGACCGCATGCCGTATTGATATCGATCAAAGTGTGGATTTAAAGCGCAAGTCGAAATCGTTGATTTACGTCATGGCGGCGACACGGAAATTTTGCGTGAATGGATGCGTGAATTCTATCGGGAGATCGCCATGGAACACCGCTATGGTCAGCGCATGCCAGCATGCGTGAAAGTGCTAATTCATCAACACGGTTTACCCGTGGCGATCGGCCGTCTGCGCAACATTGGGCAGCATGGGTTTTTAGTCGAAAGCGAGTACAGGGATGTCGCGGTTAATCAGCCGTTGGAGCTTGACCTACTACTGAGCAATACCGCTGCCGACGATCATATACATTGTAGAGTTATGGTCATGCATAAAACCGCAAGCGGCTTTGGCGTGGCTGTCGATGAAACTTGCCCGGCTAGTTGTACGGTGCTCGCGCTGCTGGCGGAGAGGTTCCGTTACCGGCGCATTCCACCGATTAATAGTCCCGTACCTGTCGGGGCATTCGCGCTGGCCGCAGCGCGCTAGTAACGTAGCCTAACTGTCGTCGACAAGTGCGCGTCGACGAGCATGCGAGAAATTGCACAATTTATGTGTCGAGCGAAATTGTGCGTCGAGTAAAATAGGGTCGGCGGATCCTTGCGGTCATTTCCTTTATAGCGTTTGCAGGCCGTAGTGGTTGCACGTTGCTCAAGCTGCTGCAATTTTTAAGCGGTGTACGACCAAAGTGCTATCCTGCTCATCGATTTTGTGCTCGAAGCCGAGGCGTTTGGCAAATCCCCACATCGAGCCGTTGTCGGCAGCGTCCAGCGAGTACAGGCTTTTGATGCCGCGCGCGCGGGCGTGCTCGATCAAATGGCGCATTAATAGCGTGCCCAGTCCTCGGCGCTGAAACTCATCGGCAACCGATACCGCGCATTCGCAACTTTCTCCGTCCCCGCACAGGCTGTAGCGAGCAACGCCGATTATGCGTTGCGATGGGTCGGCACCGATCAGCGCGGCGAAAGCGGCGTCGCGGCTCTGATCGATTTCGGTCAATTGCTTAATCAGAGAAGACGATGGGCTCCTCATGGCATCGAGGAAGCGAAAATAACGCGATTGCTGGGATAATCCTTCGATAAAGGCGCGTTCGCGCTCAGTGTCGTCCGGACGAATGGGGCGAATGAGCACGCTGGTGCCATCCGCTAATTTCTCGGTCCATTGTGTGTGCATATCCGCCTCCCAACGAGATTGCTGATGTTCCGTAGCATACTCCTATGTGAGGCCAGGGCGTTGATATGGATCATGGTGTCCGACACGAACCGCAAGATACTGCGCGATAGCTGTTCGGAAGGGCATTATGCGGCGCGGGTGGTCGCCGTACGGATGTGCGGTAGGCCTCGCGCGGCGAAAGTTCGAACGGGCTTTTCGAGGTTCTGACGGGGCGCCGATATCTCGATAGCTATACATATTGACTATACGGTGTGTATCGTATAAAAATGCCGTCTGCCTGTTGCTTAAAGGTTCTGCTGGTGTCTGCGTCGTGCAACCGTCGGCATGCACTGCAAAGCGACTCGAGGTGCTTCTACATGTACAAGAGGCACCTTTTTTTAAGCGTCCATATGTAAACGATTACATTTTATGGGGCGCTGTTATTTCCATTGGGGTTTTCACAAAAAATTAAATAATAACGGGAGAAGATAATATGAGTTATCCATTGTTCCAATATTCGCGCGCTGGCCGGACTATCGTCACTGCGGTCGCGCTCACCAATCTCTGCATTGCCAATGCTCACGCGGAAAAGGCTTTGGAGGAGGTTATCGTCACCGCGCAGAAAAGGGATGAAACAGCACAGACGGTGCCTATGACTGTGGACGCGGTCACCGCGGAGGCGATCGCAAAATATCAATTACTGGATTTCAAGGATATTGCTGCGGTTACAGCGGGCGTGTCGATTAAGCAGTCCGATTCGCGTGGCAACACCATCGCCATGCGCGGCGTCAACGTCCTCACCGATTCCGCGTTCGGCGTCGGTGTTGCAATTTATTGGAACGAGGTCACCTCCGGCATCGATGACGTTTACCAAGCGATGTATGACATCGGACAAATCGAAGTGTTGCGCGGCCCGCAGGGTACCTTGCGCGGTGTAACGGCGCCGGCTGGCGCCGTTACCATCCGCACTGCATTACCTAACTACTACAAAATCGATGGTTCCGTTGAGCAAACGTTCTCGGACAACGATTTACAGAATACAAAGGCTGCGGTCAGTTTGCCGCTCATCGAGGATAAATTGGCGTTGCGTATTGCCGGACTCTACGATCGTAGCAATGGCGACAATGTCGAAAATGCCAACACCGGCGTCACCTCGCGCACGCTTACCAGCAGCGGTCGCTTCACGCTGGGTTTTCGTCCAATCGAGGATTTGGAAGCCAACCTGATCTATCAATACACCGATGCGGATTTGACCGGTGGTTTCGCAGTGCGGGGCTGCGGTACGGCATTCCAACAGGGGTGTTTCGGCGCATTCGATCGCAAGAGTGTCGATCAAGGGCCGGACGATTCGCAGGGCCGACGCCAGATCACAGCGCTTAAAATCGATTGGAATCTCGGTGCGTATGAGCTTGCCTCCGTTACCGGTTACCAGGATGTAGCTGCGCTTAATGTTCGCGATTTCACCGATGTCGGCAATGCCGTTAATTTGCCGCCTCCGGGCAGCGCGCAAACCGTGGCGACCGATAGCCATGGCTTTACGCAGGAAGTACGGTTATCGACCGCCGATGCTGAATTCTGGAACTGGACTGCCGGTGCGTATTATTCACGTCAGCGCACGAATACCGCTGTTGCCCAGCAGCTCATTACCTTACCCACAAACACGGCACCCTTAACGATGGTCACTGCACATATAGGCGTGGCGGCTAATTCCGAGGACACCGGACTATTTACTAATCACAGTTTCCAGCTGAATGATCAGTGGGCAGCGCAGATCGGTGCGCGTTATCAGAGTCATCGTCAGACCGATTTCATCGAGCTCGAGCCCCACCTGCTCACGCTTGCCAACGATGCCAAGGTCAACGAAGCAGTCACGGGTACGGCCAGTCTATCGTATCAACTTAACCCGGATATGATGCTTTATACATCCTATGGCCGGTCGTTCCGCGGCGGTGGTTTTACTATCGCGCCACAGACCCCGGAACCTTTACTGGCGTACAACCCGGAAACGTCCGATTCGCTGGAGTTGGGTTTCAAAAGTCGTTTTGCCGACGGTCGCATTCAGTTAAACGGCGATATTTACTACCAAAAATATCACGATTTCCTCGGCCGTACTCAGGAAGGTATTCGCACGAACGGACCGCAGGGGATAGCAAATAACTTCCTCAACTTCAATGCCGACGCGGTTGTGAGCGGTGCCGAGTTGCAAGTCAACGCGCTGCTGACCGACGCGTGGCAGGCGGGCCTCGGTGTGTCGTACAGCGACGGCAAGTACACGGACGGTACAGAGCCCTGTAATGTACGCGATGCGACGGGTAACCCTATCACCCCGTCGGCCACGCAAATGGTGAACACGTGCGAGGCGCACGGTCGTCTCGCCGGTGAGCCGAATTGGGGTATCTCCGCGACCAGCGAATATACGTTGCCGCTGGGCGGTTTCGATGGCTTCGCGCGCGTGCTTTACAACTTCAGCAGCGGTCGCGCGAACGATTTTATCGCCAACAGCGTCAACGATACGCCGAGTTATGGCGTGTTCAATCTGTACTTGGGTTTGCGCGATACTCAGGCTTGGGAGGTTTCGGTATGGTCGAAAAATCTGTTCGACAAAAAAGTGCTGACGAATATTAGCGGCCCGCTGGGGTTCACTGACTCCGATGCAATGTTTACGACAACATCATCCGGATATGAATCAGTGCAGACTATTCCGCGTCGCGAAATCGGCGTCACCGGTAAATACAATTTCTGATGTTGGTTTTAGGGTAGGGCGAGCGTTTTGCGGCGCAGATCATGCGTCGCTTTTTTTGTAGATTTGAAATTGCGGGCCGCGAAGTTGCAGTAGCGGTCTGAGGCTGGATCGAAGCATGCTGCAGTGCGAAGGGAATTCTATCGAGCAGTAAGTTATGTGGACTGCAATTACTTAAACATTAACGACAACGATGAGGCAAATGATCATGAAAAAGCTATTTACGATTGCGGCTGCCACAATCTTCTCCGTTTCCGTCGCTGTTTCCATGGCGGTTGTTGCCGCCGAAAATGCAGTGCCGGCCAAATCGGAAAAAACATTCCCGGCCAACAGCACGTCGACCTTGACCATTGGCGAGTTTATCGACAACCCTAAATTAAAGCCGATACTCGATAAGTATTTGCCGGGCTTCGCGGCCAATGAACAGGTGGGTATGGCGCGCGGTCTGACCTTGCGCGCTATTCAGTCGTATTCTCCGGATGCGCTGACCGATGACGCACTGGGCAAAATCGATGCGGACGTTGCCAAGGTGGCGGCGCCATAGGCATAAAAGTTCAAGCGGTGATCGCCTATTTAGGCCACATCGCTGTACGCTCTATATAGCGAGCCAATAAAAATCCGAGTACAAATGTGCTCGGCTTTTTTGTTTGCGTGGAAAATTATTTCGCTTCGTTAGCAACGCTGGCCGAGACTTCCAGGCGGGCGCGCCATGGATCGACAAACGCCTTCGCTGTACCGTCAGCACCGAAATTCAGCAGCTCATCGCGCTGCGGATCGTAGCGTGGCCATTGCGGCAGACCGGCGCCGTTCGGATTGCCGGTCTTGGCAAAGTTGGCCCAATACGTATTGGCGATGCGCGCTATCGCGCTATCGCCCGGTGCAAGCTGATCATTGTATTTCGCTGCGACGGTGTCGAACACGAAGGGAATTTCAGTTGCGTGCGGGGCACCGTCTTTCCATTGGTTGCGCATCGATTGCGCAACGTACGAAAAGCGGAATTCATAACTCGCTAGACCTTGCGCGGCGAATTGCGCGACGACGAAGCGGGCGGGCTCGATCATCGTTTTATCCATTGCGACTACGGCGCTCAACGCGGACAGACCGGCATTGCCATTCGGGTCATAGGCTGCAATCGCCTGATCCTTCAGGGCACCGAATGTCGCGAATAGAGCATCCTTCGTCGGTGCGAAACCAAAACCGATATCGGCGCTGTTGGCGCCGACGATGATAGGTACTTTCGCTTGGCCAGCATTGCGATAAATCGTATCCGGGGCGCCTACGACAATTTTGCCATCGACTATTGGGCCGCCATATAGCGGCACTTTAGCCGGTGCGAACAGCATGGCCATATTCATACCATCGACGATTTGCTCGGCCGGCAGTGCGCGCAATTGCGCGAGCGCTTCGGCGTCGTTGCCCTCGATCCCGTGCTTGTGTGCGAAGTTGACGCCGATTTCTTCAGCCGATGGCAATCCCGGTTTGCTCTCGGTCAAGCGGCGGTCGCCCATCAGGTTGCCGCGCCCACCACCCGATTGCACGATCGCTTTGTGAAACAATCCATGCGCGAGCGGCGAGGTCAGCAACATATGTACAGAGCCGCCGCCGGCCGACTCGCCGAATACAGTGACATTGTTTGGATCGCCGCCGAAGGCTGCAATGTTGCGCTGCACCCATTGCAGCGCCGCGAGCTGATCCATGTAGCCGTAATTGCCTTTCAGCTCGTCTGGAAACTCTTGCGTCAACGCCGGAAAACCGAAGAAGCCAAACCGTCCGAGCCGGTAGTTGAAGCTGACGAGCGCCACGCCCTGCTTGGCGAATTGTGCGCCGGAGTAGACCGATGGCGATGAGCCGCCATTGACGAAACCCCCGCCGTAAATCCAGACCATTACCGGTAATTTTTTAGCCTTTGCGGAGGGGTACCAGATATTCAAGGTCAGGCAGTCTTCGCCCGGCTCGTTGCCGAGCGGCGCTGCGTCGCCTGGAAAGGGCTTTTGCATGCAATCGTGACCGAAGGATTTCGCATCGCGTACGCCGTCCCAATGCGGTGCCGGTTGGGGTGGGCGCCAGCGGAGGTTGCCGAGCGGCGGTGCAGCGAACGGAATACCTTTGAACGACAGCACGCCGTCGCTCAATGCTCCTTCGATGATGCCGGTATCGATGCGCACCTGAGTGGGCATCGCCGCGATGGCCGTCGTTGCTGCGAAAGTCAATGCGGTGGCGCTGCCGATCAGTCCGGCAAATCGTGTCCGATGCAATCGTTTACATAGGGTCATATATAGTCCGCCATTCCTCATGATTATCGATAGTTGTGCTGTGAGAATCGTGAAAACTATTTTTGAAAGGAAGATTTTGTAAGAATCGTCAGCAATCTAGAAAATTTTTTTAAAAAATCGAAAATATATATCGGCTAAAAATTAGCGACGGGAGTCTGTAAAATTTGCAACATGTGAAACTTATGCGCTGAAATCTTAGCGATTCGCACCGCAATCCCCGCTGCTTTCAGTTACCGGCTAACGCCGGGTTTAACTTGAATGCCTTACCATCGGATTTAAGTTGTTAAATTAATTGCCTGCTCCTTCGAAGGGGGCGAGCAGTCTCTAATTAGAGGGCATTTATACCTATAGAGTATACGCTATGTCAATACATTGAGTTCACGTGAGGCGCTGTTCAGTACAAGCTGCCCTTTTCCCGTACAAATAATTCACCAGCTAGTAAACATATCTGCTGTATTTACAGTGGTTGCTGTGTTCTCAAGCAATGGCAATTGACATACTATCTATACACAGAATATTGCAACCTCACCCTATTGGTGCCACGCGCCCGGAATAAGCTTTATAGGCATGCTTATATGAATGACAAGATCAAATCGACAAGCGCACGCAGGCAATCCGGCCGCACAGCGTTTCAGCACGAGCAAAAACGCGCAACAAGAGAGAAGCTCATCGCTGCGGCGAGGTCTGTGTTCGCCGAAAAGGGCTATGTCGCCGCAACCGTCGACGATATTTTGAGGCACGCAGAAATAAGCCGGGGCGCTTTCTACGCTCACTTTGAAGATAAGTTCGCCGTATTCGAAACGCTTTTTGAAGAAGTGCGCGCTTCAGCCTATGTAGTTTTTGAACATCTTGCGCAACTACGGAACCCCAGCATTAAGCAAATTGAGCACTGGCTTGAGGAGGAGGTGATCTTCGTTAAAGCATCTGCTGACCTGCTATTCACCTCGACCCAGGTCGCTGCCATCGAACCGGTCTTTGAGCGAGCCCAGCACGCGTTTGCAATTGAGGTGATTCGCATTTTGGGCAAGGGCTTCCCGGCGTTTGAAATTGCCCTGACCGATACTACGGCAGGCAAGGAAGCAATGATTCGAGCCCTACTGCTATTGGTACAAATCAGCGCCATTTCGAACTCAATTATTGCGACTCCTCAATGGGCAGAGCCGGCACTGGCCATCAAGGTACTGGCTCAGCAAGTTCATCAGTTTATTCATGCGGACGTAAAAAAAGCTAAAGTGCCAGCCAAGAAGGTGCGCGCAAAGAAGTAACTTGCCACCGCTTCGGCGCGAGTACGTTAACGCCCCGAGATCAATTACGGATAGCCAACAATCTCGGGACGGCAGGATTTGAACCTGCGACCATATGCCCCCAGGCATGTGCAGTACAAGGCTGTGCCGAGTGAGCAAGGTAGTTGGCGCCGATAAAGCCATCGCTCGCAAACGACTCTTCGCAGCGACCCATTGATTAACAGTCAATTGCTCTACCGATTGTGCGTTACGCGCTCTGACCCCCATCATGTCAAGGTGGTGCTCTATTGGAAGGAGTTCGTGTTTTAAGTTCCCGATGAAATCGCAGGCACAAAAAAAGCCCGCAATCAGCGGGCTTTTTTATCTTTTCGTTTTCACCGCCGCGGTCTTAAGCGGCGCAGTGAAATTAGCTTTTTGGCGACATGGTGTTCGATGTTGCCTGGTGCTATGCTCTACTAAATAGGCTTTGTAACTATTTGATAAAAAACAACTATATACTCCTGTTTTTGGTTTTTACTCTCAAATTTACTCACAGAGCCTTCGCCCTACAGCGCTTATAATTAAGAAGCCTCGATTCCATAGGCTGCTGCATCATCGATGCGCATTGTAGACGTTATAGCTGTGCGGCACTTCGAAGCCGCTGCATCGTGGAGTAGCGCATACGACGGCCTCAGTTTTTACAATCTAATAGAGTTCGCCGAGTGCGATCAATCTCCAAGACCATAGATTTTACCCGCAAATGATCAGAGTTTAGCGCGGTTCGATTTGCATCTCGAAATTGCCCGCCAGTAATTGCCATTCGAAGGGGCATGACGTGGGGAGAAAGTGGTTTTTTAAACTTGCTTGGCGCGTTGTAAATTAGATAAGAAAACGATTTGATTGCCGATGAAAGTAGCAGTCCATAGTAAGCATCATTATTTGGAGGTGTGGTCCAATAAAAAAACGCCTGTCTTTCAATTTCATCTAATTTTCCCGAAAGATTTTCAACAAAAGCCAAATCATTAGAGCGGGAAATTTCGAACTTTTGCTTACGCTCAGAATATATTTGTCTACAGAATGTACCGATAGCGAGTGCCAGGGCAAGCCATGCAGGAATATCACCCTTTCCTAAGGACATGCGAGTTGCCTTATTTATCGGATTCGTCGATATATCTCCAAATTTCCTCAACCAGTGAAGGGTCTTCTTGGGAGATAACAAATAGTTTTTTTCGCAATTCGGCCGGTTGAATGTGGTTTACTCTGACTAAGCCGCCGAATGCCTCTTCAAGGAACGAGGAGCCATAGCCCATGCCGCCATCAAGTAAAACTTCAACTTTTTGGTTGGAGTTTAAAGCAGGTATCAAGAAGTCTTCTCTAAAGACCTCGCCGGTAAATTCGCCATCTGTCCGATACCTTCCAGCCGGGTATCTGCTGAACTGCGTCGACACATTAATCATTTTTACGCCCATCATCTTGGCCCGTTTTAAGGGGGATAGACCATTGAATCACAGTCCCCATTATAGATTGATTAAAGCCGTTGTAACTAATCATTGGGGCAGTTCCCCTATAATCAAATGACGCGCAAACGTCGTCACTATGAAGGCGTAGTTGCCCGCCCAATTGCTCTGCAGCTTTTCTAATGTCTTTGAGCCCTTTGCCCCGGTGCTTTTGATCGGTCCGGGTCCGCCCGACTACAAAAGAGCGCTCTAACATTAGCTTATTCCGTTCCTTCTTGTTCAGCCCCGCCGTTAGTAGGTCTCCAACTTGTTCTTTCCATACACGTGGCAATGTTTCTGGGATTCCAATCCCCAGGTCGCATATTACAATATGCAATTGTTTGTCCATTATCTGTGCGAAAAGCCACCAACGCTTAGGGGTATTCGGAAAGTTCGTATCCAGTTTATCGCCACGGCTAAGGATATAGGCATGGTGAACAGAGTTTGTCATCGCTTCTTCGATACCAGCGACAACTTTTTGGTACCCAACTGGAAGCTCCTTTTTAATACCCGTCAACATTTCGTCGGCCGTGCCGGGCGAGACACACGATCCTGTTGAATAGCGCCAATAAAATACGTTCCTATCTTCCTCCGTAATTGATACTCGGTGCGCTTTATTAAGCAATTTTAATAGTCCGATCTGCTGGAAGGACTTTTCGACTATTTCGTCTTTAGGATACGTTGATTTAATGTCTGCTTTTTCGCCTAGTATGCGTTGAATTCGGTCTATCTCAGCTAAAAGCAAAATAGTACCGCAGCTATAGACCGTCTTTACGCGCGTAAAATCCAGCAAAATTGCATAGCCTAAAGCACTGTGGTTTCTAATCTGCTCAATAAATTCAACGGTCTCTCGCCTATTAAACCTGTTAAAAATATTTAAACTCTCAGGAGCATATAATCTCTTCCGCTTTTCATTTGCGACAATAGGTTTGGCTTTCCGCCGAGAGCCATCCTTTTTGATTTTCAATCGCTTGGCGATGGTGGTTCGTTGCCATTTTCGATATTCAATATTCCATCTGTTTCTTTTCATGAGTAATCCAATATTATTATTTTAATTGTTAACAAATATATTCTTACTTAGACACCCAGCTAACCACTAAGGCTGTAACCATTTCCATTTACGTGATAGCTGTTACCGCCTGATGTTTGCATAAATAATTCTGGTGTGGCACCACTGCACAATAGATACTCGCTAAATCCGATGGCAGCATTTTGTGGATATTTGCCTCAAGTTTTATCATTTGCCTATTGATAGCCGCTAGCTCTTCGCTCTCAGTGGTCGGCGTTTAGCCGGTAAACAGTATGATAATGTAATGCGCTAAGTCTATGAATCCTAGTGACCCGATTGGGTTAGCAACGTTTGCAGCTACGGGTCTTGGGTCAGGACCTGATTACCGCCACCGCCGCGGTTTGATCCCAGGGCCACCAAATATCAACACCATGCAGACTGTGCGGCCCGCGATAATAGCTATATTGGTCTCAGCTGTCGATGCGGGTGCCGCTTATGAGCTATGACAATATTCTTGACGCGAGCCAATCACTATGTCAGCCGGGACATATAGCACTTTTAGATTTTCTTTCTCTTACCCGGCGACCTTCTACGACATCTATTTACGATAGAAGGGCCGGCGCGACGTCTTGGCATACATACCTAGGGGCATGTGGTCGCAGCCGTCTGCGATTGAAAAGTGCCACCCATGGCACTATGTGGCGGCGGTGTTACAGTGGTGCCACATAGTTTTGGATATTGTCAGGGCGCTTTGTACCAGGCTAGAGTCAAGTAGATAAAGGCCCCTGCGCCAAACAAAAGCGGGAATACGGTATCGAGTACCGAGCGCAGGATAATCACCGAAACAGCTAGCCTCTGGCTGACAGGGGGTGTCTCTAGTGGCAGCGTAGGCAATGAAGCCTCCGACTCACCATGGTTACCCGACTCGGCCCTAAGCTGCGTTAATTCGCGTTTTAATTGTTCCAGCTCCAGCTTACGGGTGTGCACATATACTTTCAGTTGTCTTTCATTGTCACGAAGCCGGTCAATTCGCGCCAAAGCATCTGCCAGGGCAGATATGAAGAATGCCCAGAAAAAATAGAATACAATTGCGCTGCAGAGAGCTAAAAACTTTGATTGATGGTCGGGTCCGAAAGTCAATCCTAGTGCCGATATTTGGGAGGGTTTCATTTCCATCGCTACTATGGCTATGCCGATAGTGCTCGATAGCAATAAATTCCTTCGCTCCTTCCTCGTCACCTCGCTCAAGCCATCCCCGACGAAATCACCTAACCCTGCTTTTGGTAATTCCATGCTGTTCCCCCCCATAAACCATCAATTTATCAGAAGAACTACAAACAATGCTAAAACAGACCACTGCCCTGGGTGGGGTTGCCGCCCACAGGAATCACAATCCTGCGCGCTATGTGCCCAGGGGTTTTAAGTGCGTTGAGTGCGCTGATTGGGGCAATTGCCTATTATGCTGTCAGCGCAATTTGGGGGTGTAAAAAGTCTGCGGCGCGACCTAGTAGCGCACATGCCTGGGGGCATGTGGTCGCAGGTTCAAAGCCTGCTGCCTCGAGCAATTAAATTGGCAGATTAGGCCGAATCAGAAATAATCGGCCTTTTTTCGAATTGGATTTACGACGACCGATAGCCGTTAGAGCCTTTGAACAATTCCCAGCTTCCCACAAAAATCCACACTTAGATTTTTCGCAGTTTGAATCGCCCATTTCGCACAACCTGCCCCGATACCTTTAAAAGGAAACCACACCATATCGGTTTGAGCGGTTAGTGCACACGGAGCAAATAAAGCCCCCAACGATACCTCAAGAGCCTTGTGATTTACCAAATTTGAATCGCTCTCTGGTTGAAAGTGCATTAACGCATTACGCAAATCGATTAAACGTTGGGCTTCTGAATTCGCGTCATAAAATGGTTGGGCTCCACATACGCTCAAAGCATGATTGTATTTTCGAAGAATTTTTGAAAGATTGGTTTGCTGGCCACTTTGTAGTTTAGTGATAATATTTTTGGGGCTAGCCCAATCGGTAGCAAGCTGAGTTCGATGAGTAGGTGCGAGTTGACTCACGGACGTCGTGCTGTCAGCGACATCCATATAAAACTCATTTATATTGGCCTCTAAAGCAGCTGTGGCCATCATTACTGCTGCGCTAGCTTGCTGGAAAGATTTCTGCCAGTCATTGTCGGGCCATTTTAGATGCTTGGTGCGGTTGGCTATTGCATCACTCTCCGCGGCAAAACTTTCAGCAGCCGCGAGATGATAAATGGCCAAGTTGATACGTGTGCTGGCCTTGATGTCGGCAGTAAAAAAAAGACCTGTGGATATATTGTCAGGCTGAATGGTCGACATAAATATTCTCGTGCCTTATTTTTAAGAGTTAAGAATCATTATGCCCTACACAATATGCAGAAGCTAAGCAGTCAATCAATGGTAGGCACAGGGCGGAGCCAAAAAAAAGCAGATGCAAAGATGCAGCACTCAAATACTTCAAGATCACTGCTGCGCTAAGACTTAAATCACTTCAACCCTGCTTATTATTTGGTCTGATGGCTTCTAATAAAATCCAACAGTTTGGCAGATAGAGACCCTGGTTTGACTTCGGTGCCCTGTTGCTCACCTTTGTCTCTCACGGGGCCAGCCTGCCGTGCAGTTGGACCTAGCTTGCGCTCTGGATATTTAGCAATTTCTGTACTTGCAATGATTACTTCGCGACATTCCGCGGTGAAAATTAAGGAGTTTGACGAGTCCTTGTCTTGGGACACGCTGAGCTTTTTAACGACCATATTCCTGTAGAGCTTTAGGCCCGTAACAATAACGAAAGGCTCTGCCGATTGTTGTAGCGCTATCAGCTTTTGCCACGCCTGTCTCGATCGACTGTCATATATAAAACCATTAGGACTGATCTCTCGCAATTTCTCAATTTGTGCCGGTGTAATAGCAGTAAAAGAGTCGTTCTGCAGTTCTTTTAGCGGCGTATCGCTCACGCCGGCGGAGATGGTGACCCTCACTGGAAGCATAAACGCGTGGTCAGAAATGGGCGAGCCCGCTTCTACCGGGCTGTCGGTTACCTCGAGCTCCGACACATGGTCTTCGGTGAAGACTGCATCGAATACGAAATCACCAAACTGCCTGAATATCGTTACTCACTGCTGTCTATTGTCATCCCTAGACCTTGTTGGAATAGAGGGCATAAAAAAACCCGCAATTACGCGGGTTTAGTGTCGTCCTTAGATGTTGCTGGACATCGATATGGTGGAGCTATGCGGGATCGAACCGCAGACCTCTTGCATGCCATGCAAGCGCTCTCCCAGCTGAGCTATAGCCCCGAATTCGAGGAGGTGCGAATCATAGAGACCGGCCTCCGCGCTGTCAACTCTAAAGCTTGTTAAACCGCTGTGTCATCGGCCGGTGGCTTGGCCAATTCGGCATAGCCTTTCTCGAGCACCTTTAATTGTTTCTTGCTGGCGCCGCCGAGCACTTCGATGGCGTGGCGTACGCGCGCGCGGCTGAGGTCCGGGCCGAGAATCGCCATGGCGTCGATCACCGATACCGAGGCCGCGGTGCCGGAGATGGCCACGAATAGCGGCGCGAAGAAGTCTTTGATTTTGATGCCGAGGCGGGTCGCCAACTCTTTCATCTCGGCAAAGATGCGATCGCGCTGCCAATCCTGCAACGCTTCCAGGCGCCACAGCACGTAATATAAATTGCGCACTAATTGTTCATGGTCGGCACCGCCGACGCCGGCGAAGCTGGCGGCGCTGATCGGCAACATGCCGGACACAAAGAAGCCGGCCAGCGGAGCGAGATCGCTCAACGTCTCCATGCGCGCCTGCGCCAGCGGCAGAATTTTCAGCAAATACTCGCTGTTGAAACTCCATTCGTACAGGCGCTGCGCAAGTTGCTCCGGCGTATGATTTTCGCGAATCCAAGTGCCGTTCAACCAGCGCAATTTTTCGACATCGAAAATGGGGCCGCCGAGACTGACGCGCTGGATATCGAACACCTGCAGCATGTCGTCGAGGGTGAATTTTTCGCGCTCGTCGGGCATCGACCAGCCCATGCGGCCCAGATAATTCAACATCGCTTCCGGCAAAAATCCCATGCGCTGGTAGTACCAGATGCTGGTGGGGTTCTTGCGTTTGCTGAGTTTGCTTTTATCGGGATTGCGCAGCAGCGGCAGGTGGCATAGTTGCGGCATCTGCCAGCCGAAATATTCGTACAGCAATTGATGCTTGGGCGCCGAATTGATCCACTCCTCGCCGCGCAGCACATGCGTGATCTGCATCAGATGATCGTCGACCACGTTGGCTAAATGGTAGGTCGGCATGCCATCGGCTTTCAGCAATATCTGCAGATCGACCTGCGCCCATTCGATTTCAATTTTACCGCGCAGTAGATCGTCAAACACACAGGTGCCGGTGCGCGGCACTTTCATGCGCACCACATGCGGCGTGCCGGCCTGCGCGTGCGCGGCGCGCTCGGCATCGGTCAAATGCAGGCAATGGCCGTCGTAGCCGAGCGGCTGCTGCTGCGCCATTTGCTCGGCGCGCAACGCATCGAGGCGCTCGCTGCTGCAAAAGCAGCGGAAGGCGTGGCCGTCAGCCAGCAATTGATCGGCGTGCTGGCGATAAATCGCGCCGCGCTCGCTCTGCCGATAGGGACCAAACGGACCGCCGACATCGGGGCCCTCATCCCAACTCAAACCCAACCAGCGCAGCGAATCGAGAATGGCCTGCTCGGAGGCGGCGGTCGAGCGCTGTTGATCGGTATCTTCGATGCGCAAAATAAATTGGCCGCCCTGGCTGCGCGCGAAACATAAATTGAACAATGCGATATAGGCCGTGCCGACGTGCGGATCGCCGGTGGGAGAGGGTGCTATGCGAGTGCGAATGGTCATAGGTTCGAATCGGTTACTACGGAATGAGAGCGGGGCGCAATTATACGGTGTCGCTGTGTTTTTCTCACCCGCTCGGCGCGCCGCATTGCTGTCGCCCGCTATTCGGCTGCAGCGGGCGCAGCAAATACGCTAAGATCGCCGCTCCCGCCTTATTTGAAGTCGCCGTTATGTCGTACGCCGAACCGATTCGCATCGAGCGCCGCACCGCCGATCACTACCGCCTGAGTTGGCCGCCGGAATTAAATACGCTGGTCGCCGAAATCAGCGCGAGTGTCGCGCCGGCGACGGGCCCCGTCGCCGCGCAGATCGATATCGATGCCGAGGGCGCGGATATTCGCGCGCTGCCGAGCGCACCGCGGCATTTTTTTCACGTGACGCTACGCGATGGCCGCCGTCTGCTGGTCGCCGAGCGCCGGCTGGCGTTACAGGAATCGCCCAATTTTCGCGACTTCGGCGGTTACGCAACGACCGGCGGCAAACGCATTCGCTGGGGACAGTTGTATCGTTCGGGGCAGCTCGACCGCGTGCTCGATGCCGACCAGCAGCATATCGCGCAACTGGATATTCGTCTGGTCTGCGATTTTCGTCGCGATACCGAGCGCGAGTTTGCGCCGAATCGCTTCGCTGCGGGTCATACGCCGCGCATCGAAAATCTGGCGATCGCACCCGGCAGCAGCGCCAGTTTGTTCGAGCAGGACAGCACCGAGGCCGGCGCCGCCGTCGATCAATACGGCGTGCAATTGATGATCGCGATCAATCGCGATCTCGCGCTGGAGCAAACGCCGGCCTATACCCGCATGTTCAGGGCGCTGGTAGAATGCGACGGCGCGGTTCTGATTCATTGCGCGGTGGGTAAGGATCGCACCGGTTTTGGCGCGGCCTTGATTCAAGCCGCACTCGGTGTGCCCGAACCCGCGCTGCTCTACGATTATTTGCTGACCGATCGTTACTTGCCGATCGAGTTGGAAATGCTGCGGTTGCAGGAGAAGTATCAGTGGAGCGGTCCCTTCGACCATATGCGACCTATCCTGCAAGTGCGCCGCGAATATTTTTACGCGGCCTTCGATGCCATCAAAGAACAATATGGTTCGATCGACGTATACTTGCGCGATGCGCTCGCGGTCGATGCGCAAATGCTAAATGAATTGCGCGCTCGTTGGTTGGAATAAGATCGGTTAGAATAAAGTTGGTTGAGTAGAAGGTCGTTTTAATAGAAAGACGTTGAAATAATTTCAAAGTGATAGCGCGGAAATTAATGCGCTAACGCAAACAGTTTTATGCGCCCGTAGCTCAACTGGATAGAGCATCTGGCTTCGAACCAGAGGGTTGGGAGTTCAAGTCTCTCCGGGCGCACCATTTACGTTCAAAACTCTGAACACCAGGCAAGCCGGGGTTTCCCCCGGCAATCGCCTTTAACAACGTCGCTTTACTCCCAATTACACGAATCACCTCATCATCGACTTCAATGCGGTCAACCACAGATCGTAGGTACGCTTTCCGAAAGGGAATCTCGCCGGACGTAATGTTCTCCCGCATCATGCGACCGAATGTCTCGATAATCTCCGCTGGAATATCTGCGGGTGGCACTGCATTTACGCGGATGCGATCGAGAGCGGTTTGCGCGCGTTCGCGGTTTTGTTTGAGTGCGTCGATGCGGCCTTTCAGTATTTCATCCACCTCAGTCAGTCCCTCTTCCACCATTTGATACAGCCGTTTCAGTTTCGACTCGGCGTCTGAAACCTCGGCCTGCAGCTTCTGCAGCCGACCATCCACTTCGGCCACCTTAGTCGCTCGCTGCGCTACGATGGACGCTACTGTGTCGGTGAGACGCTCCGTCGTCAGTAAGCGCTGTATCAAATGCTGGGTGACCAATGTGTCGAGCTTATCCATGCGGATAGAGCGGCCCTTGCAAGCGGTTTTACCTTGCTTAGCGCAGGTCGAACATTTGTAATAGTTGTAGACGGTTTTGTTTTTCGACGTGCCGGAGCCGAGCGTCATTGCTCCTTGGCAGGTTGCACAGTGCGCTAGGCCCGAGAGGAGAATCGGGCTGGTGATCACGCGCGGCGGCGTATTCTTCGGCGCACGCGATTTGAGTGCGGCCTGTACGGCCTCAAATTGTGCCCGGTCGATAATCGGCGGTACTTCTACCGTGACCCATTCCGAGGGGTCTTTCAGCTGTTGGGTTTTAGAGTCATTGCGGTTGTAAATCAGCTCACCGATATAGGTCGTGTTCGTGAGAATGTTGTGGATGGTGCCAATACCAAAACGTGCACCACGACGGGTGCGATAGCCGTGTTCATTTAAGTAGCTGACTAACCGCTTGGTGCCCAAAGGGCCAGATTGGCCATCGCCCCACTGGTACAGCTGAAAAATCAATTTAACGGTCTCGGCTTCAACAGGATCTATCACCAATTTCTTTTTGACCCGAGTGCCGCGTAATTCGACCTCCTGCGCTTTATAGCCGAGCGTAATCGGCGATCCGTTATGAAACCCTTGCTTTGCGTTTTCAATCATCGAACGTTTGACATGTTTGCCGGTCTCGCGGCTTTGGTGCTCGTCAAACAGTCCGATCATCTGGCGCATCATAATTTGCGAAGGATCGTCACCCATGGGCTGAGTGATCGACATGACCTTTACCCGAGCCTTTTCTAGCTTGCGGATATACATCTCCGATCCGACCAAGTCCCGAAAAAATCGGCTGTACGAATGGATGACAACGACATCGAATGGATGATCCTTCGCCGTCGCACGCAAGATCATTTCTAAAAAGGCGGGCCGGTTATCATCAGTTGCAGATGCTCCGGCTTCCAGAAATTCATCGACGAGCGATAACCCGTTGTTCAAACAAAAGGCTGCAATTTGGTTACGTTGATCCGGTATCGATAAATCACTCTCGACTTGCCGGCCGGTCGATACGCGCAAATAACAGCAGGCGCGCTTGGCGCCGACAGGATTGCTGTTGGCTGCCACAGCGCCATTCACTCGGGGGGAGGTTTTCATCAGAATTTCCTTGCGGGTTCGCTGACACCAGTGTCGCACGAAACGATTCTATAGTGAGCCTCCATGCCGCTGTGCACGATGCCACTCGGCCAATAAATTATCGATGGCATCACCCAGGTACTGCTCGATGACTGCAATTTCGGCGGAAGACACCGGTACTGGCCTACCTTCAAATTCTGCCCCAACCAGGACATAGGCTATACCGATACCGGCGGTACCACCTCAAATTACCGCAAGGTAAAACATGACCTGGATTTCAATGTGGGCACCGGAAACCGGGTCTCAAGGGGGGCACGGTGAGGGTACATCAACAAAAAAATGGGGGGAGTTTTCATTCAGCAGCCGTTCAGTGGTGCTACCTGCTCAGCAACGTGCGCAACAAAGCGATTACGCTGATGCTGCCGGACGAGTTCGATCAAAACAACATCGCCCAGATCGGCTGAAGTGCTGCCGCCACGGCCGTTGTCCGTGTTGTGCTCTTTAATGATTTGCTTTACGCTTGGCCCATCAAACTTATCGCGCGATGGCTAGATGCAGATTAACTGACGGTTAAAAAAAACTAACAAGGCAATGGTAATGGGCTGCCTACACTCCGCTTCGCTGCGTTTTGGCAGCCACACGTTTTCTCGTTAGACTGTACGCATACCATGCTTGCGAAAGTTCTCGCCGTACACGCCTTTTCAAAAGACACGCCACCTTCGACCTCACTTGTAGCCGAACTAGGAGTTGAGGGAAGTGCTCACTTTTGATGGGTGAGATCGGTAGCGGAGTGCCGATGACAGATAAACCCATTGTTGAATGGCGCGTCGGAGATTTTTTGCAAAGATCCTGCATTTGCCATCGGTTTGCTAAACGATACTTTGGCCGACGGTGATCATGAAGAATTGCTGATAGTTCTTCGCCAAATCTCTGCCACTATCGGCGGTGCCGAAAAGACGCAATTACCCTGAAGCGATTCATGCAGTAGCATGACCTGCCCAAAATAAGCTGGGCGCAATAATGGAGCAGTGAATGCTGTCGATAGCTACAGAATCATCGAGCGCAAATCATGGTCGCAGTCATCAGGTGTTTTTTGTATGCCTCACCCTAATCATTGTGTTAGCAACTTGGCTGAGGTGGGACCATGGATATGGGCGCGTATATAACTACGATGAACGCATTGCTCCCACCGTAATGCGAGCAATGATAAAGGAAAATAGCTTAGATACCAACTGGAGTCATGCAGAGTGGGATGGGTTGTTGTTTGGTCGCGAGCTTTTCGATACGCCCCAATATAATTTTTCGTCCTACGTCACCTCTTCCTTTTTGAATTCAAAAATCTTTGCTATCCCGCTGACGGAAAAATCACAAGAATCAGCTGCTATACAGTTTCTTCGCTATCAAAGCATGCTTTATTCGGTGCTTGGGATAATCTTTTCAGGTCTGGCAATTTATCATTGGTATGGCGCGTTACCGGCGCTGATTAGCGCTCTATTGCTAGCAGTATCACCACAACTAGTGCAGGAGGCGCATTATGCTCGCCCGGAAGCATTCGTTTTTTTATTATCGAGCTTCATGCTTTTGGCATTGTGTTGCTGCAGAAATAGGCCGTATTTATTATCCCTCATCGCAGGCGCCATTGCTGGTGTTGGCATTGGATGCAAATTCAGTCTTGCATCGCTTGCTGGACCTTACTTGTGTTGGATTGCTTTGGAAAATGCGCGACAAAAAATTAAAAATGGCCAATTAATCAAGCGTTTATTTGTCGCGATCACCACCACCATAGCGGCCTTTATATGCTCTTCTCCTTATGCCTTTATCAATTACACTGATTTTTTTGCGGGGATATCTGCGTTATTGAGGCAGTACTCCAAGCCGTTCGGAAACCTTTCGTTGGTTGAGTACAGCTACCTAGGTCAGCTTAAATTTATATTAAGCTATTATGCGGATAGTTTAGGTGGAGTGTGGCTGGCGCTAGCTATTTTACCTCTTCTAGTACGCCCAAAGTCACGAAAACTATTTGATGTCTATTTGGTGTTTTTTGTCCCTGTGTTATCCACCGTAGCCATATTTGCTATCAGTAAAGTGTTTTTCGAGAGAAATCTAGCTCAGTTATGGCCTTGGTATGTATTATGTCTTGCCTGCGGGCTGGAAACATTGTGCCAACACATTGAAAATGGCATTAAAAATCGCATGATGCTTTCGGTAGTTGGAGCAACGTTGTTATTGATAACAGTTTTTAAGCCGGCTATTTTTAGCTATAATATGAAAAATAAATTGTTTGGCAAAACTGCTTACGCAGGATCATCCTCATTTATCGATAATCTTAAAAAGAAACATGGTGAGTCGAGCGTTCTTGAAATAAACATATTTAATTCTAACGAGATGCTGAAAAATTCGCATATGAGCGGAGAAAGTGTAAAAATTGTTGCCCTACACTATTACAATGATGATTATTGCTGGCGCATAGAGCGCATCCTTAAAAACCAGGGATATGTCGAAACAAGCGGTTATCGCGATATATTTTCAGATGCCAATGTCTCGACCATCATAGACGAATTTAATCTTGAGCAAATTAGAGTTTATACAAAACCATAATGATTCTAGCGGCCTGTTGAAAAAGCCTATCTCGCGGAATAGTTCGTTCAATTCAGCAACGCATTTCCGCGTTCACATTTTTACTTTTCTGGCGACGCCCTTGGCAGTGGGTTTTTACGAATAACATTTTTTGGACATTTGCGTATCCGTCAGTAAATCCGCGTCCTGGCGCAAATCGCGCTGCCTGATTAAATGGCCCAACGCAAACCGTTGGAGGTCATATGAACACGTTCCCGCAACCCAAGCGCACACGCTCTTCCGCGCGCACAATCGCCAAGTGGCAGCAGCACGTTGCCGCGCAAAAAAACATCAGGACTTCGGCAGTCGGCGTATTGCCGCGAGCACAAGCTCAGCCCCAAATATTTCAGCCTGTGGAAGTGCCGGCTGGCAAAGCTGGAAACGAGGGCGCCGACAGTAATAACGTAAACTGCAAAACTCGAGCTCGTTCCCGTCATTGTGAAACCGGAAGCAGCCGCCTCAATGTCAACGCCACCGATTTCTGCAACGACCGCACCGCCAAAGAGCTTTATCGTGAAAGCCCAATTGCCGAACGGGATTGCGCTGGAGTTTGTGTGGCCCACTGCGCAAGCGCTATCGCCACTGCTAACTGAGTTGGTGCAATTGTCATGTTAACGCTGCCAACCGGTACACGCATTTTTATGGCGGCGGCGCCTGTCGATATACGCCCGGCTTCTCCGGCTCTCGCAAAATTCTTGTGCTTGCTTGGGTCGATACCCGCGCTGACCACCGTTGCGTTTGATTTCCTGGCTAATCGTGGCTGCGTTTCGACTCAATTGTTCGGCTATCGCTTTCTGGCTAAGCCCCGCTTTCTTCAGTGCATATATCTGGTATCTTTCGTTTTCGGTCAGCTGGTAATACTTCATCAGTGCTTGTCTCTTGGCGGAGAGGGCGCTGAATTTACCAACTGACCGTCTCTTTACCAGTTGCACTTATTATCCGAAACCGCCAGCTGTTAGGGCTCTTTTTTTACCGCTTAATTTCAGCAGGTTTGGGTATGCGCCTGCCGTTTCGGTCGGCGGGCTCGGCATTTTTCTCAATTCAGGCCTGGTCTTTTGACGGGGCGAAAGAGGTTTTGTCGGCTGCGTCAGTTTCGTGTCAGCTAGCTGTGATTAGCTTGAGAGGATCGACGTGGGCCGCCGCGCGATGATGGGCTCTGCTGCAATATATAAATGAGAGCTTCCATATGCTTGTTATCGCATAGGAGGGGTGATCGTAGCGTTATTGCTGTTGATTCGGAGTGATCGCCTAATGATTATCGATGGCGTGGATGAGAAAATATTTATTTAATTTATCTGTTTGATTTGAAAGTAATTAGAACCCATCTCAAAATCGACAAGATTTTGATCGAGGCGAGCTGTACAAAGCCGAGAAAATTCTCAGCGTAATACTCCCATCGAGTCAGGAGGCCGCGTTGCCACTGCAACCACGCAAAGAAGAGTTCAACGATCCAACGTCGTTCGTAACGGCGAAGGCGACGACCATCTTGCGTTTTCTTTTTCTTCCGATTCGACTTGTGCGGCGAAATCATTTCGATACCGTCTTCGCGCAATTCCGCATCCAATTTATCGCTGTCGTACGCTTTGTCGCCAATCAGGTTTTCAGGCTCCGCTTCGATCATATAGAAGTAAAAAGTCAGTTGCACAAGCGTGACTTCGTGATGATTCGCCGCGTGCGTACTGACTGCCAGCGGCAAGCCATGGCGATCAACTATCGCCATGATTTTTACGCCTTTTCCGCGTTTTGTCTTACCGATTTCATCGCCGCCGCCCTTCGCCGAAGCGAACGTTGCATCGATAAAGCATTCCGATTCATCAATGCCACCTTCATCGCGCAGCGTGTTCGCCAAATCGGTCAGCACGGCGCGCAAAACCTCATTACGACACCCGTGTTGAAAGCGGCGATGAACCGTTTTATAATTCGGATAGCACTGCGGCAACATGTGCCACTGCGCACCCGTGTTCAGAATCCACAGCACCGCATCGAGTACTTTTCGTGTGGCAATCGGTTTACGACATGGGCGATATTCAGGAGTATTTTCCTCTGGAAAATGATCCAGAATTCGCTTCCATTGTTCGTCGTTCAAGCTCAGCGTGCGATAATTATACGCCAGCACATGCGAAAGTTTAATTTTGAGATAGGTTATAGAATTTTATGGATGCTGTGAGCTGTTGGTGAAATCAATGACCACGTGCTGGATTGAAATATAAAAATAGATTATGGAAAGGGATGCTGTTCTTGATAAAAATCACTAAATAAATTTAACCCACTCATATTGAAGCGTGCGTAGGTATAGCCTTTCGCTCATTGATTTATGGGTGGTAATAGTTCGCGTAATACCTACCAAAATAAACAGGCCGATTTGCAGCGAAATATTCGTGCTTATCGATTTGACTTTATTGTTTAGTGACTACCAGTTAGGGGAAGGTGAATGAAAAAGCCGTTTTGTTTCAAGCATATTTTATTGGGAGCCGTTAGCGGCATGCTGCTGGGTGGCGCAGTGAATGTCCACGCCGATACCGAAACCGGTAAGGTTGTCAATTTGACGCCATTTTCAGCGGCCGGTGGGCAAGGAAGCTCTATGGTTTGGGTGGCGAGTTCAGCTATGGTTAAAGGTAGTGGCGTCGGTACGGCACGCTGCTTCCCAAACTTTCTTGATGGTGTGATGACTCTGGATGTAAGTAGTCTAGGAGGTCAGGCGCTCTATTCGCTGCTTCTTGCCGCGGCGGTCGCGGGGCAAGATGTCAAATTCAATTATTCCTTATCTAGTGGATCGTGCACTTTAACCTCAGCCGGCATCGCGCTCTCGCCATAGTAGGCTGCAGGCAATTTCTGATTTTATGCTGGTGCAGCGTATTATGATTTTACCTGCGGAGTATTTTTAAATCATTGATTATTGAATCGAGCGCTCGGCATAACAAATTGGATTTTGGCGATGCTTACGGTTTATCGTTCTTTTAAGTTAACAATCTTCGCGGCGGCGCTGCATGCCTTTGCGATGCCGGCCTTGGCGGATGCAAGCCAGGCGCGCGATCGCGCATTAGCGTATTTGATTTCGCATCAAAATGGCGATGGCAGTTGGGGATCCAGCGAGAACGACAAAGTGCGCGCCACTGCGACCGCGCTTGCTGCATTGCGCCAATATAATGTTAGCGGTGCGATTCGCGATCGCGCGATCGCATGGCTCGGCAACTCGAATCCGAGTATGCCGGATTCGTTAGCGCGTAAAATCAAAGCGCTCGCGGATAGTCACTTGTCGGTGGCAACATTTACTCCGGTATTAATTGGTCAGGCGGGCCAATTCTATGATGTGACCGCGCAGAAAAGTTATCGCGCCTGGGGTGGTATCGGTAGCTATCAAGGCGCGGTAGTCGATACGGCATTGGCCGTGCAGGCATTAATTTCCTCCGGCGCTGCGCCCAATCAATCCGCTACCGGTCAGTACGGCGCGGTAGATTATTTATTGGGTCGGCTGGGCGCCGGTAGTGCGACTTCACTCAACGGCGGTTGGGGTTATGAAGCCGGCGACACATCTATTCCTAACAGCGCGATAGTGCCTACCAGCCAAGCGATTTTGGCGTTGACTGCATATGGGGCGGCGCCCACTGCCGTGAATTCCGCCGCGGCGTGGCTGGTTCAACACGCGGTGAGCACTGGCGGATTCGGCGATAACAACACACCGAATATTGTATCTACAGCATTGGCGGTGAATGCATTGGCGCAGGCATCGCAAACGACTACTGGCGCCTATACGAGCGCCATCAATTATCTGCTGAACAATATTGCCGCCGACGGTAGTTGGGAGAGTGACGCATATGCCACCGCGATGTCTGCGAGCGCGCTATTTAATGGTTCGCAAAATCTAGCCGACAGCGATGGCGACGGCGTGCCCGATAGCGTCGAGTTGATTCTCGGCACCAATCCCAACCAATTCGATAATTGGGGGCAGCGCAACAATGGCGATAATGCCAATACCTATTTAGGTTCGCCGATCGTCATCACCGGAACAACCTCTTCAGCGATTGCAACTGCACTTGGCAGTAACGCCGTTATCACCGGCGGCCAACTGCCTGCCGGTGTCAGTCTATCGGGCTCGCAATTAATAGGCACGCCCCAGCAGTCTGGAGTATTTAATTTTACGTATGCGAGCACCCAGGCGAACGGTCAAATTGTTGTTGGTACGGGGCAAATCCGTGTTGGTGCGCCGCTTCTTAATAATGATACAAGCAGTCCGACCGCGATTGTCGGCGATGTCAATGGCGATGGCGTTGTGGATATCGCGGACCTATATCTGCTCCAACAGTATTTGTTAGGCGCAGTACAGTTATATGGCTCGCAAGCTCAGCGTGCCGATGCAAATCCGATCGGCAGCGGCAGCGGTCCGTTTATCGATATTGCGGATTTATATGCGTTGCAGCAAAAGATATTGAGCCAGTCGCATCACTGACCATTGATCGGATGGCGCCTCTAACTGGAGACGCCTCGCTTTGGGATGCGCTGAGTTTGCGGTCGTGTAACGCAAATTTAAACGCTGCGAGATTGCGACGATTAAAGCAGCAGATCTTAAAAAAATTAATCTGATAGAGCAGGAATCACAACAATGAAGAATGGACACCGGCTGAATTGCTCTTTGAAGAATGCGTGCATTGCGATTGGGGCGCTGGCCATATTGGTAATGACTGGGTGCGTGCAATTGAGCTCGGTACCGGGCTATGCACGTTCTGGTGATACGCTGGTATTAGGGTTGGGTGGTATTCAGCGCAATGCGAATGGTGCGCAATCGTTAAACACAACGACGACGAATCCAGATTTGTATATAACCATCACCGATAGCGCCAATGTCACCTATCCCTTGACGGCAAAGCAAACATTTAAAGCGTATCCCGATTACGGCAGCCTGATGAATTTTCAAACCATTGGTAAGACCACGGTGATGGCTCCCTTACCAATTCCGGCTTTTGATGGCGGCTGGTTTGTGACGGTGTCGTTGACTGGGGCCGACGGATTGGCGATACCGAATTTGGCGGTTGGTAGCGCAACCATATCGATTACGTCGCCAACGGGTAAATTAGTTAACAGTCCATCGACGAGCACCTATGCATCGGAGGGGAATTTGACGCATATACCCGTAGAAATTATCGCGGGGCAATCTAATCCTAATTCCACGGCCAACAATAACTACGATAAACAGTTCAACGCCTATTCGTCAGCTAATACAGCAATAACGTCTATATCAGCATTCAATATTGCACCTAGCAGCTTGAGCGGAATTACCGCTGTGGGGGGCATGCAGGTTGCTATTAAATATAATCCGACTCATTACAGTCAAACGGTAACGCCTTTGGTGATACCGTATAGCCACAACCCTTCAATTAACTTGCAACAAAATATCGTCAATAACAACGATGGTACGCAAACTATCAATGTTATTTTGACTGCGCCGAAAGGGTTCGCGGTGTCGCCAACGCCGCTGATTCCTTCGTTGCGCGATCTCAATTTGCGAGTTCTCTATTTTGGCGCGACCACGGGTTATAACGTCGCCAACGATTTTCAAATCATGTCGTCGAAATTTATCGATACCAGCGGTAATACGATTGCCGGTATGACGGCCATTCGCGGACCACTACTACTGAACTGATTTTTAAGCATCGGTGAAAGGGGTGATTTTCTTATGTGGGTGATTAGTATGCTGGTTTCGTTCGAAGTCATGGCGTTATGCGCAATTTAAAAATATACAGCAGGGATTCGAAGCTCTTATGAACGAAGCGACAAAATATGGCGCTGTTAAACAGTGGCTGCGTATAGGCATGATCAACCTGATCGTGTTCTCTGTCGGGCCGGCGATCGCCGAGCACAAAAATATCGTGCCGATCGGGCCCGAAGTGACCGACCTGTTCGTCGATAAATCCAGTCGCAACGACGCGACGACAACGCGCGCGGTATTGCTGCGCCATCTGCAAGAAACCGTCTCGATCGTAAACAGTTACGAGCAGGCTAATCGCGCGGGTCATCCAGAAAGCGTACAGCCGCTGCTGCAGAGCAAGCGGCATGAATTGGTCGGTTTGCGCCAGACTTTGTCAGCGCAGGGCTCGGTATCGAGCAACGGCAATAAAAAAAATGCGGTAAAAACTGGCGGCGAATCCATTGCCAGTTCGCTGAACGAGCGCTTGGATCGGTTGGATAATGTCCTGGCCGGATTGCAGAATGCCAAAACGGATGGCGAGCGGAATGCAGCGCTGACCGCCACCAAATCGCTGCTGACAAGCTATCGCGCGCATATCGCGGAGCCCAGCACCATATTGCCCAACTCTCCCGGCTGGTCCAATCAACCCATTCCAGCGACCAGGGAAAAACCCACGCAACAAAAGCCCGCGTATATCAGTCGTGGATTTAAATCCGCCGGGCTATTTACGCCATGGCAGGTTCCGATCGATGCAATCGAAACGAAAAATAATTCATTCACCTTTGCACGTGAATTTAACGGAGCATGATTATGCGTTTTGTCGGTGCTCTGTTAGCGCTATGCGGACTGTTGTGTTCCGGTCTTGCGTCCGCCGTCAGTTTCGATAGTAGTCTCTACGGGGTTTATCAGGTAAGCGGCCCCGGTACGACTACTTTGTATATCGTGCCGAAGCGTTCGGTTGCCGTTGTCGCGCAAAGCGGCGGCTTCTCGGTTCCCGTCGCTTTTATGCCGAAAGTATCTGGTTACCAAGTGGTGGTGAATGCCGATGGCAGCGTGGGCGTACCGACGTCCACCACTTATAATTCGGCTACGGTCAGCGCCATAGGCGGGGTACCGTCGAGTTATCGATTGTACGCGGGCGATTTTGATGGCGACGGCCAAAGAGATTTATTATTGCAGGGCAGTGGTAATAATTCGTCTTTTATTTTGGCGACCGATGCGATCAGCCAAAATGTTGCGGTGTATTACAATTTTAGAAATGCGCTGGACTCGACCCAAAAGCAATTGAGCATTGCCGATGTCGATGGCAATGGCTGCGCCGATATCAAAGCAATCGGTGCACAAAATTATCAAAGCGAGTATTTAAGCAGCAACTTTGCCGCGCTGTTCACTCTTGTTAATATTACACCGGATTTATCCAATCAGCCGGGCGCACCGGATACGGACTCCTCCTCGTGTTACGCCGATGCGGCTACGCTCGCCAGTCAGCAGCCGCAGGATCTGGATCTGACCAGCAAGGTTGTCAACGATACCGCCGATGAAAAAATTGCACGGCTCGCGCAAAGCCTCGGTTATTCGCCGACGCGCATTCTCGAATATGTCAGCAATAACATTGCCTATGAGCTGTATGCAGGTGCGGTCAAGGGCGCCGCTAACACCTTAATTGCAGGCTCGGGAAACGATATCGATCAGGCGGCGCTCGCGATCGCTTTATTGCGCGAGGCAAAAATACCGGCGCGTTTCGTCAAAGGCAGTATTTATGTCGAGGACAAGCCGCAACACCGCGATTGGCTGCAGGTTAAAACTATAGCGGCGGCTGCCGATACGCTGCAGAAAAATGGCATTGCTATCGATGTAAATGCCAGCAATGCAGCGATTTATTATACGGTGAATGGGCACAGCAGCATTAAGGCTGGTCACGTCTGGGTGGAAGCCTGCGTGCCGTACGCAAATTATCGCGGTACTGGTGCTGATAAAGCCGGCCATCGCTGGGTGCCGATCGATCCTTCCTTCAAGGCGATGCAACGCACCGACGGCGTTGCGCATCATGCAACATTCGATTACACGACCTACCTGTCGCACCGCACCGACGACTTGCCTTTCGAGGCCTACGATAAAGCGGTGCTCGCAAATGTGCAGGCGAGCGATCCCAACAAAACGCTGGCCGATGTCGGCACGCATTGGCAAATCCAACCGATCCACTACGAATTTTTGCCGGATACTTTACCGTACCAGGTGGCTAATTTTGTGGCGTGGGATGGCGCCAACGGGCCGTCCGATATTGCAAAAATCCCAGACAATTGGCGCGCCAAATTTAATCTTGCGGTCAAAGGCAGCGGCGTTGCGATTAGCCTACAAAGCCCGCCGACGCCCGATACCAGCTTCGATGTCATCGATGCCATGAAAGGGCGCGTTACCTTAACGTTTGATATTCAGGGCGGCGACCAAAGCGCGCTGGCGGCATTTCGGTCGGGGACGGCCCCGTTTCCCTGCGGTACTTCCGTCGCGACTATCGCGCCGGTCGCGCCTGTGCCGGTGGTGCCGGTGGTGCGGGTTGGTGGTGTCACCGTCTATCAAGGTGCCACTGCCTTTTCAAGCTGCGATGCCAATAGCCAACCAGTTAATTTAGAGTTGTATCTATCCGTCACCGTCAACGGCAATATTCAAAACTCGATAGCTTACAACACGATTGCGGTGCAGGATTATTACGCGCTGCAAGCATACGGTTTTCAAGCATCCGAAACGTATTTGTCCGAACACTACAGCAACTTGCTGGCGGCGGTCGCCGCGAATCCCGGCAATCCCTGGGACGATCCCGACGATATCATCGGCGAATACCTGCACCTCGTTCTCTCCAAATATATGCGCTACGTGTCCGATGGTGTCAAACATATCGGCCAGTTGGATGGTTATAGCGGCACCTCTGGCATGCACCTGGGCTTAACCCGCACCCATGCCGATGTCGTGTATATATTCGATCTGCCGTTCGCGATTGGTTCGAATAGTTTTATAGTCGACGTCGCGGGAGTAAAAAGCACTTCAGGCGACATCGGCGCCGGTACTACGATATCGCTCGATACCTCGTTTAGGCTGCAGATGTATAACGGCTCGGCACTAGAAAGTTATGTCTGGCAGGAGAATGCGTTAAAAGACGCAGTGAGTACCGTAACTGGCTTGCAGATTGCGCGCGAAAAAAATATCGATCTATTAACGATGTATTCTGGTTTTATCAATCCGATTCATAGCATCGATTCATTTGGTGCGAGTTTGAGTGAATTGGTGCAATGTGCCGCTGGCCCCACTGGTACGTATATAAATGGAGTTTATTGGCCGTCGGGCCCTGGCTCCTACTATCAATTTTCAGATGGTGCTTCGGCATCGGCGGTGGTTGCTGGTTTTCGCAGCATAGGGGTTAGCGACGACAACCAATTATCTGACTTACTAAATACAAAGGCTGGTCAAAAAATAACATTTCCTGGCGGTGATTTCCCGGTTCTTATTCCCACGCTGACACCTGCCGACATCGATGCGGGTATCGCCACAGAGTCCACGTATTGTTATCCCAGTGGTGTCATCAGTCAGTTAAGCTCCGCCCTTAGTAAGGCCGGCACAACCACTCTCATCACCATTCCCAAATCGCCGATTAAATTTCCGCTTCCGAAAAAATCCACCGACGGTAAGACATGGCTGCCGAGCTGGTCCGGTTATTTGTATGTCGATGAAAGTAGCGATGGCGGTGTGTTAAACAAGGCATTTGTTATCAGCTCGTTCAACGGTGGTTATACGGTCTCCACTCCGGATGCTTCTATTTTTCAAACTTCACTAACCAGCCCCTACGCTGATGAGATGACGACCGGTTTCGATGCCAGCCAAGTACCAGGCCTCATCTTAAACACCGGTACCGATGGGCTCAGTAATAATTTCAACAGTATTATTTCGACAGTCTCCTCCGCCGTGGGCAACGGTCTGTCGAATTTCACCACCATCGGTGGCGATCCGGTCAATATGGTGACCGGCAATCTCTATCACAATGAAACCGATTTCTCGCTGCCGGCGCGCGGCTTGCCGATTACCTTCCAACGTACTTACAACAGCCGCGACGATAAGGATTGCAGCAAAAATCCGTGCCCGCTCGGTATCGACTGGACGCATAGCTTCAATCAATTTTTGACTTTCAGCGCGCCGGCTGTCGGCGTCTCCGCGTATCGCACGATTACCTGGGTGGACGGGTCCGGGGCGAAAAAATTCATTCAACTGAAAAGCGCACCGACGAGCGGTCAGGCGAAAACTTGGCAGGGCTCGGATATTGGCATTCCGGCGGGATTCTATTTTACCGTCTCGGCGAATTTCACGGCCGGCATGGCTTCCGGCACAGTGGTCATCACCGAAAAAAGCGGTATCGCCTACACCTTCCATTGCCTGCAAGCGCTGGATAGTTGCACGGCGCGGCTGGAAAGTATTGCCGATCGCAACGGCAATACCCTGACGTTGACGTACGACGGCAACAACAATTTGTCGAAGGTGACCGATCCCGGCCAGCGCGCCATTACATTTACCTACGGCAGCGCCGCCAATCTGCATCGCATAACCAAAATCACCGATTGGGCGGGGCGCGCTTTCCAATATCAATACGACGCGGACGGCAATCTGGTCGAAGCGATTAACGCGCTGAATATCGAGGCGAACCACTACAGCTATTACAGCAGTGCCGACGGCCCCAATCTGAATCATATGTTGCGGCAGTATGCCTACCCCAACGGCGTGCAGATGAATTTCGAGTATTACGCCAGCGGCAAAGTGTATCGGCATTACGACGCGCTCAATCAGACCTCGGTGTTTACCTACAACGATTTCCGCCGCGAAGCGACCATGGTGGACCCGCGCGGCAATACGCAGAAATATATTTTCAACAAGGACGGTTTGCCGACGCAGATCACCGAGCAGGATGGCGGGATTTGGCAATACGACTACACCGATAGCAATAATCCGCTGCTGAAAACCAAGGTGACCGATCCGATGGGATATGTCACTCAGTATGCGTACGACAGCAGCGGCAATAATACGCTGACTACACTGCCATCGAAAATTGCGGTGGGCGGCACCAACGACACCGTCGCCAATACGTATTTCAGCGCGTTCGGCGAGCCGCGCTTGATAAAAAATGCCAACGGCAATTACGCGCTGCATCGCTACGATGCGATGGGTAATCTGATCGACGAAATCGCTTTTCAACAGGGCGTCGGCGCGGCCATCAATCCCGATACCTATACACCGCAACCCAGCGATATCCTGGCGTGGACGCATAGCGATTACGACGCCAACGGCAATGTGACGAAGGTTCAGCAGTACCGCGACTTCACTGCGAAGACGGGACCCTATACCACCTTCGACTACACCGACACGGCCAATAATGTAAGCGGTATCGCGCCGGTGATCGCCGCTTATTACGGCGATGTCGATGGCGACGGTGTTATCGGCAGCGGCGAGGGGCTCGGCGCGTATACCACGCACTACGACAATCTGATGCGCGCGACTTCGGGCTTTAATCGCGCGCGGTATCCGGTGAGCGCATCCTACGATGCGCAGGGCCGCACGTTAACCGCCACCGACAACAACGGTCAGATTCGCGAATTCACTTACGACGTCAGCGGTTTGCCGACCGGGCAGAGCCTGACCTCGACGATCGGCGGCGCGCCCGCGCTGCTCGATCAATCGACCGCCAGATACGATGCGGCGGGACGCAAAATCGCCGCGGCCGATGCCACCGGTGCCGTCACTGCTTATGCGTACGATGCCGGCGGTAATCTCACGGCAATCACCACCGCCGACGGCTATACGGTGCGCTCGACGTACGATGCGAGTAATCGCCTGACCACCAGCTACGATGCAGCCGGTCACACCATTAAACGCACGTACGACTTCGCCGGCCGCGTAAAATCCACCACCGATCCAAACGGCAATGTCGCGCAATCGATTTATTACGGCCCGGAAAAAAATGGCCGGCTGAAACAACAGATCGAACCGGCCGATGCCAACGATACGAGCGCGCCCAGCGGCCGCGCGACGACCTTCGATTACGATGCGCTCGGCAATGTCACCGATATTACCGATAACGCGGGCCGCATCACGCATACCGATTACGATCCGTTGAGCCGGCCGCTGCGCATTGTCAGCCCTATCGTGCACGACAGTAATTTGGGCATCGATATACGGCCGGTGACAAAATACACCTACAACAATCTCGGTTATCGCACGCAGACGGCGGCTGGCTACACCACCATCGCCGCGGATTATTCGCGCAGCGCCGATGCTTCGGCCGATGTGTTATCGGTACAGGCTACCTATGTCTACGACGATTTCGGCCGCCTGTTGACGCAAACCGATGCCGCGCAAAATGCTTGGCATTTTACTTATGACAATCACGGCAACGTCGCCACCTCCACCGATGCGAAAGGACAGATCACTACCTACGATTATTTTTACGGCGGCTTGCTGAAATCCAAAATCACCAAAACCGCGAGCGGCGCGCCGGGCGAAAGTGTGGCCTATACGCGCGACGCATTGGGCCAAGTGCTCAGCGCCGCCGCCAATGACAGCTATTACACTTACCGCTACGATGCCGCGCATCGTCTGCAGAGCGTCAGCGATGGTCGCGGCAATAAAACGCTGACCTACAACTACAGCATCGGCGGCCTGCTCAACGGCATCGGCGACAGCGACAACAATAACACCACCTATTCGTACGATCCGGTGGGCCGCCTGACCGGCATTTGCGCGCAGAACAACAAAGCGATCAATTATTTTTACGACAACGGCGGCCGCCCGATCGAAAAATCGTTTCCGAACGGCGTGGTGACGACGTACAGCTATTTCAACAGCGATCGTGTGCAAACGATCGCGACGCGCGATCCGCAAAATCAACTGTTCGATCAAAGCGATTACAGCTACGATGCGGTCGGCAATGTGCTGAGCGCCAGGCATCAGTTGCCGACGCTGCCGAATACGCCGCTCGCCAATACCCAGAATCTGCGTTTTGCTTACGACGCGCTCAACCGCCTGACGGTGGTCACCGATGGCCAGACCAACGGCATCGTCGAGCAGACTAGTTACGACGCCTATGGCAACCGCTACAACTGGAGTGCGCAAAACGGCGCCAATGCGCAGTACTACATCGTCAACAATTTGCAGCAGGTCACGGAGATTCATAGCGGCAGCAACACCGGCGCACTGCTGTATACCTACCACTACGATGCCAACGGCAATATGGACCGGCAGGTGACGAGCGCCAGCGGCGCTACCTTAACGCTGTCGTACGACACTTGGGACCGCACCGTTGGTGTCGCCGATGCCAGCGCTACCGAGCTGTATCGCTACGACGACAGCGGCCGCCGCATCCAAAAAACCATCAATGGCGGCACCACCAATTATTTATACAACGGCGCCAATATTTTTGCGGAATACGGCAGCGATTGGAGCGAGCCGACCGCGCAGTACGCGCACGGCGCCGCCGTCGACGATCCGCTGGTGCGTTTCAGCAACGGCGCGGCGCGCTACTACCACGCCGATGCGCTGGGCTCGATCACGGCGGTGACCGACGATAATGCGATCCTGTCGGGCGGCTTTCACTACTCGGCGTGGGGCAATCCGCTGGCGGTGGGCGGTACCGGCCTGCCGACCTTCGCCTACGCCGGGCGCGAGCCGACCAGTGCCGGCGCGCTGGTGTATATGCGGGCAAGATTGTATATGCCGCAACTGGGCCGCTTCGCGCAGCCCGATCCGCTGGGTTTTGTCGACAGCGTGAATCGCTACGCGTACGTGCGCAACAGCCCGCAGAACTATGTCGATCCGACCGGTAAGTTGGCGCTGATGAATATCGCGTCGACAATGAATACGGGCTATACGGTGCCTCCGATTGAGTTCAACACCAATTCGTCGCTACAATCGTTCGCGAGTAATATCTCGAATTATCCGGTCCAGCAAATTGGCGAGTACAAGCAGCCAGGGGCCGTGCAGCTGTCGTTGCCGTCGAGCGGATCGAATTTCCTTTCCGCATTGGCGATGATGGCACCGTTGTTGCCGGCCGCAGCTGTTGTTGAGGAGGGTTTCGCGGCAGAAGGCGCAAGACCTTTTGCGATGGGGTTAAGTGAAGGCTTGGATGAATTCGCAGCCGCCCGCGGAGCTAGCACTTGGAAGGATTTAGCTGATCCGACAATGTGGAAATCCGGTGTGCTAGACGCATTAAGCGACGCTAAAACTCAAGTTCATTTCAATTTGGATGGGGTCGATGTGTGGGGTGGTGCCCAGAGGGCTGCTGCTGGGCGCGGTGGTGCAACTGACTGGGAGTTACTACAGATAAAACAAAATCCCCAGTTCTGGGATTCTCTTCAATTCTGGAAGGGCGGAGAGCCAGCAGCGAACCCCTTTAAGTGAGTGACACCATGTCTAATACATTGTTTGGCGATAGGACGTTTCAGCTTTGGGAGTATCGTGTTAGTCATGGTTCTTTGTTAATTCGAAGTCCAATGGGGCCGGGTGTAACAAAAAACATCGATATCATTTGTGTTGGTGTGGAGTACGTGGCAGCGCCGAGGTTTTTGCGAAACATGCAAATTGCTCAGCCAACAGTTGATGAAGTCTGCGATTTGGAAGAGATGCTTGGAAAACCGCTTAAGCCAAGTGCTGTACGTATATTTGCTGCATCTGGTAAGCGATTTCCTGTTGTTGCGGCAGGTTTCAAAATCGATGAAAACGAAAATGATATTTTCGATAGTCCCTTCGACTGAATCGATAGGGTCAGCATCGATTGAGATGAATTCCCTAACGCTTTTATTTGGCCGAACACGGATGATAAAAAAGCCCAGCCACTGCGCTGGGTTTTTTGTTTGTTGAAGGGCGGCTTGGTCACTCCGTTAGTAGTGGGTGCCTTTCCCTGGCGAATTACTAAATTAAGCGGAAGCAGGTGTCTGAAAAAGGCCATTGCAATGCAACTGCCAGCTGAAATTTTTTAGATCTGCGAATGTCGGCAGAATTACGGTCGATCTTTCCGTCGGTGTTTGAGCGTTTAGCGAGCTATGCACTCGCGCATCGTTGTAATACTGCTTGAAAGCATCCAGCTTGCGCTGCAAATCTGCCCGATTCCAGAAAAATACTTGATCGAGAAACTCACGTCGCACTGTTCCGATTAAGCGCTCGACGAAGGGATGAGCGGTTGGCGTATAGGGCACTGATTTAATTTCATGTATATCCAGCACTCGCAAATTTGCACGCCAGCGATAATACAAAAACAATGGATCATTATCTGAGCTGAGATGCCGTGGGGTAGGGTGCTTCGATGTCGCGTAATTGAACATTCGGCAGGCGCCCATGCCATCGACGTCGGCGAGTTCTACGCCAAAACCAATAATGCGACGGGTGAATACATCCATCACCACCATGACCACGTAGCTTTTTAACAGCATCGATTCGCAACGAAAAAAATCTACGCTCCACAGGCTGTCTTTGGTGTGCCCGATTGAAAACTGGGGTCAGAGTGAGGTAACCCGGCTTCTCCGGACAGTTTAATAAGGGCACACTTTTGCCCTGCCTTCAAACTGCATCGGTGATTGATAGTTTAGCGCCTGATGCAAACGCCTAGCATTATAAAATAGCTCGATGTAGGCAAATACGGCGCTCCGTGCTTCATCCCGTGTTTTAAAATCGATGTGATGAATCAATTCATTTTTCAACGTCGAGAAGAAGCTTTCAGCCGGCGCGTTGTCGTAAGCACTCTTTTTCCCGCCCATGCTAGGCTGGATGCCGCAACTCTCCATACGCTTTTGATAACCGGTACTTCGGTAAATCGCTCCTTGATCGGTATGATGAATTAAACCGGAAGCGGGTTGTCGGTGCGCTATTGCCATATCCAGTGCACCTCTCGCCAGCGCTTCGTTGGGTTTGTCGCTCATCGACCAGCCAACGATTTTCCGTGAATACAAATCCATTAGCATGGTCAAGTACAGCCAACCGCCCCGCGTTTGGATAAACGTCATATCGCCCACCCAAACTTGATTGGGCTTTACCGCACAAAAACGACGCACCAATAAATCCGGTGCGGCCTGCGGCATTTTGTGGTGCTCTACCGTCACGCGAAATCGGCGCTTACGTCGCGACTCTATGCCTGCCTGTCGACGCAACCTGGCCACACGATGCTTGCCACAAGCGACGCCTTCTTGCTGCAGTGCCTTCCAGGTCTTTACCGCGCCGTAGCTACCATGTGTCGTACAATCCACTTCACGAATACGATGCAGTAGCGCGGCATCGCTTTGCTGGCGCGCAGAAATACCGCGCTGCTGCCACTCGTAAAAGCCACTGCGCGAAACGCTCAACGCTCGACACATACCGCCAATCGAA
>Ga0265327_10000795_pt1 | contig 48434 bp, 43 predicted proteins | sample 41621metaG_FD_202089 | JGI IMG/M metagenome (GOLD analysis project Ga0265327, IMG submission 202089) | Rhizosphere microbial communities from Carex aquatilis grown in University of Washington, Seatle, WA, United States - 4-16-21 metaG | ecosystem: Host-associated > Plants > Roots > Rhizosphere... | reverse complement strand
TTCCGTGCCCCTGCGTAGCCACAGGCAGCGGGCGGGTTTCCGTAGGAAACCTGCAAGGTGCAACGAGGTGGCGTAGAGTCGTTGCGGTAGCCATGGGGCGATGCGAGCGCAGCGAAGTATCGTTCCGCGGCGAACGCAGGACGGCGCAGGCTGCCCGTAGGGCAAGGGGTGTGCCTTGGCGGAAGCTGAAACCTGTCAGGAACAGGTTTCAGAATCGTACCGCCCGGCACTCGCTTAGTGCTTGTCAGAGTAATGGCGGATCGCCCTTCGGGCATCCGCTCTACGCGCTCCGCAACGCGGCGGACTCTTGCCCAAAACCCATGGTATGCTTAAGCCACATCGAACCGTGCCGCCGCCATGTCCATCCTGTTCCAATTCACCCATCCTTATCCCCACCGTTCACGGGTGAACCGCGTCTTGCTGGACGCCGTCCGCGATCTGCCGAACGTCTTGGTGAATGATCTTTACGCGCTGTACCCCAAGCTGCATGTCGATGTCGAGCGTGAGCAGGCGTTGTTGCGGGAGTCCGACGCGGTGGTCTTCCAGCATCCGTTTTATTGGTACAGCGCGCCGGCCTTGCTCAAGGAGTGGATCGACGTGGTGTTGGAGCAGGGGTTCGCCTATGGGCCGGGCGGCACGGCTTTGCATGGCAAGATCTGGCTGCACAGTGTGACCACCGGGATGGGCGGGGACGCCTATGGCCCCGAAGGGCTTAACCAGGCTACGATGGCGGAACTGCTGAAGCCGTTCGAGCGCACCGCCCGTTTTTGCGGCATGGGTTGGCAGGCGCCTTTGGTGTTCCATGGCGCGCACGAGGCCGACGCCGGACGCATCGCCGAGCATGGGCGGGCCTTGCGCAGCCTGCTTGAAACCTTGGGCTGAACCCCTGTTGGCCTCAAGCGTCTTAAGCTTTAACGACGGGCCAATGGCAGGAGAGGGCGGCCGTGCATGATTCAAGCTTCCTGACGCATTTTTTGATCTACCTGGGCACCGCGCTGCTGATCGTCCCGCTGGCCAAAAAGCTGGGCCTCGGTTCAGTGCTGGGCTATTTGTTGGCGGGGCTGCTGATCGGGCCGTCCGGGCTGGCTTTGATCAGCCAAGGCGAAGACGTGTTGCATTTCGCCGAGTTCGGCGTGGTCATCATGTTGTTCCTGGTCGGGCTGGAACTGGCCCCCCAGCGGTTGTGGGAGATGCGCGGGCCGATTTTCGGCGCGGGCGGGCTGCAAGTGCTGGCGACGACTTTGCCGCTGGCCGGCTTCGCGTTGGGGCTGAAGTTGAACTGGCCCAGCGCCGCCATCGCCGCGATGGGCATGGCCCTGTCTTCCACCGCGATTGCGCTGCAGATCCTCGCCGAGCGCAACCAGTTGGCGACCCCGGCCGGGCGGCTGGGCTTCGCGACGCTGCTGTTCCAGGATTTGGCGGTCATTCCGATGCTGGCCTTGATCCCTTTGCTGGGCGGGCAGTCCGCCGGCCAGGGCTTTGACTGGCCGGGCGCGGGCAAGGCGGCTTTGGTGGTCGGCGGGATCGTCGTCAGCGGGCGCTATCTGTTGCGGCCCGCGCTGCGCTATGTGGCGGCGACGGGCATGCGCGAGATTTTCACGGCCTCCGCCTTGTTCATCGTGTTGGCGACCGCGCTGCTGATGCAGACCGTCGGCATGTCCATGGCCTTGGGCACGTTCCTGGCCGGCGTGCTGCTGGCCGAGTCGGAATACCGCCATGCGCTGGAAACCGACTTGGAGCCTTTCAAGGGGCTGCTGCTGGGGCTTTTTTTCATCAGCATCGGGATGTCGGTCGATCTGGGGCTGATCCTGGGCCATTGGCGGATTTTGCTGGTGCTGGTCGCGGGGTTTGTGGGTTTGAAATTGCTGGTCTTGCTGGGCTTGGGCCGCATGTTCCATTTGCCGAAACCCCAGCGCTGGTTTTTTGCCATCACGCTCTCGCAAGGCGGCGAGTTCGCGTTTGTGCTGACCAACACGGCGCAGGCTGAGGGGATTGTGCCTGCCGAGGCCGCCGGTCTGCTGGTCGCGGTGGTGGCGCTGTCGATGATGACCACGCCGCTGCTGCTGATTGTCCATGACCGGCTGATCGAGCCCCGGTTTTCCGGGCGCCGCCAGCCGGCCTTCGACGCCGTGGAGGATGAGGGCAACCCGGTCATCATCGCCGGCTTTGGCCGCTTCGGGCAGATTGTCGGGCGCTTGCTGGCCGCCAACCGCATCGGCGTGACCGTCCTCGACCACGATCCCATCCATATCGACACCATCCGCAAATTCGGCCACAAAGTCTTCTACGGCGACGCGACCCGGCTGGATCTGCTGCGCTCCGCCGGGGCCGGCCAAGCGAAACTCATCATCGTGGCCATCGACGATGTCGAGCAATCGCTGCGGCTGGTCGATTCCGTCAAAGAGGAGTTCCCGCATCTGGCCATCTTGGTGCGGGCGCGCAATGTCCAGCATGCGTTTGAATTGATGGCGCGCGGGATCAGCGTGTATCAGCGCGAGATATTCGAGTCGGCCCTGCTGCTGGGCGAGCAAGCTTTGACGCAACTGGGCCACGGGCCTTACGCGGCGCACAAGGCCGCGCAAAAATTCCGCGCCCACGACATCAAGGCGCTGCAGAAGCGCTACCAGGCCAGGGACGACGAGGAGAAGTTGATTTCGGTGGTGCGCGAAGCCAGGAGCCAGTTGGCGCAGGCGATGAGCGCCGACGAGGAGGAGTACCAGTTGAAGGTGACGCGGGATTCTTGGCGGTGAAGGTTGCCGTCCAAGCCATGGCGAGACGCGCAGCCTCCAGTTTCTGTGGCTTGGCCGGGGGTTTTATATTTAGGTTATCAGCGTGTCCATCAAGTCGATCATGAATTCCATTTGCTCGTCGTCGACGAGATCCCATTGCTGGCAACCTAGCGCTTCGAGTATGCCCCGGCCTTTGTCGCAGTCTTGCATGGCGAGCAGGGCTTTAAGCAGCGGCTCGCGGTATTGCATGACCGCGGGGCCGATCATCAGCGAATGGTGGACGACTTGGATCTGGCTTCTGACTAGCACGCGCAGCTCTTTGCGGATCATCGAACTCAAGCTGTCATAGGCTTCGACCAGGAAGATGCCGGCGTCCGAGGTCTGCTTGATCAGCTGCTTGGCGACCAGCACGTAGCTGTCGCAATCGACTAGTTGCACATTGTCGGCGTCCAACTCCGCCGGTTCGAGCATGATCATGCCCATCATGTGCACGTCGGGGTCGTCGGTGGTCGCCAGCCGGATGCCGGGGTGGAGATCCTCCACTTTGAAGTAGGGGCTTTGCTCGCTGACGGCGATGATCGCCTCGTCGGCGACGCTGCCGAACTTCGTCAGGGGTTTGAAGCCTTTTTCGCGCACCAGCATCGCCGCGTCGTAGGGGTTGGCGTAGATGAGATCCACCTTGTCCCCCTGGATGGCCTCGCGCTGGCTCTGGAAGTCGTCGTAAAGCTGCAAGTGGAAATGGGCGTCCAGAGTCCTTTGCAGCCAGGTGTTGAAAATGAACCAGCCGGACAAATGGTCCGGGGTGAAGTCCGGGCTCACGGTGAAGACGTGGGTGGGCATGGCGACGGGCATTCCTCAGGCGGCCTAGAACAGAGTGGGATACAAACGCACGCACTCGGCGATCTTTTGCCGCGACGGTTTGCGCCGGACCGAGGTGTAACCCACGACCTGGTGGTTTCTGACGTTGGGGATGACGGTGGCCTTGACCCAGTAGAATCCGCCGTCTTTGCGCAGGTTTTTCACAAAGCCTTGCCATTTTTCACCGCGCGCGAGGGTGTCCCACAAACCTTTGAAGGCTACCGGAGGCATGTCCGGGTGGCGCAGGATGTAATGGGGCGCGCCCAGCAGTTCTTCACGGGTGTAGCCGGACATGTCGACAAAGGATTGGTTGACATGCGTGATGATGCCTTCGGGGTCGGTGCGCGACACGATCAGACGACCTTCCGGAAAAGGCGACTCCCGTTCGGTGACAAGCACTTTTCGGCTGGTACCATCAAAATATGTGAGGGTATGTTCTCGATACTCTCCGACAATATCTTCCGGCTTCATGTCTTGCATGTACGCAATCTCTCGAAGGGGCTGGCAGGAAGGGGAAACGCGGGCCTTTGCCGGGCTAAATCAGCGAGGCTATGTTTTCCGCCGCGCGTTTCACGTCAAGGAAGATCAGGCCGAGCTTCGCGTTCGGCTTGGCCAAAATCGTCAGCACCGCCTCTGAACCCGCGTAGGCCATCAGCACATAACCTTTCGCCCCTTTGATCAGCACCTGTTCGAGGGTGCCGCGGCCAAGCTCCTGCGCGGTGCGGTCGCCTAGGGAGAGCATGGCGGCGCTCATGGCGCCTAGGCGGTCTTCGTCGAGCCCTTGCGGGAGAACGGCCGCCATGATCAGACCGTCGGTGGAAATGATGCCGGATGCTTCGATATCCGCCGAAGTGCCGTTCAACTCTTGCAGGATGGAAGTGAGCATGTCTGCGCGCATTGTTTATTTCCTTTGGGTTCTTAAATGTTGGGACAAGGTAATGTTGGAAAAACTGGCCTATTTGCTTTTGCTGTAGACCGCAGTCAGATTGTTGAACAAAGCCCGGCTCATGCCGGTGATTTTCAGGAATTTCTCCAACTCCTCGTGCAGCGAAGAATTCTGGAATGATTGCTGCATGACGAGCAGGGAAAACCCCAGGATGGCGTTGACGGCGCCCAAGGCGCCGAGGCGCAGAGGGTCTTCGCCACTATAAATCCGGTCGATTTCCGTGATGAGCCGGTCGCTGATCAAGGTCATGCCGCCGGCCATGAATTCCACGGGTAGGTTGACTTTCACATGGACATAGCCGACTTTGTACAGGGCCTTGGTGTAGTCAACGTCAAACGGGCCGGTGAACAGGCCGTTCAACCAGCGCAGATGGGTTTGCTTCAACAAATCCAGGCGGCCTTCCAAAAACGGCGCGGTCGCGGGAATGGCGGCCAAAGTGCCGTAAAAAGCCTCCGTGATGCGCGGCAGGGCGGGGGAGACGGTCGGCCCTATCTCGACCAGCAATTTCTCCCGTTCCGGCGTCAGGCCTGCAAAACATTTTGCGTAGGCGGTGAGCGTCTCAAAATCAGTTTGCGCCATGTCTTCTTCTCAACAATAAGGCGGTAGGGTTGGGTTGGGCACGGGGTCAGTTGTAGCGCAGGTTGAGCATCCAGACGAGCTTGACGAAATTCGGATGGTTCAGCCTGGGCATGCCGCTGACCGCCAGTACGAAGCGCATTTTGCCGATGTAAATCGGCCAAAACCCAAGCAGGCTATTGCCGTTGGCGTTCACCAAAGACCAAGCGCTGGAATTCAGCCCCATGTTGTTCAGCAGCAGCCCCGAGCGGCGCTCGTGCATGTCCGCCAGGCTCGCGCTCAACGCGGACAGTTCCTCGGCCACTTCATGGGGAAAGCCGTTGGCGGCCAGGTAAAAGCCCTGCGCGTCGGCCAGCAGAACCTTGTTTTGGCTGCCCAGCGTGAGCAGAAGATCCGGCAGCGCGTCTTCCAAGGGCCTGGTTTCGCAATGCAGCGGGCTGTGGAAGCCCTGCACCCAGCCGATTTCCTGCAGCCGCTCAAGCATCGACAAGACTTGCTCGTCGTCGGCAAGCCCAGACCACTCCTTCAAACCCTCCAAAGTCAGTTCCGGCGAACTGGGATACTTGAGCAAAGAGCGGATCAAAAGCTTTGTCGGCGAATCGGACGGCGTGGAGAAGGCATGATAGCACCCCCCGGGCGTCGGGTGTATAAAGAGGTTATCGACCAGTGTGTACCGTTTCAAGTTATTCTTCCTCTAGAACCGGGTCGATGGCGTATAGCAAAGCTTGGACAAGCAGGGAGATATCGGCCCGCACCCGCCCGTCCACTTCAAATATTGGCGGCTTCAGGCCTAGTTGCTCAAACTGCTTGTGGTATTCCTCCAGCACCGGTTTCGGGCTCAAATCCATCTGCGTGACGCCCACCACCAGGCTGGTCGATTCGATGAAGTCGCGGAATTTCCCGATGAAGAATTTCACGTCTTGGAAGGGGTCTGTTCGGGTATTGTCCAGCAGCAGGACTAGGCCGATGCCTCCCGTGGTGAGGATGTCCCACATGAAATCGAAGCGCTCTTGTCCCGGCGTTCCGTATAAGTGGATTTTTTCGCCTCCCGGCAGATTCATGACGCCGTAGTCCAAAGCCACGGTGGTGGAGGCTTTGCGTTCTTTGGTCATGTCGCTGGCCGTGGCGTCGGTGCTGAGCGGCGGAATGTCGCTAATCGAGGCGATAGCGGTCGTTTTTCCCGCCCCGACGGGACCAGTGAAGATAATTTTATTGTACTGGCTCATTACTGGGCTTCCGTGGCATTAAATCAATTTCAGGCGGCTGAGGATTTTCTTGAACAGGGACTGGCGTTCAGGCTGCGCGGTTCTATCCGGTTTATCGGTTTCGGGCGGCATTTCCACTTCGGCGGGAATGGCCTGCTGGCCGATGAGGCCTAGGGCGTGGGCGGCGCTGACGAAGGCGAACACGTACTGTTGGCGGATGCCCATTTTGCGCGCGGCGTCGAACAGGGAGTGCGGTTTTTGCACCAGCATCGCGGCGATGCGCATGGCATGGGGGGGCAGCATCAGGCGCGTCATGCAGGGCCAGCGCTTGAGGAAAAACCCTTGGTTGAAGTCGATGCCCTTGGGCAGCCGGCCTTTGGAGGTGAACAGGGCGACTTTCCAAAGAAACGCGTCCAGCCGGACCAAGTCCTTGGAGCCTAGGATTTCCTCCAGCTCCCGCGGGCTGACCGGCTTGATGTTGATGGCCTGTTGCAAAGAAACGGCATCGACATCCATGCCGACGATGTTGCGGAAGGGAATCCCGCATGCCGCCCGCACTTGCGCCTCGTCGGCCAGGATATGGATGAGGCCTTGCTGCGGCAGGACGGTAATCGATTTCCAAGGCGTTTCCAGGCGTATCGGCTCGTTGCGCGCGAACGCGACTTTGATGGCCGACTGGATGTGGCCTTGCAGGAACACCTTGGGGTCGTACAGCGCGGAGGCCAACTGCTCGGGGCGGGACGGGTCGATGTCGTCGCGGTGTCCCAGGTAGCTTTTGAATCCTTGCTCGTCCAGCAGCATGGCGACTTTGTGGACCGCCGTATTCTCTTGATCGTCGCGGGCGACGACTTTCATTCCCTTGGCCGCGGGCCGGGCCGGGGGTGCCGCGCCGGCGCGGGGTGGCGGGCTGGGCTTGCGCTCCGCCGTGGTCTGGGGCTTGGCGTCCGCCGGGGCGGGCGTCGGCTTCTGGGGGGCGGGTGGCTCCGCCGCCGGGGACGACTTGCGGGTGGCCCAGCCGAACAGCGAGGGTTTTTGCTTGGGCGCGGCGGGCTTGACTAGGGCGCGGGCCTTTTCGATGGCCGCGATCATGCTTTGCGCCTGGGCCGGTTTTTTGACGAAGACGGTGCCCCGCTCCTCGGGCTGCTCTTTCACCGAGAGTAGGATGAGCACCCGCTCGGGATGGTTTTCGCGCTGGTGCGCCAGCAATTTGGCGCCTTGCTGGGTGTCCAGGTCGATCAGGAACGCGTCCGCCTCTTTTTCTTGGTCGATGATGGTGGCCTGGTTTTGACAGGGGCCGCGGAAAAACATCCGGAATAGGTTTTGGGCTCGTTCGTCCAGGCCAAGCGCGACTACTCTCAACGGGCTGCTCATTGGTGGTGGCCTCTCCGGGGCGGCATAGGCTCGTCTAGCTCAAGCCAGCATTCGGGTAGTGTGGTCATGGTTTGGCTCAATTTTTCACGCATGGCTTGTAAACTGGCTAAATCGCGGGTCGCTTGGTACAAATGGATCAATTCGGTATGCAGCTCTTCCCGTTCCGGTTGCTCAAAGATGGCGGCTTCCAGCAGGCTCTTCGCCTCTTCGATTTGAAAGTATTCGATATACTCCCGGGCTTCCAGAAGGGGATCCCTTTCCGATTCCCTTTCGGTGTGAAAAACCTGGACAAGTGTCCTCACCCCTGTGATGCCTAGGCTTAAGACCGATTGGCTGGCAAGGGAAGGCTCGTTTGCTTCGGAAGGCGCTCCTTGCTCCAGCCATCTCGACAAGACGCGAAAATGCCTGGGCGAAAGGCGCTCCCGCGAACCGTTGAGCAATCGCCTGCGCAACGCGGGGCCTTTGTCGCCCAGTGCGATGAAAAGATCGACCAAGGCCGAGTATAAACCATCGCTGTCCTGATTCCCGTAGAAAAAAAAGACGCGCTGGGTGTGGCACAGCAAGTTCGCCGGATCCGCGGCGACGGCATGGGCGAGGTGTTCGTCCACCAGCAAGCCGCTGACCTGGAGATCCGGGTGCAACGCCAATAGTTGGTCGAAGCGGAAGCCAAGTTCCACGTCGGTGTCCGGTATGCTGGGCGCGGTGGCCGCGCTATCGGTCAGCACAAGTTTCGAGGTCGGAGCTAGTTGCGAATCCATAGATCACTCAAAAGTCCATCGCAAAAAAACGGTTGGATCTTACAACGGTCAGAAGCGCAAACCTACCATATTTTCCTTCTCCGCGCGAAAAATGTGGCGGCCTTGCCAAAACGGCAAGCTTTTTGCCAACGCCTGCATGATGATCCTGCCGGCCATGCGTTTGCCCGCCATTTTCCCGCCAGGCGCTTGCGGTGGCCACCGCCCGCATCCGGCAGCCCGGTGGATGGATGTGCCGACACCTTGCAGGCATGGGCGGCAAGGCAAATTTTTATAACCCCCGCGGCTCAGCGGGAATGTGGCGCGGGCTTTGCCTGTGGTTCCGGGAGGTTCCCTGCCGCCATGGCCAAGGTGGGCGAGTGGCCGGATTGCAGGCGCGCGACCCAGGCTTGCAGCGGTTTTTGACTGCAATCCAGCAGTGGCTGGGGGAATAGCCCGGCCGCCAGCGCCAGGGTGGCCAAGGTGGCGCTGACGCAATATTCGCGGGGCCGCAGGTCGCAGGCGTCCCTGACCCCGCGCCGCGTCACGGGGCCGAGGAAGGCGGCGCGGAAAAACCGCAGAAAATAGGCCGCGCCCAGAATCGCCGCGAGCAGTGTGGCCAAGCCGACGCCGATGTGGGCTCTGAAGGCGCCGACGACGATCAGATGTTCGGCGGCGAAGCCGTTGGTGCCGGGAACGCCGATGTCGGCCATGCCGAGCGTGAACAGCAAGCTGGCCAGCAGCGGCATCGAGCGGGCCGCCCCGCCCAGCGAGGCGAGGTCGGTCGAGCCTAGCCGGTGCTGGAGGAAGCCCGCCATCAGAAAAACGCCGCCGGCGGCGATGCCAAAATTGAACAGTTGGAGCACGGCCCCTTGGATGCCTTGGATGTTGAAGGCACTGACGCCGACCAGCACCAGTCCGACGTGGCTGACGCTGGAAAAGGCCAGCATCCGGCGCAAATTGGTCTGCCGCAGCGCGAGCAGCGCCCCGTACAAGGCGCCGAGTACGCCCAGGCCGGTCAGCAAGCCAGACCAATGCTGGGCGGCCTGGGGCGCGAGCGGCACGGCGAAGCGGATGATGCCGTATAAGCCGAGTTTCAGCCCCGTCAACAAGGCGGTGACGCCCACCGGCCCTTCCATCGCCACGGCGGGCAGCCAGACATGGAACGGAAACAGCGGCGCTTTCACGGCGAAGCCGAGCAGCAGCAGCAGGAAAACCGCCGATTGGGCCGCCAGCGGAAGCGGGGCTTCTAGCAGGGTGAAATAGTCGAAGCTAAGGCCCGCCGGGGTGTCCATGGCGGTTTCGCGCGCGTTGTCCAGCGCCAGCAACACAATGCCCAGCAACAAAGGGACGCCCCCCGCCAGCATGGTCAAGGTGTATTGCGTGGCGGCGTGGCGGCGTTGCGGGCCGGTTCCCCACAGGCTGATGAGGAAATAAAGGGGCGGCAGCGTCAGTTCCCAAAACAGGAAAAACAACCCCAGGTCGAGGGCGCAGAAAACGCCCAGGGTGGCGCTTTCCAGCCACAGCAGCAAGGCGAAATACAAGCGGGGCAGCGTATGGACGCTGTTCCACGAGGCCGCGATGACGCAGACATTGAGCAGCGCGGTCAACGGCAGCAACGGCGCCGAGATCCCGTCGACGCCAAGCAGATAGTGCATGTTCAGGGTGGGAATCCACTCGTGCCGCTCGACGAAGCGCATGGCGGCGGTGGCAGGCCCAAACAGCGGCGGCAGGGTGGCCGCCAGTTCCAGCGCCGCCGCGCCCAGGCACCAGGGGCGGATCCAGCGCGGATCCTTCAGCGCAAACAGGCCGAGGCCCGCCGCCAGCGGCAAGAAAATGAGCAGGCTTAGGAAGGGGAATGTACTGTTTGCCATGGCGGGGGTTCTAGTCTGCCGATGAGGGGGCGCTATTTCGCCGGTTTTTCCAGCTTGCCGGCCAGCCTGGCCAGGGAGCTGTCCACAATTTCCAGCCAAGGCTCGGTGTAAAAGCCCACGCCCAATTGCACCATGCACAAAGTGCCCACCAGCACCACTTCCGGCAGGCTGAGGCGGATCTTTTCGGGGCGCAGCGCGGCGTCGCGCCGCCGGGCCAAAAAGGCGCGTTGGAACGCCCACAGCAGGAAGGCCGCCGAGGCGACGCTGCCTGCGGCCATGGCGACCGCGACGCCCCAGTTGTGGGTTTCAATGGCGCCTTCCAGCATCAAGTGGGCGGCGTCGAAGCCCGGCGTGCCGGGCATGGCCATGGTGCTGAGCGCGGCCAGTAGAAATGTCAGTCCCAGCAGCGGCATGGTGTCGAACAAGCCCCCCAGGCGCGGCAGGAGCGTCGTGTGCATGCAGCGGTGCAACACGCCGGTGACGAACAGCAGCGCGCTGGCGGCCACGCCGAAATCGATGGCCAGCAGCAGGCTGCCTTGCAGGCCTTCGCGGTTCAGGCAGAACACGCCGACGGCCAGCATCCCGGTCTGGCTGACGGCGGAAAAGGCCAGCAGGCGGCGCAGGTTGATTTGCATCAGCGCCAGCAGCGCGCCGTAGAAAATCCCCGTGACGGCCAGGCCCACGACAAACGACTTCCACTCATGGCAGGCGGCGGGCGTCAGCGGCAAGACGAAGCGCAACAGGGCGTAGACGCCCACCTTGAGGCCGACCAGGAACACGCAGACGGTGGCCAAAGGCCCCTGCTCGGCGACCACCGGCAGCCAGGCGTGGAACGGGAACAGCGCCATGCGCACCGCCAGCGCGTAAAAAAACAGCACGAACACCAGATCTTGCTGGCTGGCTGCCAGCGGGGTCTGCGACAGTTCAACCAAGGCGAAAGACCAAACCCCGGACGCCTCCATGTGCCGCCAGCCGAGGATGAGGATGGCGGCCAGCATCAGCCCCAGCCCGCCGGCCATGTCCCGCACATAGCGCAGCAAGGCCCGGCGCTTGTCCTTGCCGAAACTCCAGCGTCTGAGGATGAACGAGGCCGGAATCATCTCCAGCAGGCAGACGCCCCAGAATTCCAGCAGATCGACGCTGAGGAACAGCCCCATCAGCACGGCCTGGAAGGCGAACACCGAGGCCACGTAGAGGCCGGCCGGGCTTTCATGGACGATTTCCCCGTACAGCAGCACCATCAGGGTCAACAGGGCGGTCAACACGACAAACAGGATGCTGATGCCGTCCACGCCGAGGTGGTAGGACAAAAAAGACGTGAGCGGGATCCGCTCGACGAATTGCAGCTCCGCCGAGTCGTTGCGGAACATCGCCAACAGCCAGACGGACAAGGCCAATTCGGCGAGCGCGGCGGTTATCCCTAGCAAAAACGCCTGGTGCGCCGACTGGACGGCCCAGGCCAGCGCCATGGCGAGGAGCGGCACGAAAACCAGGAGGCTGAGAATCGGCGGGGAGCCGTCAAATGTGGCCATTGCGCTTCTTTCGTCCGGTTAAAACACGGCCAGCAAGGTGGCGAGGATGAAAACGACCAGAAACCGGGGTTGGTTGAGCAAGTCCTCGATGTGGTTGAGGCGGACGCCCAGCCTGCGGCCCCACACGGCCATGTTCTGGCTCGCGCCCTGCAACACCAATTTTTCCTCGAACCAGTGCAAGGCGTTGGCCAGGGCGCGGACCGCCCACCCGGCCAGGCCGCTGACCCGCAGGACTTCCGGGTCGCCGGCCGGCCGGCCTGGCTCCCCCGCCCCGCCGCCTGCAAGCTCCGCGGCCGGGGCGGGCAGGCCGAAAGCGGGTTCCACGATCTGCCGGTCGAAGGCGTTGAGGTCGTCGGCCAGGCGCTGCGCAGGCTTGAGCACCAGCCAGTCGCTCAAGGGTTCCAGCCAGAAGCGCTGCATCGCCGCCATGTAAAGCAGGCGGTTGCGCCCCAGCCAGGGATGCGGGCGGCGGGGCGGGCTGCCGGCAATGGCATGCATCAGCGCAGGCGCGGTGAGGAATTGGTGGCCCCGGAACACGGCGTGGGCGCACAAATGCCATAGCGCCCAGTGCCAAAACCCCAGCCCGGCGGCGAAAAACATCAGCCCGACCTGGCCGGTGGTGGAGAAGATCAGCGCGGATTTGATGTCTGTTTGCGCCAGTCCGCAGAAAAAGCCGTACAGCGCGGTCGCAAGGCCCAGCCCCGCCATCAGCGCCATGGCCACGGGCGTTTGCCCGAACAGGGGCTCAAGCCGCAGCACCAGGTAGACGCCGGCATGCACCACGCCCACGCCGTAGAAAATCGCGCTAGACGGGGTGGGGCCTTCCATGGCCCGCGCCAGCCAGGGCGCCAGCGGAACCAGGGCGGATTTGGCGGCCGCGGCCAACAGGAAACAGCAGGCCAGCACGCCCGCCTGCCATTCTTCCAGCCGCGTGGATTCGCCGTTGACGGAGTTCCAGTCGATGCCCCCCGTCCACAGGAAAGCCAGGACGATGCCTAGCATGAAGCCCGCGTCGCCGACCCGGTTGGTGACGAAGGCGCGGGTGGCGTTGGCGGTGGCGGTGGGCCGGTCGTATTGATAGGCGATGAGCAGGTAGGAGGCGAGCCCGGCCAACTCCCAGCCGACGAAGCACAAGGCGGCATTGCCGGCGGTGATCAGCAGCAACAGGGCGCCGAGGAACAGCGACAGCACCATGAAGAAGCGGTGGAAGCCGGCCTCGCGGTGCATGTAATTGACGGAAAAGCGCAGCACCATCACGCCCAGCAGCGCGAACAGCGCGGCCAGGCCCAAGCTCAACCGATCCAGTGTGAATTCGATGTCGACATGGTAGGTTTCGCTGCGGAGCCAGGTTCCCAGCACCACCGGGGAGTTCAGGGTGGCAAAGAACTTTATCGCGATGAGCGCCAGGATCTGCGACAGCGACAGCGTGGCGGCCAATAGCGCGAGCCGGCTGCTGACGCCTTCGCCGGCTTCGCCCTGGATGCGCCCGGCCAACACGCCGCCGCCGATGGACGCGGCCGCCAGCAGGGGCGGCAAGGGGGCGAGGGCCAAGCATTCAAGCAGCATGGTGTCCGGCCTCCGGCGGATGGTCGGGATAAAGCAGCAGGGCCGGTGGCCGGGGGCCGCTGTGGCCGCCGTACCAGTCGGCGGAGCGCTCGGCCACCGGAAGCCTGGCGCTGCCGCCCGCCCACGGGACAAAACCCCGCCCCGGCTCGAAGGACGACAGCGCCCCGGTGTCCGGGTCCAGCGCGCTGAGCAGCAGCCAGCCGTTGCCGATCAGCTCGCGCAGAATCGGCTGCCGCCGGTAGATGCCGGCCAGCACCTCTTCCCTGGCTTCACACACCAGTTGCAGGCGCATGGCCTCGTGGATCTCGACCATCTGCCGGGGCAGGCCGGTGCGCAAGTCGCTGCCGGTCCCCTCCATCACGCCGAACAGGCCGGCGACATTGTGCGGCACCTTGGAGCCGCAGCCGTAGCGTTCGTTGTTCACGGTGGAAAAGTAGTACTCCAGATTGATGCCGGCCCCCACCGGCCCCGCCGCCAGCAGGATGCCTTCCAGGATTTTGCCTTCCGGATCTTGGGTCGGGTCGTAGGAAATCAGAAACAGCCGCCGGTCGAAAAACGCGCCCCGGGTGGCCGAGCGGCGTCCGATCAAAGCCGCCGCGTTGGTGGCGTGGCCCAGTTCCGGGCGAGCCTGGCTGAAATCGGCGGCGCGGCCCAGCACATGCCGCATTGCCTGCCGCGGCGTGGGCCGGCGCGGGGCGGAGGCGAAGCGCCGGCAGCGCTCCTGGGCGGACAGCGCCACCGCGTGCTTGAGTTCGGCGCGCAGCGTCTCCCAGGCGGGCAGGAAGGCCGGGGGCAGGTCGTCGAGATCGAACCAGGCGACCGCCTCGTCGCAGGTGTTGTGTTCCGCCCCCAGGAACCATGTGTCGGCGGGGATGTGGATGCCCCGCTCCGCGACCTGCGCGCGCACCTCCGGGCGGTTGGCCATCGCGGCGAAGGCGCGGGCGTTGGGCCCGCCGTGGCGGCCCGAGCATGCGCCGCAATCATAGGCGGCGAGATGGGGATTGTTTTGGCTGAAGGAGCCGTGGCCGGCCACCACCACCAACGGCGCGAAGCCTGAGGTCAAGCCGATGTTGCGCAGGAAGCCCTCGACCCGGTCGGCCTGCTCGGCGTCGGTGAACCCCAGGCGCGGCCGGGCGGGCGTCGCCGGCGGCGCGCCGCCGGGCGCGGTGAACGCCAGCCGCGTCGCCACGGCGGGCACCAAGGCCGCGGCGGCTTTGCGCTTGAGAAGATCCCAGTGGCGCGGGAAGAATAGCTTGGCCGCGAGGATCGGCAGCGCGCCGGGGGCGAGCAGCCCGATCAGCAGGCCGGACGTCGCCAGGTTGCGGCGGATCTCCTGGTGCGCCACCCGTTCGAGCCAGGCTTTCCAGCCGCGCCGGCGGTCGTGCACGCCGCGCAAGCCTTCCTGGCCGGGGCGGGGTTGCTCGCGGATTTCATGGGCCGGCGTCACCACCACCGGACATAAGGGGGTCACCCCGGCGTCGTCCAAGCCGCGCCAGTTCATCGCCACGCCAAAAAAGCCCGCCGCGCCCAGCGTCTCAATCGCTGGGTTCAATTCCTCCAAATGGCGGCGGAGGCTTTCCTCGCGGTCATCCATGCAAAAAACGACTTGCGCGGCCGGCCTGTCCCCGCGCTTGGCCCAGCGCCCGCGGCCGTGGTTCTGCGCCAAGGCGGCGAACAACTGTTCGCGGTAATGGTTCTCGTAAGCCAGCAGCCACAGGCGGCCTTTTTCGCCGGGGCTGAGTTCGTCCAGCAGGCGGAGCAGGCGCTCGGCTTCTTCCAGGGGGAGTCCGCGCAAGTCCGCCGCCGCTACCCCTAAGTGCTGGCTGAGACGGAATAGCCGCCAGGCGCTGCGGTAGACGGTGTGGGCCGCGGCTTTTTCCGCCGCCGGGCTTTGCTTCCAGGCGCAGATCATGTCCGCCAGCGCGCGCCAGTTTTCCGGGTGGGAGCGTTCGGTGCAGGACAGGCCGACGAGTTTTTGCGCCGCGCTGGCCAGGTATTCGGGAAGCTCGCCGGCGAACAGCGCCTTTCTGGCCAGCAGTTCCGAGTCGTGGCGCTCAAAGTAGGCCTTCAAGGCGGACAGTTTGCCCGGCAGGCCCCAGGTTTCCCGGCACAGCCGCTCGATCCACTGCCGGTCGAGGAACAGCCGGATCGCCAGATAGTCCATCAGCGAAACCGGCACCTGCCGGTTGGCGGCGTATTCGGGGTGGCGGGCGCGCCAGTTGATGAGGCCGGACCAGCCCGGCAGTTCCAGCGCCAGCCGTTCCAGGTAATCCTTCCAGCGGGATTGCGGAATTTCAAGCCGTTTCAGCAGGACGGCCACCGCGTCCACGGACTGCGCCGGCAATTCGGCCAAGGCCGCCTGCCAGCCGGCCGGATCGCCGTGGCCTAGGGCGATGTCGCTTGCCGCGCAGCGTTTCCAGGCGGCGTACAGTCCATCGACCCGGTCCGGGGAGTGCCAGGCGGCCACGCCCTCGTCGAGCTGGGCGGCGATCGAGCGGATCAGCAGCGGACGGATTTGATCCAGCACATCCACGCCGGTCAACGCCGCCAGCATGCTGCGCAGGGTGAGCCCTTTGCCCAAGGCCGCCAGCATGGCCGACCATTCCATCTGGGATTCGGCGCGCACCGACTGGCGGCCGCCGGGATTGATGGCGCAGGCGAGCGGCTCGCCGCCGCCTGCGTCGAATTGGGCGAGAATCAAGCGGGCTTCCCGCATCGGGATGTCGGTCAGATCTTCCGGATGCAACCGGTAGTGCTCCAACCCGAACACTTCCAGGCTGGCATGCCACAGATCTCGCACCGCCTCTTCCTCGGAGGCGGCGGCGCGCGACAACTGCTCGCGGACGGCTTCCGGCACGTCCGCTTGGAAACGCCGCAAGGCGTCCATTTCCTCCACTTGCCAGTTGAACCGGTCGGGCTCGATGGAGTCCACGCCAAACAGCAAGGCGACGCGGGACACCTCCTTGCGGCCCAGGGTTTTTCCGCCCAGGCGTATCGGCGCGCCGTCGTGGCCTGCGAATTTGCCGGCCAAGGCCACGTCCAAATCCTGGTCGTCGATGCGCCCCTGCGCGTAAAGCTTGCGGGACTCCGCTTCGGGCAGGTAGCCGTGGAAGCCGGTCAGCTTCTCCGCCGCTTCCAAGGCCTGGGGGAAGGCCAGATGCTGGTAGCCGTGCAGGGTGTTGTGGTGGACGAAGTTTAAGATCGGGGCCTGTCCCGGCAGCACATGGTCCAAGTGTTCCACCGCCGCGTGCAACAGGCGCCGGATGTCCTCGTGGGAAGCCTTGGGCTGGCCAGACAGGGCGTCCAACTCATTTCTCCTGGGTGTCGCGGGGAAGCTTCGCCGCGCTCAGGTGCGCCGCCGACGCTTCGACCAGGTTCAAGGCGGGCGAGGGGGCTACGCCGAGGGCGACGACGCCAAAGCTCAGCAAGCCCGCCGCCGCCAGTTCGATCCCGCGCAGGTCGGCCACCTCGCGCATGCGCGGGGACACCGGCCCGGTGAACAGTCGGCCCAGGGTGCGCAGGGCATAGGCCGTGCTGACCAGGACGCCCAGCGCCAGCCCCAGCACCCACCAGCCCCAGCGCTCGAAGCCGCCGACCAGGGTGTGCAATTCGGCGACGAAGCCGGCCGTGCCCGGCAAGCCCATGGCGGCGAGCAAGGCCAGCGTGGTGAACACGGCGAAACGGGGCGCGGCCATCACCAGCGAGCTGTAATCGGCGATCTCGCGGGTGTGGGTGCGCTCGTAAAGCAGGCCGAGAGCCAAGAACAAGGCCGCCGCCACCAGGCCGTGCGCGCTCATTTGGAAGGCCGCCCCCAGCAGGCCGGCCGGGTTCATGGTGGAAATGCCCAGCAAAACCACGCCCATGTGGCTGACCGAGGAGTAGGCGACCATCGCTTTCAAGTCGCTCTGCCGCCAGGCCAGCAGCCCGCCGTAGACGATGCTGGCCAAGGCCAGGCCCGCCAGCCAGGGCTGCAAGGCGGCCATGGCCAAAGGCAGCATCCCGCATGCGCGCAGGATGCCGTAAGCGCCCATTTTCAGCAGCACGCCCGACAGCAGGACGCTCACCGGGCTGGGCGCCTCCACATGGGCCAGAGGCAGCCAGCCGTGCAGGGGGAAAACCGGCATCTTCACGCCGAAGCCGACCAACAGCCCCAGGAAGACCAGGATCTGCTGGTCGCGGGGCAGGGCGGACGCGGCCTGGCCCATGGCGGCCATGGCGGTGGAATGCTCAGGCGTGGACGTGTAAATCATCAGCAAGGCGATCAGCATGAACACCGAGCCGCCCATGGTGTACAGCACGAAATTGAGGCTGGCGGTGTGCCTGCGCGGGCCGCCCCATTGGTCGATCAGAAAAAACAGCGGGATCAAGGTCATTTCCCAGAACACGTAAAACAGCACCCAATCCTGCGCCATGAACACCCCCAGCATTCCCGACTCCAAGACTAGCAGGCAGACATGGTAGCCCTTGACCCGCTCGACCTGGCTGAAGGAGGCCAGCGCCGCCACCAGGGAAAGCAAGGTGGCCAGCAGCAGCATGGGCAGGGAGAAGCCGTCCACCCCCAAGGCGTAGAAGCTGCCCAATTCCGGATTCCACGGCCTGGACTCAAGGAACTGCGGGCTGGCCGATTGCGTGTCGAACCCTAGGATTAAGCACCAGGCGGGAACCAGCGATCCGGCGATGCCGGCCAGCGCCACGCCGCGGATCCATTGCGGGCGGTAGTCAGGCATTAGTGTGATAATCAAGGCCGCGACGGCAGGCGTCCACAGGATCAGGCTTAAAACAGGCATCTTCCGCTATCCGATCTTGGCCGGTGCGCGGTCTAGCTTGCGGTAAGACACCGCCTCGCTGACATGGGCGGTTTGGATCGGCTCCGACCCCGCCAGGTCGGCGATGGTGCGGGCCAGCTTCAGTATCCGGTGGTAGGCGCGGTGGGACAGGCCGAGCTTGTCCACGGCCCGCTCCAGCAGGCTCTGCGCGGTTTCGTCCAGGCCGCAAAAACGTTTGATTTGCTGCGGAGTGAGCTGAGCGTTGGCGTGGCCTGCCCGCTCCACCGCCTGCTGCCTGGCCCGCGCGACCCGCTCGCGCACCACCGCGCTGGCTTCCTCGCCGCCGGGCTTGCCCGAGCGCAGCACCTCGCGGGAGACGCGCTGCACTTCGATGTGCATGTCGATGCGGTCCAGCAGTGGCCCGGACACGCGGGCCCGGTAGCGCTGCACCTGTTCCGACGTGCAATGGCAGCGGCCCGAAGCGTCGCCCAGGTAGCCGCAAGGGCAGGGGTTCATGGCGGCGACGAGCTGGAAGCGGGCGGGGAAGTCCGCCTGCCGCGCGGCGCGGGAAATGGTGATGGTGCCCGTCTCCAGCGGCTCGCGCAGCACCTCCAGCACCCGGCGGTCGAATTCCGGCAGCTCGTCCAGGAACAGCACGCCATTGTGCGCCAGCGAGATTTCGCCGGGGCGTGGATTGCCGCCGCCGCCGACCATGGCCGGGGCTGAGGCGGTGTGGTGCGGGCTGCGGAAGGGCGGCTCGCGCCAGTGGCCGGGATCGAACGGGCGGTCGCTCACCGAGGCGACGGCGGCGCTTTCCAGGGCCTCCGCCTCGCTCAACAGCGGCAGGATGCCGGGCAGGCGCGAGGCCAGCATGGATTTGCCGGTGCCCGGCGGTCCCAGCATCAGCAGGTTGTGCCGGCCGGCCGCGGCGATTTCCAGCGCCCGCTTGGCCTGGAAATGCCCATGCACGTCGGCCAAATCCGGCGTTTCGCCCGGGGTCGGCCGCGGCGGGGCTTCCGGCTGGAACTCGATGCGCCTTTGGCCGTTGAGATGGGCCGCGACTTCCAGCAAATGGAGGGCGGGGACGATCTCCACCCCGCCGGCCAGCGCGGCCTCGGCGGCGTTTTCGCGGGGCAGGACGAGTTGCCGGCCGGCCTGCTTGGCTTGGATCGCGGCCGGCAAGGCCCCCGCCACCGCGCGCAATTCGCCGCCCAAGGACAGCTCGCCCAGGCATTCCATTTTTTCCAGCGCGTTTTTGCGGACTTGGCCGGAGGCGGCGAGTATTCCCAAGGCGATGGCCAAGTCGAAGCGCCCGCCCTCTTTGGGGGTGTCGGCGGGGGCCATGTTGACCGTGATGCGCTGTTGGGGGAATTCAAACTGGCAGTTGATGAGCGCTCCGCGCACCCGTTCCTTGCTTTCTTTCACGGCGGCTTCGGGAAGGCCGACGATGGCGAAGCTGGGCAGGCCGTTGGAAAGATGCACCTCCACCGTCACCAGCGGCGCGGCGACGCCTTCCCGACCACGGGTGTAGACGACGGCGAGGCTCATCGCCGCTGGCCGCCGCGAAGATTCAAGGGGAGGGCGCGCGCCGTTCCAGTTCGGCCACCTTCGCCTCAAGCTTTTCCAGCTTGTCGCGGGTGCGGGCCAGCACGGCTTTTTGCGCTTCAAACTCTTCCCGGCTGACCAGGTTCATTTTTTCAAAAGCGCCTTGCAAGATGGCGTGGAAAGTCTTGTCCAAATCCGCGCCCACGGCGGCAAGGCCGGACGGGACGGCGGCGGACAAGCGTTTGGCGAGATCGTCGAGTTGGATAGGTTTCAGCATGGCGCAAGGATAGCCGGCCGGGGGCGGGGGCGTCCAGCCTTGAACGCGGGGGGCACCGGGCAATCGGGTTTGCGCCCGCGGACACCTCGCCGCCGCCGATTGCAATGTGTCGGCGCATTGCCGATAATCGAAACTTTGCGGGATGCCGCAGCCGGTGGGAAGCATTGGCTTTTTTGGCTTAAAATAAAGGCCAGTGTCGTCAGCAACCCCATAATGAGCTTACTGCCATGTTTGAGCACAGCCGCGTTTTTATCAACAGGAACAACCAAACCGGGCATATGCAATGGTTTTACGAAACCAGGGAAGGGGTGATGGGGCCGTTCGATTCCAAGCAGCTTGCCCTTGAGGCGCTGGAACGGCACGTCAAATACGCCAAGGAGCATCACCTCGACGGTGGCAGGGTGCTTGGCTTGGACAACTCCAAGGAGCTTAAGCTCTGAAATCGCAATTGGTGTACCCGTCGGCCGGCCATGTTTAAAGACAGACAGCAAAAAATCGATGTTGTCGAAAAGGTCAAGCTCAGCGTGGGCGATCTGCGTCCGGGCATGTATGTCTGCGAGCTGGACCGCCCTTGGCTGGAGACGCCTTTTCTGCTCCAGGGCTTCGAATTGAAAAACGACGCCGACATCCAGGCGGTCACGCAATGTTGCGAACACGTCTATATCGACCTGTTGCGCACCAAAATAGTCGATGTGACGATCAGCGCAGTGTCTGCGGGCGGGTTCCACAACCCAAAAAACGCCGCGTTCGGGAAAAAAGACCTGGAGGCCGCGCAGGCCACGCACCAGCAGACCTCGGATCTAATCAAAACCTTCGTCGATGAGATCCGCTTTGGCCAAAGCCCGGACATCCAGTTGGCGAAGGCGGCCGTTTCTGGATGCGTCGCCCGCGTCATGGGCAATCCGGAAGCCATGATGTTCCTGACCCGCTTGCGCAGCAAGGGCGCGAACACGAGCCAGCATGCGTTCAACGTGTGCGTCTATTCCCTCGTCATCGGCCGGCTTGTCGGGCTAGACAGCAACCAACTGGAAAATCTCGGCACTTGCGGGCTGCTGCACGACATGGGCATGGTGATGATTCCCGACCATATCTTGAACAAGCCGGACTCGCTCACGGCCGAGGAGGCCTCCATCATGCGAACCCACACCAAGGAAGGGCGGGACATCCTGATGTCGGGCCGGAACCTGTACAGCGGCACCGTCGATGTCGCCTACGGGCACCACGAGCATCTCGATGGAACCGGCTATCCAAGGAAATTGGAAGGGCATCAACTGAACACGAACTGCAAGATCGTGGCCGTGGTGGACAAGTATGACGCCATCACCAGCCTAAGGCCCTACCGCCCGCCAAAAGACCATTTAAGCGCGGTGGCCATCCTCAACAAGCTGGCGCTTGCCAACAAGATCGACGCCAAGCTGACCACCGGCTTTGTCACGTACTTGGGGATTTACCCGCCGGGCAGCATCGTCGAGCTCAGTTCGGGGGAGGTGGGCATCGTCATCGACTCCCGCCCCGAACAGCGCCTGCGCCCCCAGCTCCTGTTGGTGCGCGACTCCGCCAAGCAACCGACGCAAAGCTTCGTGGATCTGGCCGAAAAGAAGACCGACGAGCGCGGGCGCCCCTACCGGATCGTCTCCGTGCGCAGCCCTGGCGATTACGGCATTGATTTGGCGCAATACTGCGATCTGATCATGCAGGCGTTTGAATAAGGGGCGACCGTCCCCGCGTCAACTGCCTTCCGCGCCCCACGCTTCCCGCAGGCACCGTAGAACGCCGTAGTCGTACCGCCCTCCCAGCGCCTCGAACAAAGGCTTAAGCGCCGCCCCCCTCGCCTCCTCCGGCAATGCCTGCCAGACCGCTTTGACGCGCCCTGCTTCTTCCTGGCTCAGCCCGGTGGCTTCCAGCGCGTCCAACGCGCCTTCGGCGACGGCCTGGGCCAGATGGCCATAGATCGTGCTGGCTTTGAGCCCGCGCCGGGCGGCGATCTGTTCCACGCTCATCCCCTGGCGGAACAGGGACAGGCTTTCCTCGGCGGTGGGCAGTTCGAGGGTTTCGCCGGTGCCTGGCTCGTGTTGGCGGATCAGGCCGAGGAATTCTCCGCCGTACATCGCCAGTTTGCGTTCGCCGATGCCACTGACGCGGCCGAGCTGGGCGGGGTTTTGCGGGCGGCGCTGGACCATCTCCTGCAGCACTGCGTCGTGCAAGATGACATAGGGCGGCACGCCCTGTTCTTCCGCCAGGCGCTTGCGCAAGGCGCGCAGCGCTTGCCATAGGTTTTCATCGGCGGCGGCGGCGAAGCGGACCGCCGCGCGCCGGGGTTCGCGGGCGGCGGGTTTGGCCTCCTCGTCCCGGCGCAGGAACAGTGCCTGCTCGCCGCGCAACAGGGGCCGGCAAGCGTCTGCCAGGCGCAAAGCGCCATGCGCCTCCCAGTCCACCGCCAGGAAGCCTTGCGTGACCAGTTGGCGGAACAGCGACAGCCATTGCTGCTCGGCCGTGTCCTTGCCGATGCTGAAGGTGCTGAGGCGGTCATGGCCATAGCGGCGCACCCGCTCGGTGGCTTTGCCCAGCAGCACATCGACGACATGGCGCGCGCCGAAGCGCTGGCCGGTGCGGTAGACGCAGGACAGCGCTTTGCGGGCGGCTTCCGTGGCGTCCCAGGTTTGCGGAGGGGACAGGCAGTTGTCGCAGTTGCCGCAAGGCCGCTCCAGCCGGTCGCCGAAATAATTTAGCAAGGTCTGGCGGCGGCAGGAGGTCAGTTCGCAATAGCCCAGCATGGACTCCAGCTTGTGGCGCTCGACCTGCTTGTGCAGCTCGTCCGCGGCGGACTCCTCCGCCATGCGGCGCAGGGTGATGACGTCTTGCAGGCCGTAGACCATCCAGGCGTCGGCGGGCAGGCCGTCGCGGCCGGCCCGGCCGGTTTCCTGGTAATACGCCTCCAGGCTTTTCGGCAGATCCAGATGGGCGACAAAGCGCACGTTCGGTTTGTCGATGCCCATGCCGAAAGCGATCGTGGCCACCACGATCACGCCCTCTTCCTGCAGAAAGCGCCGCTGGTTTTCCAGTTTCACGTCGGCGGGGAGCCGGGCATGGTAGGGCAGGGCGGCCAAGCCCTTGGCGCCCAGCCAGGCGGCGGTCTCCTCGACCTTGTCGCGGGACAGGCAATAGACGATGCCAGCGTCGCCGTCGTGTTCTCGGCGGATGAAATCCAGCACTTGCTCGCGCGGGCTGCGCTTGAGTCCCACGGTGTAGCGGATGTTGGGCCGGTCGAAGCCGCCGAGGAAGATTTTTGCCTCCCGCAAACCCAGCCGCTCGACGATTTCCAGGCGGGTGCGCTCGTCGGCGGTGGCGGTGAGGGCGATGCGCGGAATCTGCGGGTAGCGCTCGTGCAGCAAGGACAGTTGCCAGTAGTCGGCGCGGAAGTCATGCCCCCATTGGGACACGCAATGGGCTTCGTCGATGGCGAACAGGCTTACCCGCGCCCGCTCCATCTGCGCCAGGAAACGCTCGGTCAGCAAACGTTCGGGGGCGACGTAGAGCAGATCCAGCTCGCCGGCCAGGAAGCGGGCCTCCACCCCGCGCTGGGCGTCCAGTCCTAGCGAAGAATTCAAAAACGCCGCCTTGACGCCCAGTTGCAGCAGGGCGCCGACCTGGTCCTGCATCAGCGCGATCAAGGGCGACACCACCACGCCGGTTCCGGGGCGCAGGATGGCGGGTATCTGGTAGCACAGCGACTTGCCGCCGCCGGTGGGCATCAGCACCAGGGCGTCGCCGCCGGCCAATACCTGGTCGATGATCTCAGCCTGCAAACCCCGGAAACGCTGGTAGCCGAACAGGGCGTTGAGCAGCCGCAGAGGCGAGGGGGCGGTGTCTGGCATGGTGGCTAAAACCTCTGGGGCGCGCCGGCGGGTCAGCGGACGACCTCGGCAATCGGCGCCGGCCTGCCCGTGTAGTAGCCTTGCGCATAGTCGACCCCATACTCCTTCAAATAGACCAGGGTCTGGGCGTCCTCCACCTGCTCGGCGATGGTTTTCTTGTTGAATGCCCGGGCGATCTCCACCATCGCCTTGACCATGACCTGGTCATCCGGGCGGCTGCTCAGGTTGCGGATGAACGAGCCGTCGATCTTGATGTATTCAAACGGCAGTTGCCGCAAGTAGTCAAAGGAAGAAAACCCGGTGCCGAAATCGTCCAACGCGAACAGGCAGCCGATTTCGTTGATCGCCTGCATGAGCCGGCGGGCGGGGCCAATGTCGGACACGGCGGCGGTTTCGGTCATCTCGAAAATGATCTGCCTGGGGTTCAACTGGTTGTCCGATATGACTTTTTTGAGATGCTCCAGCAAATCCGGGTCGTTGAACGCGTGGGCGGACAAGTTGACCGTCAACGTGATTTCCCGCCCGCGGTCCCTCATCAAGGCCAGGTGGGCGGCGGCTCCCGACAGCACCATCCGGTCGATTGAATGGATCAGCCCGGTGCTTTCGGCGACCTCGATGAAGTGGACCGGCCCGATGAGGGCGTCGCCTTCGCCTTTCATGCGCAACAACACTTCCCAGTGGCTGGTCTCGCCCGTCTGTATGCCCACGATGGGCTGGGCGAACAAAACGAAGCGGTTTTCAGCCAGCGCATTCTCGACCCGCTGCTTCCAAAGCACGCGCTCTTGCATTTGGTGGTGGCTTTTATCGTCGGTGTGCAACAAATACCAGCCACCGCGCCCGCTTTCCTTGACATGGTACATGGCGAGATCCGTGCGCGCCAGCAGATCCTGGACTTCGCTGCCGTGTTCCGGGAACAAGGCCACGCCGATGCTCGCGGAGACTTTGTGGATGCGGTCCCCCACGGGAAACTGGGTTTCGCTGATGTGGGATAAGATTTTCCGGGCGACTTCCACCGCTTCGTCCGCATTGGCATGGCTCAGGATGACCCCGAACTCGTCTCCGCCCAGCCTGCCGATGATGTCCACCTCGCGCAGCAACGAGGGCAGGCCGCTGCTGAGGATCACCAGCAGCCTGTCGCCCGCCCCGTGCCCGCTGGTGTCGTTGACATATTTGAACTGGTCCAGGTCGAAAAACAACAAGGCGCCGGTGTGGCGGTAGCGTTTGGCCGTGGCGATGGCCTGCTCCAGCTCCTTCTCGAACCGGCGTCGGTTGAACAAGCCCGTCAAGGGGTCGTGGTCGGCCAGCCATGCCAAGCGCATTTCGGCTTTTTTCCGCGCGGTGATGTCCATGCCCACCGAAAGAATGGCAGGGCCTTCATTCGTTTGCCGGTGCAATCTGGAATGCTGCCAAACAATGTTCAGCATGTCTTGGTCTTTGCATTCAAGGTCGGATTCCAGTTCGAAATGCTCGCGGGTGCCTCCAATGAGTTCGTTAAGGTATTCGCTGACTTCGGTTCCCAAGCCTTGCTGCCGCAACAGTGAAAAAAAAGGCTTCCCTTTCAATTCCTCCGAACTGTAGCCTGTCAGTTTTTGCCCATAAGAATTGACCATCAGAATCTCGTGGCCGCGGTTTTGGGTCAGGATAATGACTTGGGCGGTGTCCAGGACGTTGGTCACGAAATTCCTTTCACGTGTAATTTCCTCCATGCGCTCAGAAAGATCCTCCGTGCGCTTTGCCACCTCGTCGTTGAGCGCCTCCAATTGGTGCGACAAAAAAATAGCCGTCTCATTGAGGACATCGACTTCGTCGCTAAAAATGCGCCGGCGGCGGTTTCCCGATATTGCGACGCGCACCGTGGCAAACGCCCCTTCCGCCAGTAGAGGCAGGTTTTCGGCTGAGCGGCGGAGCCTGGACATCGGCGCCCATAGGATAAGCAGCAACAGCACCTCCGACAAGAGCAGTCCACTGACCGCGATATATACGCTGTGCTTGATCGCGTCGCGAATGTGCTGCACCGCGCCGCTGATATCCGCGATGATCGCCAGGTGGGCCTTGTCTGACTGGCTGAACCCTGACAAAGGGAAAAGCCGGATCTGATATTGCCTGTTTTCAAAATTGACCTGGGTCGGATCGCCCAGCTTGGCCAAGCTGGATTCCGTGCTGGATAGATAGCGCAACAGGCTTAGGTTTTGCGCCGAATTAGTCAGCGCGATGACTTTGGCTCCCCACAGCGCGAGCCACTGGGGAGAGTCCATTGTGGTTGATTGCGTCTCCACGATCAGCCCGATGTCGGTTCCGGAAACCCCCTTGAAGCCCAGCACCACATCGGCCAGGGATGCCCCGAGCACCAGCGCGCCCTTGATTCCGCCCGTCGGGCCCAGCACAGGGGCGACGACATATTGGAGACAGCTGTTGGTGCAATCGATTAGCACCTCCGGGGTTTCCGTGATGACCGTGTTGCTGACCGCCTGGTAGATGGCTTGAGGGAGGTCGAAGTTTTCCCCTCTGCCATGCACGGCGAGTTTTTTTCCTGCCGCGGAGATGATCGCCGCCGCCTCGATGCCCATGTTCAGCTCCAGGCTTGATCCTAGGGGGTTGAAGTCTGCTGAAACCACTTTCTGGTTGGTGTTTTCAAAGGCGAGCTGGGTGTTTTGCAAGGATGCTAGAACTGTGCTTAATTGCAACAGCCGGTTGCTGAATTGGTCAAGCAATGCTTGTACTTGGACGGCATATTGGTTTTGCAGATTTTCGCGGCGCTCGACGAATTGGCTCTGCAGCTCAAAGTAATTGAGGGCGATAAATGCGCTAGTAACCATAACCAGCACAAGGCTGGTTAGCGATAACGCTTTCCATTTGAGACTTAGGAATACGCCAATTTGGCCTAGCTGATGCATATTCTCGCCAATCCATCAAAAGTGGCGCCAAGGCCGATTCAATAGCGGTTCGGCGCGGATTAAAATCATCAATGTCGTGGACTGGAAGCCATGGACAATCCAATTCAAAAGCACCACGACGCAAGCCATGCGAATAGGTGGATGGATTTGTTTTTTTGATCGAACGGACGTGATGGCGTGGCTTGTAGGTTTTCCGACAACCGAAATATTGCCTGCCTTTTCCGCAGTTTTTCTTGGCAACCGGTTGCCGTGTCGCTGTCGCTTAACGGCAACAAGGCATGCGGTTTGGCGGCCACCATAACTTGAGCCATAGGCTCACGCCGAACCGGAAGTCTACATAACTTGGTGCCTGTCGTCTATCACCTCATTGCGCATGCCGGGCAGAGAACTGATGCGATGCTTCCCGAAAACCGACTAGTCCATTGATCGAGGATGGCCAATAGTCAAGACCTTAGCCAAATTGAGGCGAGTATTGGCAAAATTTTAGAGAGCGCTGGACGCCACTGCCTTTATGGCAGTTTTGACAGCCATTGCCGGGTCAGGCTGCTTGCTTGGCCGCGCTGGGCCCGTGTTGAAAATGTGTGATTGGCATCGGGGAGCAAGCGCCGCGCCACCCGGGCAGATTCGCAGGCGGCTTTCCAACTTTCGTCTGAGCGCGCCAACTCCTGGAACTCTTGAGAGGTAAGGTCATTGCCGCTGAGGATGAGTAATGTGGCCCCCCCATATTGTTGCAGGCCTGCCAGCATGCGATCAATATATAACGTGTTTTCCTGGGTGGAGAGGGGATTTATTTGGGGAGGGGCGTGGCTTTTGTCCGCAAAAAAATACCCGATGCCTTTGATGAATTCGGCGACCGAAGCGGCCACTTTGACTTGGCCGGAAAAAAGCTTGGCCCAGAAAGAGCGCTGTAGGAGGCGTGCGGAATAGTAATGTTTGACACGCGCGCGGTTTGCGCCTGCCTCGCTGTGGACCCATGGGTTCAATAAGACGAGTCCCTTGACTCGTGGGTCGGTGTGCGCATAAAGCAATGCCGCGGAAGCCGCGTCGCACAATCCCCAAATGGCTATTTGACGGATGTTTGGGGCGGCGGACAGGAGTGCGTCGATGGCGGATCGCACGTCGTCGCCTACTGTTTCAAAGTTGCGCGGGTCTCCTTCACTGTCCCCCATGCCGCGATAGTCGAAACGCAGGGATGTGATGCCGTCTTTGGCTAGGTCGCGTGCGAGCAAAGTAAACTGGCGGTGGCTTCCTGAGCGGTATTGCGGGCCGCCCACAACAATCAACACGCCGATTGGCGATGGCGATTCCGGCATGCTGGCAATGCCAACCAGGCGGCAGTTGCCGCATTCAAAAACTAGCGGGGTTTCATGGTAGTTCATGGCGCAAGGGTTTGCATCGCCTTTAGGGTTTCCACCAGCAGGCCAGGACACTCCGTTATTTCCTGTGTCGCCCAAAAAGAATCGCCGACGATTGTCTGCGCGGATACTTGCACGCCAGACGCGACCCAAGAGTCAATGACTTTTAAGCTTGCCGGGGATGGCTGGGCGCCTGGCGTCGGTGAAACCTCCAGCCAAAAAACCGGGGCCGGGATGGCGAGTTGGGCTAGGCGAAGCTTATCGATGCCCGAGGCTAAGGCGGGGGCAAGCATATAGCCGCCGACTTCAACCGCTTCTCCGACATTGAGCTGGCCCCGCAATTCCTTGGTTCCAGTTTTCCGGTCGGCGAACATTTCGCTGGCGACCCGGATTCTCAGGAATTGGTTGAGAAAGCTTTCGCCGTTCGCCACTGGCTGCCAGGCAACGAGGCCGGCAATTCTGGGGAGCAGGGATGACAACTGGGCGGCCAGGGTGGCGCCTAGGCGCAAGCCCCATAAAACGATGTCGCCTTCTGTTTTTTGCTTGAGCCAATCATGCGCTGTCCGCGCGCAGGCCAGCCAGTTTTCCCAGCTGGCATCTTCAAAGTCCCCCGTGCTGTCTCCGCAGCCAAGGAGGTCGATTTGCAGCACGGCGTAGCCTGCCTGGGCAAGTTGCCGCGCCTGCAGGGCCGCCATCCGGCGTGATTTGTGCATTTCCTCGGCAAACGGTGGCAGGTATAAGACCGCCGCCCGCGGATTCCCTGCCGCTGGGGCAAGAAAAAGGCAGAAAAGCGATTCTTGACCGAAAGGTAGAAAAAAGGGCTCTATAGTGTATTGTTTGGGATCACTCATCCAGTTTTTGTTCCACGAAGGCTACCAGGCTCCCTAGCGTCTCGAAGCTGTCCGCGCTGATTTCATCGTCGTCCACTGAGAATCCGAATTGTTCTTCCAGGGCGGTGATGATGCCGACCACAGCCATGGAATCCAGTTCTGGAATAGCGCCAAGCAGCGGGCTGGACAAGGTCAGCTCATTGGCGCGCCCTGCCAGGTTAAGCGTGTTGACAACAATTTGTTTGACTTGGCTTTGTGTCATCTTTTTTCAATACCACCAATATTTTTGTTGACCCCGGCTTTTGCATGCTGCTTTTTTATCTTAAGTTTTAAAGCTTATGGCCAGGCTGGCAATAAGCGGCATGCTCACAAAGGCATTATGACAAGAAGCGTGGGGCTTGAGACTGCCTGATCGCTTTCAAAAGCCACTTTAATGGCTTAAAAAATCGGAATCCGGCGTATAACTGTTCTATGGTTAGGCTTGCTAAAGCATAAAAAAACGCTATAATTATCGCATTGGCCAATAGCCGTTGTCAAGGCTCTTTGGCCGCGCGCGGGTTATAGTGGCAACTTTTTTGGCGGAAGGTTGGCAGCCGCTTCCGTTTGAAATGACTTAAACTGTGGTGCGATCATGGGTATGCCGTTTGGCAACACACAATCAAGGCTTTGGGCTAAATGCCTTGTGCTTTTCTTTGCCGTCGCCCTGTGCGATTGTGCTATCGCCGAGGATTGGGTTTTGAGAGTGGGGGAAGGGGATACGCTTTGGAGTATATCGCAGCGCCATCTCCGTGGGCTTGGATTTTGGCGGAAGCTGCAAGTGCTCAACCAAGTGGCCGATCCCTTCCGAATTCCGCCAGGCACCTCGCTTCATATTCCGGTCGCTTGGCTTCGGGCCGACCCGGCGGCGGCGCGGGTGCGCAGCTTAAGGGGGGGCGCGACGGTTAGAGAGGTTGGCGCCGCTGGGCCGGGGAGGCCGCTGACGATTGGCGATTGGCTGGCGACAGGGGATGTTGTCCAGACGGGCGATGATTCCGAGTTGGTGCTGGAATTTGTCGACGGCTCCAGTTTGTTGCTTGAGGCGGGCGGCGAGCTGACTTTGCAACAGCTGTGGCAATACGGTTCGACGGGAATGGCCAATACGCGGCTGCATTTGCGAAATGGCCGGCTGGAAACCAGTGTCGAGCCTCGGCGCGGGCCGGCGACGCGCTTCGAGATTACGACGCCGTCCGCGGCGACGGCCGTGCGCGGCACCCGTCTTCGTGTCGGCGCCGACGAGTCCCGCGCCGAATCCCGCACCGAAGTTGAGCATGGCAAGGTGGAGGTCAGCGGCGGCGGGTCGACAACCGCCCTCCCTGCCGGTTATGGGGCCATCACGATGGCCGGCCATGCCCCTTCGCCGCCCATCAAGCTTCTCGACCCACCCGATATCGGCGGTATTCCCCGCCGCTTCGGGCGGCCTTCGATCCAGTTTGATATTCCGCGGCAGCCAGGGGCCGCCGGTTACCGGCTCCAGGTTTCGCACAGCCCTAATTTCGAGGATATGCTGTTTGACCGGCGTTTTGAGTCGGGGCAGGTTCGCGGGCCGGATTTGCCCGACGGCGAGTATTATTTGCGCGTCCGCGGCATCGACGGGAAGGGTCTTGAAGGCCTGAATTCAGCGCGCGGCTTCGCCATTAAAACCAGGCCGCCAGCGCCCATGCCCTTGATGCCCAAGCCTGGCGCCGCCGCTGCGGAGGAAACCCCTGAGATGGTTTGGCAATATCCGGAAACCATCGGGCATTATCATTTGCAGATTGCCAGCGACACACAATTCGACCATCTTGTGGTGGACGAGTCCAGCCTTGCCGACGCGCCGCCGGGCGGCGATGATCGGGGGGCGGCGGCTGGCCTCCGCTCCTGGAGGCTCCCGCTGGGGCTGTATTTCTGGCGGGTCGCTTCGGTCGATTTGGCCGAAGGCGAGGGGCCGTTCAGCGATCCGCGGGCATTGCGGCGGGTGCCCCCCGCGCCCCGCGTGGAGGAGGCGGTCATTGGCAGCGAGTCCATCGGTGTCCGCTGGGGCGGGGTTCAGGGGGCGCGCCAATATCAGCTTCAAATGGCTGGCGAGCCGTCGTTTTCCCAGTTGTTGATTGATGTCCACACGGAAAAGGCCAGCCTCGACATCCCCAGTCCCGAGCCGGGCGGGTATTTTCTGCGGGTCAGGGCTATTGATGCCGAGGGGTTTGAGGGGCCGTTCGGTTTGCCACAAAGCATCGAGGTTTCCCATGCCCCGTAAATGCGGCTAATGGCGTCGCCCTGGTTCGCGGCGTTTGTGCGCCAGGGGAGGGCGATGTTCCGTAATATTTTGATGGCGTTGCTGTTTTCCATCCTTGCCCTCGCGTTGCAGCGCCTGGGCGCTCTGGAGCGGATCGACAACCTGATTTACGACCGGGCATCAGGCCTGCTGTTTCATCCGGCGAGCGAGGACATTGCCATCGTTGCCATCGATGATCGCAGTTTGGCGCGGCTGGGCCGCTGGCCTTGGTCGCGGCGGATTCACGCCAGCTTGCTTGACAGGCTGGCCCGTGCGGGTGTCCGGGCCGTCGGCATGGACATCATCTTCGCCGAGCCTGAGCGCGAGGATCCCGAAGCCGACAAGCTCCTGGCGGAAGCCATGCTCAGAAATGGCCGGGTAGTCCTGCCGGTGTTCCCCGAGTTGTCCGGAGAGTCTTCCGGCGGGCTGAAAGCGAGCTTGCCCTTGCCGCAATTGGCAAGGGCGGCGGCAGCGCTGGGCCATGACGATGTCGCCTACGCGATTGACGGGGTGGTCCGGGAAGCGTATTTGGAGGCTGGCATCGGTTCCCAGCGCTGGGACTCGTTTCCTTTGGCCATCCTGCAGGTCGGCCAGCAGGCGCGGCCAGAGGAAAGCCCGGGCCAGTCCGGCCCGGTGCCGACGGGCAAATGGACGCGGGGAGGACGGTTTCTGATCCCGTTCGCCGGCGGCCCCGGGCATTTCCGGCAATTTTCCTATGTGGATGTCTTGCGCGGAGAGGCGGGCGGGGCCGAGCTTCGCGGTAAAATCGTTTTGGTCGGTGTCACCGCCAAAGGGCTGGGGCCGGGTTTTGTCACGCCAGTGTCGGCCGGGGCCGGTCACATGAGTGGTGTGGAGCTTAATGCGAACATATTGGACGCCCTGTCTCGGGGGCCGCTCATCGTCGGTTTGGCCAGGGGTTGGGATGTCCTGCCGGCGGCAGTGTTTGTGTTTGCCCCGGTGTGGGGCTATCGCTTGTGCCGCCCCCGCCAGGCTTTGCTCGTTCTTGCCGCCGGCCTGTCGGCGGCGGGTGCCGCGAGCCTGGCGCTGCTGGTTTCCTTGGGCTATTGGTTCAGCCCCGCCTCCCTTTGGCTTGCTTTGGCGCTGAGCTATCCGCTGTGGAGTTGGAGGCATCTGGATCTGGCCGCGCGGTCTTTAGTGGCGGAGCGGAAACACAATCTGGCCACGTTGAACTCAATGGGCGAGGCGGTGTTTGTCGTGGATTCAGCGTCGGGGGTGGTGGAGCATTTAAACCCCGCCGCCGAGCGCATGACCGGATTCGCGAGGGCGGAGGCGCGGGTGCGCCGCTTCGGCGATCTGATGGCCGAGCTTTGCGGCGACCAATGGAGCGCTGGCTTGCCTTTCGAGTGGGCCAATACGGGTGGAAGGCTGGCGAAGCCCGTCTTTCTGGCAAACCATTCCGGCGAGGCGTACACCGTCCAGTTTTCGGCAAGCCCCATCCGCGAGGCGCATGGGCACGGCCCTCGGATCTTGGTGGTGCTGAGCGACATTTCGGAAACCCATCAGGCCGGCCGCCGCTGGACTTATCTCGCTACCCACGATGCCCTGACCCAGTTGCCCAACCGGGCGTTGCTGCAAGACCGGCTCGCCCAGGCCGTGGCCGATGGGCAGCGGGAGGCGGCGGCTTGCTTCGCCGTGTGCTTTATTGATTTGGACGGCTTTAAGAAGATTAACGATGGTATCGGGCACGCGGCAGGGGATTTCGTCTTGCAGGAGGTGGCGAAAGTGATTAAGGCCAATGTGCGGCAGACGGACACGGTGGCGCGCTGGGGCGGCGACGAGTTTGTCGTTTTGCTGGACCACTTGCCTCACGAGGAGGCCGCTGCGGCCTTGGCAAAAAAGATTCTGCGCGCCATGGCCAGTCCGTTCATGTATCAGGGGAAGGCTTTGACGGTCACGCCCAGCATCGGCATCAGCCTGTTCCCCCGCGACGGGGACGATGTCGATGCCTTGCTGGGCAAGGCTGACACCGCCATGTACCAGGTCAAAAGCCAAGGCCGCAACAATTTCCGCTTTTTCATGCCTTGAGCGGCGCGGCCGGCTCCGCGCCTGTGGGGCTGGCGGCCCGGATCAATGATCCTTGCGCGTCAGGTTTCGCAGCAGCATGGGGGTGAATAGCCGAATATCATTGGTGTAGGGTGTGAAGCGGGGCAATTGGAAAACGTCGCTGTCCTGCCGGGCCGCCCCCCAATGGGTGCTGACGGCGGCGTCAAATCCCAGCTTGCGGGGAATGTCCGCCTGTTCCGGCAGGTAATCCACCCCGGGTCTGCCGTTGGGGTAGGCGAACAGCCCGACCCTGGTGCCTAGCAGGGCTTCCAGGCAGTCCCGTCCTTCGGCGATTTCGCGGCAGACGGCGGTTTCGTCAAGTCGCGCGAGAATAGGGTGGCGCGCGGTGTGTCCGCCGATTTCCATGCCGGCGCTTGCCAGCGCCTGTAGCTGCCCGGTGTCCATCATCAAATCGTCGGGAGGGGGGGCGTCGGTCGCCAACCGGGCCAGTTCCCCGACCACCTCTTCACGCCGCGCCCACGGCAGCTCGTATCTCACCTTTTTCAGAATGTTGCCCAGCGCCCGGCGCTTGGCTTCGGGGGTGCTCAAATCGTGTTCGCCCAGCCCCAGCGCGGACAAGTCGAGCTGCCCGCCGCAGCTGTGTCGTATCGCGTGGATGACGGTGTCGTTGAACATGCGCCCGCCGTTCAGGTAGGCGGTGGCAATGAAGAAGGTCGCGTGCAAGCCGTGGCGCTGAAGGATCGGCAGCGCGATGGAGACGTTGTCCGCGTAGCCGTCGTCGAAGGTGATGCAGGCGGCGCGGGGGGGGAGCGAGGCGGATTTCAACCGGGCGACGGCTTCGCTAAGAGGCAGCACGTTGAACACCGCCTTCAGCGCGGCCAGTTGGGCGTCGAACGAGTCCGCCGTCGCTTCGTCGGGGAGCAGCTCGTCGGTCTCGGGCAAGACCCGGTGATACGTCAAAATGCTCAATCGGGCTCTTGGGCCGCGCGGGGACAGCGCCGAGCAAGCCAGGCGATATAAGGTATCAATCATGCCTCATTTCCAGACAGTAAAATCCACAGCGAGGGTGCCGCGGGGGATTTTGGGGGCTTCCGCCCCGGCAAAGCGGGCGGACACGCGATTTCGAGGGTCGGCCTTGGCGCTCGAAGCGCCGTGTCAGGCGACCTGACCGCCAATGATAATACTTATTTTGATGGAGCGTAAGCGTCCAAGGCGGCATGGATCATTGATTTGGCCGTGATAATTGTTTAGAATTCAAATTTTTGCGGATGGAGGGCTCAAAATGCGTCGTTCTTTAGTGGTCGGCAATTGGAAGATGAATGGCAGTCGCGAAAAGTCGCGCGCGTTGGTGGCCGGGATTCTGGCCGGCTTGGGGGAGGACGCGAAGGCCGATGTCGGCGTTTGCCCGCCTTTCGTGCATATCCCCGAGGTCGCCGAACTTCTGAAGGGCAGCCCGGTTCTTCTGGGCGCGCAGAACGTCGCCGACCAGGACGAAGGCGCGTTCACCGGTGAAACCTCGGCGTCCCTGCTGAAAGAGTTTGGCTGCAGCCTGGCGATTGTCGGCCATTCGGAGCGCCGCGCGCTTTATGGCGAGTCCAGCGCGCTGGTCGCTGCGCGTTACGCCAAAGCGATAGAGCAAGGGCTGACCCCCATCTTGTGCATCGGCGAAACGCTGGAAGAGCGCGAGTCGGGCCGGACTTTCGAGGTGGTCGGCGAACAGCTGGACGCGGTGCTGGAGACGGCCGGCGTCGCTTCTTTGGCCAAGGCGGTCATCGCTTATGAGCCGGTCTGGGCCATCGGCACCGGCAGGACGGCGAGCACCGAGCAGGCGCAGGAAGTCCATGCGTGGATTCGCGGACGAGTCGCCGGCTTGGACGCCGCCGTCGCGGAAAACCTGCAAATCCTGTACGGCGGCAGCGTCAAGCCAGACAACGCCGCGGCTTTGTTTTCCATGCCAGATATCGATGGCGGCCTGATCGGCGGCGCCTCCTTGGACGCGAGTTCGTTCCTGAAAATCTGTCATTCCGCTTAAGGCTACCATGATTCAAGTACTTACCGTTTTTCACGTCCTTTTCGCGTTGCTGATTATCGGCACCGTCCTGCTGCAGCAGGGCCGCGGTGCCGACGCCGGCGCGGGTTTTGGCGGTGGCGCGTCCAACACGGTATTCGGTGCGCGCGGCACGGCGTCCTTTCTCTCCCGCAGCACGGCCATTCTGGCCGCATTGTTTTTTTCAACGAGTATACTTCTTGCATATTTGGGCGCGAGGCAAGATAATAAAGGGCATAACATCCTCGAAGCCCCGGCGACGGAGCAGTTGAAGTCGGACATTCCCCAGCAAGGCAACGCGCCTGCCGTGGCGCCCACGAAGAGCGATCTTCCGGAGCCGCCGTCTGCACCAGGCCAGCCTGAAGGGAAAAACTGACAGGTGATTTAAGCGGATGTGGTGAAATTGGTAGACACGCCATCTTGAGGGGGTGGTGACGAAAGTCGTGTCGGTTCGAGTCCGACCATCCGCACCAAGCTTAGAAAGCGGGCGCAAGCCTGCAAGCCAGCACAGCGGCCTGGCCGTTCGCGAGAACGGCCAGGCCGCTCTTTTTTAAAAGTCCTCAAAAAATCCAAAGCCCATGGAATTCGCCGTCCAGAACACCGACGTCAACGCCCGGCGCGGGGCGCTTTTTTTTCCTCGCGGCCAGGTGGACACCCCCGCCTTCATGCCGGTGGGAACCTACGGCACAGTCAAGGCGATGACGCCCGAGGAGCTTCGCTCATCCGGGGCTGAAATCATCCTCGGCAACACCTTCCATCTACTCTTGCGCCCGGGCATGGAGGTCATCAGCGCCCATGGCGGCTTGCATGGGTTCATGCACTGGGACGGCCCGATTCTGACCGACTCGGGCGGCTTCCAGGTGTTCAGCCTGGGGGCGATGCGCAAAATCACCGAGGCCGGCGTGAAATTCCGCTCGCCGGTGGACGGCAGGGCGATTTTCATGGGGCCTGAGGAGTCCATGGCGGTGCAGCGCATCCTGGGCTCGGACATTGTCATGATTTTCGACGAATGCACCCCCTATCCTGCCAGTTACGAGGCGGCGCGGGCGTCCATGCGGCTTTCCCTACGCTGGGCCGAGCGCAGCAAAATGGCCCACGGCGACAATCCTTCCGCGCTGTTCGGCATCGTCCAGGGCGGCGTGTTCGACGATTTGCGGCGGGAGTCGGCGGAAGGCTTGCTGGGCATCGGTTTCGACGGCTACGCCATCGGCGGCTTGTCGGTTGGCGAGCCCAAGGAAGACCGCCAGCGGGTGTTGGAGAGCGTGTTGCCGGCCTTGCCTGCGGACAGGCCTCGCTATTTGATGGGGGTTGGCACCCCGGAAGACATCGTCGAGGCTGTCTGTCTAGGCATCGACATGTTCGACTGCGTGATGCCCACCCGCAACGCCCGCAACGGCCATTTGTTCACGCGCCATGGCGTGGTCCGCATCCGCAACAGCCAGTACCGGGACGACACGCGGCCGCTGGACGAGGAGTGCGGCTGCTACACCTGCCGCCATTATAGCCGGGCTTATTTGCGCCATCTTGACAAGTGCGGCGAGATGCTGGGGCCTCGCTTGAACACCATCCACAACCTTCATTATTATCAGGAGCTTATGGCTGGCTTGCGGGAGGCGATAGGGCAGGGGGCGTTGGCGCGGTTTGTCGAGCGTTTTTACGCGCAACGCAGAAAAACGGCCTTGGATGTGTAATAATGCGCGGCTTTGAAAACCTGAAGTGTGAGGTTGAACAATGAGTTTCTTCATTTCCGACGCGCTCGCCGCCGAGGGGCCGCCCGCCCCTACGGCTTTCGAGGGCCTGCTCCCGTTCCTGATTTTGGGCGTTTTCTTCGTGCTGTTTGTCGTGCCGCAATGGAAGCGGGGGCGGGAGCAGAAAAAGATGCTCGATTCCCTGGCCAAGGGGGCCGAGGTGGTGACCAGCGGGGGCATTCTGGGTCGGATCGTCGATGTCGATGACAATTTTGTGTTGCTGGAAGTGAACGACGACGTTCAAATCAATGTGCAAAAGCACTCGGTTACGCACTTGATGCCCAAGGGCACCTACAAGGCCAGAAAGAGAACCGAAAAATAAGCCTCGCGGCCCGCCTCGCTCGTTCACCCACCATTTGGGTGCGGGCGAATTTTTTAGAAACGATGAGACAGGCTGTTAACCATGCGCAACCGCTATCCCGCTTGGAAAAATTTGTTCATCCTGATTGTGTTGGCCATCGGGACGATTTACTCGCTGCCCAACTTCTTCGGCGAAGACCCTTCAGTCCAGATATTGCCCATCCGGAGCGCCAAAGTCGATCAAAGCACGGTTATCCAGGTCGAGAAGCTGCTGGCCGACGCCAAACTCGCGCCCAAGGCCGTTGAACTGAATGATAAGCAGGTGCTGGCGCGCTTTGCCGACACGGACGCGCAGATCAAGGCGGAGGACTTGATCAAGAACAGCCTGGGCAACAATTACACCGTCGCGCTGAATTTGGCGCCGGCCACGCCCGGCTGGCTGCGGGCCATCAACGCCAAGCCCATGTATCTGGGGCTAGACCTGCGGGGCGGCGTGCATTTCATGCTCCAGGTGGACATGGACGCGGCCATCCAGCAGGCCCAGGATCGTTATGCCGAAGACATCCGCACGCTGTTGCGCGAAAGCAAGATCCGCTATCTGGCGGTGGAGCGGGAGAAGTCGGCGATCCAGGTCAAGTTCCAGGATGCCCAGACCCTGGCCCAGGGCCGCGACGTGGTCAAGAAAGAGATCCGCGGTTTGCAGTTGACGGTCTCGGACGCGGATCTGGCTATCGTGGCCACTATTTCCGAGCCGCAAGTCCGCGAGGTGCGCAAAGCCGCCGTCGCCCAGAACATCACCATCTTGCGCAACCGTGTCAACGAGCTGGGCGTGGCCGAGCCGGTCATCCAGCAGCAGGGCGATGACCGCATCGTCGTCCAGTTGCCCGGCGTGCAAGACACTGCCCGCGCCAAAGAGATCCTGGGTGCGACCGCGACCTTGGAGTTTCGTCTGGTGGACAGCGAGCATGCCATCGGCCCCGACGGCAAGGCGCCGCTGGGGGCGAGGATTTACAACGACCGCGGCGGTAGGCCGCTGCTGTTGCAGCGCAAGATCATCGTCACGGGCGACCAGGTGGTGGACGCGTCCTCGGGCCTGGACCAGCAATCCGGGTCGCCGGCGGTGTTCATCAATCTGAACGGCGCCGGCGCCAAGAAAATGGCCGACACCACCAAGGAAAACATCGGCAAGGCGATGGCGGTGGTGTTCATCGAGAACAAGAGCGAGACCAAGGACGTCAACGGGCAGAAAGTCACCTCCAAAAAGAAGGTGGAAGAAGTCATCAACGTTGCCACCATCCGCGACCGTTTTAGCAAGCGCTTTCAAATCACCGGACTGGATTCCACGAATGAAGCCCGCAACCTGGCGCTGTTGCTGCGCGCCGGCGCTTTGGCCGCGCCGATGGACATCGTCGAGGAGCGCACCGTTGGGCCCAGCTTGGGCAAGGAGAATATCGACAAGGGCGTCAAGTCGAATGTCTATGGCTTCATCGCCATCGCGCTGTTCATGGTCATGTACTACCATGTTTTCGGCCTCTTTTCTATTATCGCCTTGGGCATGAACGTGCTGTTGCTGGTGGCTTTGCTGTCGATGATGCAGGCGACGCTTACCTTGCCGGGCATGGCGGGCATCGCGCTCACCGTCGGCATGGCCATTGACGCCAACGTGCTGATCAACGAGCGCATCCGGGAGGAGCTGCGCACAGGGGTTTCGCCAGGCTCGGCGATTTATGCCGGTTACGAGCGGGCGTTCGGCACGATTCTAGACACCAATATAACCACCCTCATCGCCGGCATCGCGTTGTTCATGCTAGGGTCGGGGCCGATCCGCGGATTCGCGCTGGTGCTGTGCATCGGCATTATGACGTCTATGTTCAGTGCCGTGCTGGTGTCGAGGATGCTGGTCAACTTCACCTATGGTTGGCAGCGCAAGCTGGACAAAGTGGCTATCTGAGGACTACAACGCTTACTGGGGGATTATTCGGTGGAATTTTTCAAAATCAAACACGACATACCGTTTATGCGGTATGGGCGGATCACGACGACCATTTCCTTGGCGACATTCATCCTCGCCGTGCTCGCCCTTGGGTTCAAGGGGCTTAATTTCGGCCATGACTTCACCGGCGGCATGCAGATAGAAGTCACCTATGCCCAGCCGGCCAACATCGAGGCGATCCGGGGGATTCTCGAAGGCCAGCACTTGTCGGAGGCCTCGGTGCAGAACTTCGGCAGCGCGCGCGACGTGCTGATCAGCCTGCCCATCAAGCCTGAGATCAGCAGTTCCAAGCTCAGCGAGCAGTTGTTCTCGCTGCTTAAGGGGCAGGACGCCTCCGCCGAGTTGCGCCGCGTCGAATTCGTCGGCCCGCAGGTCGGCAAGGATCTGTTCGAGAACGGCGCCTTGGCGCTGCTGCTCGTGATTGCCGGCATCATGGCCTTTCTGGCCGCCCGCTTTGAGTGGCGCTTCGCGCTGGCGGCGATCATCGCCAATATGCACGACATCGTCATCATTCTCGGCATGTTCGCTTTTTTCCAATGGGAGTTCAATTTGTCGGTGCTGGCCGGCGTGCTGGCGATCTTGGGCTATTCGGTGAACGAGTCCGTGGTGGTTTTCGACCGGGTGCGCGAGAACTTCCGCAAGTTGCGCAAGGCCAGCGTGACCGAGGTCATCGACAACGCCATCACCACCACCATGTCCCGCACCATCATCACCCATTCCATGACCCAGTTGATGGTGTTGGCGATGTTTTTCTTCGGCGGCGAGGCGCTGCACAACTTTGCCTTGGCTTTGACCATCGGCATCGTGTTCGGCATTTATTCCTCGGTGCTGGTGGCCAGCCCCATCGTGATGTGGCTGGGCGTGTCCAGGCAGGATTTGATGCCGGTGGTCAAGGAAGGCGCGGCCGACGACCGTCCTTGAGGCCGCGCCCGCCTCCCGCCATCGTCCAACAGGCAAAGACCGGCGTTAAGTCTGCTTTAAGGGACTTGGGTTAAAACTATATCACCGAATTCGCCAACGGCGTGGCCATCGGCCAAGCATCGGAGGCAAGCGGTTTTTGATGTCCAACCCAAGAAAACCCGGAAATAACCATGACTATCGCGCCCAAATATTTGATTGCCCAGTGGCCCTTCGCGGTTCTGTTGGGGCTGGCTTGCAGTTTCCAGGCGGCCGCCCATGATTATGACGATGGCGGCGAATGGCGGCCGCGCCACCATCACCACCATGAATATTACGGTTGGCAGCGCCCTTATTATCCGCCTGCTCCCCGGTATTATGCGGCTCCGCCGGTCTATGTCCCAGGCCCGCCGCAAGTTGTAATCGCGGCACCCCCGGTGCGCCTGGAAGCGCCCTTGCCCGGCTGGCAAGCCCCACGCCACGAAGGCTGGCGCTAGAGCGGGCGCTTTAGTTTTTCCGCTTCAAAATGATGACAAGCCATGCAGCATTACCTGGAACCGAATAAAGACTACCGCACTGATTCCCTGCGCCACGACGCCGAATTTACCGAAGAGGAAATCCGCCTGGACACGGCCAAGCATTATGACGATTGCTATTGGGATTACCGGACGGCCTGGTTCGACAACGAAAACCTGGCCCTGCATTACGGCTACTGGGACGCCGGCACTAAGACCCACAGCCAGGCTTTGCTGAACAAGAACCGCATCCTCTGCGAAATTGCCGGCATCAAGCTGGAAGACCATGTGTTGGACGCAGGCTGCGGCATTGGCGGCAGTTCCATCTGGCTGGCGAAGAACGCCGGTTGCCGGGCGACCGGCATCACCGTCAGCGACCAGCAAGTCGGACACGCGAAGCGCAACGCGCAGCGCCACGGCGTGGCCGGCAAGGTCGATTTCCAGATGGCCGATTTTTGCAAGACGCCGTTTCCGGACGAGACCTTCGACGTGGTCTGGGCCATTGAAAGCAGTTGCTACGCCACCGACAAGCGGGATTTCTTCCGCGAGGCCTTCCGGGTGTTGAAGAAAGGCGGCACGCTGATCGCCTGCGATGGCTATGCGACCCGCCGGGCGTTCAACGACGAGGAATGGCAGGCGGTGATGGATTGCCTGAACGGCTGGGCGGTGCCGAATTTGTCCACGGTGGAGGAGTTCCAGCAAGGCATGGAGGAATGCGGCTTCACCGAGGTGCATATCACCGAGGCCACGAAAGAAAGCATCCCGTCCTCGCGCAGGATGTATTTGACGGCGCTGTGGACATATCCGATGCAGTTGGTCATGCACTGGCTGGGTTTGCGGAAAAAAGCCCAGACCGCGAATTTCAAAGTCGCGGTCGCGCAATGGAAAGTGTTTAACGAAGGCATGGTGCGTTATTGCCTGTTCCGCGCCACCAAGCCGCTGTGACCGGAAACGACCATGCCTAAAGAATATTTGTTTTTTCTGGCCGGTTTGGCCATGGGTTTCCTGTTCGGCTGGCTGGCGGGTCGGCGCTTGCCACAGGCCGCCGCCGAGCCGAGTGCCGCGGAACCCTCCGCACCGGTCGTGGCTACGCCAGCCGAAGAGGCGGGCATCAAACTCGTGGTCAACGGCAACACCGTCGAAATCCCGCCCGCCGCGATGGCGGAGATCCAGGGCTTGATCCGATCCGGCCAGAAGGCCGAGGCGGTCAAAGTGCTGCGCGAGGCCACCGGCATGAACCAGGCGGCGGCGAAGTCGGTGGTGGCGTCGTTGGAGAAAGTGATGATGTGAGTCGTATAGGGTGTGCATAGTTCATCTTACATACCTACCATGCTATTGCCCTTGTTTCCCATCGGCCAATCGAGTATGTTGTGAGTGCTCAAAGTTCGATCTTATTTTTAAGCTTTCGTGCTGAGGTTTCTTATGCCATTTCCGCTGATTCCCGCCATCATCCTCGGAGCCTCTGCTCTTGCTGGAAGTACCGGCGTTTTCAACACTGTTCATTCAGGTATCAGGATTAAGAAATCTAAGGAACGTTACGATTGCCGTCGAGAGCAATACGACCGGATCGAGCGAAGATATAAGCAGGCACGAAAAGAAGCAGAAACGAAGTTTGTGGCTCTAGGCGAGCAACGCTTGAAAGCACTCGTCACAATGGGCAGGGCGGTGGACTTTCTTAGGAAGGCAAAGGTTAAGGATCGTGATTTAAAGCAACAATTTGACATTACACCGGAGCGATTAGCAGCATGGGAAGGCGCTTCCATAAACGCTATCGAAGTGCTCGGTGGTCTCATCGGCAGTGCGGGTTCTGGTGCTGCGACGGCATCCGCAGCTTATGGCCTTGTGGGGGCTTTGGCTTCAGCTTCGACGGGTACCGCGATTTCTACATTGAGCGGTGCGGCAGCTACGAATGCTACTCTCGCATGGCTCGGTGGCGGTACGCTTGCTACAGGAGGGGGTGGAATGGCACTGGGCGCTATGGTTCTGAATGGGGTTATTGCTGGGCCAGGATTATTGGTTGCTGGCTTCTTTGTCAAACGGAAAGCACAGGAAGTTGAGACGGAAGTTGATCGTCAGATAGCCCGAATGGATGTGGCCGAAATGCAAATGGAGCAGCAACTTGCAATCCTGACAGTCGTACTTCGGCGCGTCTATGAGTTAAGTGAGGCGACAGACGAGTTGGATAGGGCGCTACATCTCCTGCTAGAACAGGGTGATCCGGCAAATCTTAACGACGCTTATAATGTGGCCCGAACAGCAAAAGCTCTTGGTGATTTGCTTGATGTGGCTATCACTGACAAAAATGGCAACCTTCTCCTAAACTAAAAAACTTGCCTGACATGACTAAATCCGAGCCAATAAACCCAAAAAAGTTTCAAATTGTCGTCGGGCAATTTGCGAAGCACGGTACTGCTGCCGTAAAGTCAATCAACCCTTTGGCCGTGCTGACGGAAACACTGGAATACCTCAAGGTTAAAACGGAAGAGGAAACGAAGCGGGAGCACATCTGGGCTAAACGTGATGTGCTGTTAACGGCACTTAATATGGAGAAGGATACTATCCTTAAATATTTCGAGTACCGATTCAGCGAGCGGAAGGCTGCGCTAGAGCAATTTTATCAGTTACTCCACCGCTCAGCAGAGGCAGGAGATGGGGATTCGCTTCAGGTAGCACTGAGTGGCATTCTTGGCATTGTTCAGGACAATCCACTAAAGGATTTCGCCGAGTTCAAGAAGAACATGTCCAATCCCGATTTCTTAATCGAGTTATAAAACCGTAGGATGGGTTGCCTGGGTACCGAGCTGGGTACGCTACGCGTACCTTATTTGATGGCTAATGGTACGCACAGCCTACTTAGCTTGAAGCGCGAGGGAAAAGTCTTTCCATCGCAATGAATAGCGAGACGGTTTGAGTTCTTAGCCTTCCCATCGGAGCCAAAAGCCTCAATCGTCGAGCTTAAAGCCTCTGTGTTGGAGCAAAAAACTTCAACCGTCCGGCTCGGAACCGTGGAATAGCGGCGCAAAAAGCTTCAACCGCCAAGCTCTGAGCTTCTCCGTTCAGGCAAAAAGCTCCAGCCGTCAAGCTCAAAGCCTCGCAGGTTGAGCAAAAAGCCTGAAGGGCGATTATTTCAACCACTCCACCGCCCCTTCCCCCGCCGCCTTGCCAGTGGCGAAGCAGGCGGTGAGCAGATAGCCGCCGGTCGGCGCTTCCCAGTCCAGCATTTCGCCGGCGCAGAAGACCCCCGGCATTTCGCGGATCATCAGCCGCCCGTCCAAAGCCTCGAAGGAGACGCCACCCGCCGTGCTGATGGCCTCGGCCAAGGGCCGCGTGGAGCTTAGCTTCAGGGCTAAGGATTTGATAACCGTCGCCAGCCGCGCCGGGTTGGCGAAATCCTCCGGGTCGGCCAACTCCCGCAGCAACCCCGCCTTAACCCCTTCGATGCCCGCCCTTTTTTGCAGGTGCTTAGCCATCGAGGCCGAACCGCGCGGCTTCGACAAATCATGGACCAAGCGGCGCAGAGCCCGCCCCGGCACTAAATCCAGACGCAAGCTGGCCACGCCCAAGGCGGCGATAGTGTCGCGCAAGGCGGCCGACAAGGCATAGACCAGGCCACCTTCGACGCCGGTTTCAGTGATGACAAACTCGCCTTGCCGACTGTGGTCTTCGCCTTCCGCGTCGGTGCAATCGGCGACCACCGCTTTCACCGGCTGGCCTGCGAAGCGGCTTTTGAAATGCTCGCTCCATTCGCAATCAAAGCCGCAATTGGACGGGCGCAGGGCTTGCACCGCGACACCTCGTTCGGCCAGCAACGGAACCCAGGCCCCATCGGAACCCAGCTTAGGCCAACTGCCGCCGCCCAAGGCCAATATCACGGCGTCGGCCTCAGCTAGGCGTATGCCTTGCGGGGTCGTGAAGCGCAGGTTGCCGTTTTCATCCCAGCCTTCCCAGCGGTGGCGGCTATGGAAGGTCACTCCTGATTGGCGTAACCGGTGCAGCCAGGTGCGCAGCAACGGCGCGGCTTTTTGGCCGACGGGAAAGACTCGGCCGGACGAGCCCTCGAAGGTCTCGATGCCGAGCCCCCTTGCCCAGGCGCGCAGATCTTCCGGGCCGAACTCGTCCAGGATTGGCCTCAGATTGGCTAACCGGGCACCGTAGCGGGATAGAAATGCCTCTATCGGTTCTGCGTGGGTGAGATTTAGCCCCCCCTTGCCGGCCAGCAAGAATTTGCGCCCGACGGAAGCCATGGCGTCGTAAACATCGACGCGCATGCCGCCTCCGACCGCCGCTTCAGCCGCCATCAAACCCGCCGGGCCGCCGCCTATGACGGCGATTGAGCGTTCTTGGGGTGTTTGCATCATTGCCCACGCTCTTGCCGAAGGCGCAAATAAAGCGCTTCGACTTCTTTTCTGGCCCACGGCGTGGCGCGCAGGAATTTCAGGCTGGATTTGACACTGGGCTCGTGGTTGAAGCACTTGATGTTGATTTGTTGCCCGAGCGCCTGCCAACCGTAATGCTCGATAAGCTGGGTCAGGATGTTTTCCAGGGTCAAGCCATGGAGCGGATTGTTGGGTTGCGATTGCGTCATGGCGGAACGATAGCAGATTTCCGTGTTCAGTAAAGCGGGTTTGCAGCCGCCCTTGGCGCTTGCGCAAGGTGGAGCGGCTGCGCCACGGGGGGGCGGTTTTGCTTTTTCATCCTGATGCGGCGCGTATATTATCGGCCTCCCGGTGTTGGCGAGTCTATCGGCATCGTGCTAATCGCGATCAGATCGCGTAAAAAGTTCAGCACGGCATCTCCCCAGACATCGTTGTGGTCGGGAATCAAAGCCTTGTCGATGCGGATGTTAAGATAAGGGTTCAAAGGGCGGGTTTTGTCCAAGTGAACCAGTTGCGAACCGTCAAAATCCAACCGGTTCGACGGTGTTTGGCCCATCCACAGTTCTTTTAAACGCGGAAAATCCAGCGCCGTGGCCAAGCTTGCCTGGCGGGCGGAGGGGAGCAGGTCGTGGGTGAGATAAGGCTGGAAATGCCCGACCGCGCTGCGGTCCGCCTCGCCTTCTTTGACTGTCAATTCCTTCGGGCCGTCTGCCGTGCAGATATTCCGCGTCAGTGTGCCATGGGTTTCAAACAAGGTTGAGAAAGCACGCCCGGCGGGAAATGCCAGCCCGGTGGCCATGTCGGCTTCCGAGGTCAGGATGGCCAGCTTAGGCGTTTGGCTTGTCCAATAACGCCGGCAGTAGTCTTGCGACATGTCATACAGCGTTGAAAAGCGCAACGCCTCGAAGGCCGGGTTCAGCAGTATCACCAGATCGCCAACGCCGTTGGCGTCGCCCGCCGCCGTTTTGCCTCGCCGGCTGTCCACGAAGCGATCCGCCAGGATCTGCTGCAGCGCGGTGAACACCACCGCTCCGCCAAAACTGTGGCCGATGACGGCGAAGCGGCTGTTGAGCGGCTTTGGATTCATTCCCTCCTCGGAGCCGGCCCTGACGTTGACGATTTCTTCAAGCTTCAGCAAGACTTCGGGGATGCCGTTCTGGCCGACTTTATGGGCCGTGTTTTTACGCTCCCAGAAAGTCAGGTCGTTGACCACCGGCAGGGTCAACGACTCGCCCCGCCAGCCAAGATAAACGCCCAGCACTTTGCGCCGGTTGCCCAAGGATTCCAAGAGCGCCAATTTGCCGAGCAGTTGGCGAAACGATTCGATGTTGCGGTCGCCGGGGTGGGCGTCGTGATGCCAGCCATGGGCGAAAGCGACAATAAGGACATCCTGGCGTCCGGCGATGGGGTAGAACGTGTCCAGCACGGTCTGCAATTGTTTACGGTCGCGCAGTTGCCCCTGGTCGTCGAATTCGACAAAGCCGAGAAAATATTCGTCGGGCTGCTGGGGGGCATGGTGCTGGACTGCGGCGGCGGGGCAGTCACTGTCATGGTTCGCGATGCAATTTGCGGAGAGATCGTGCCGGTACGCCTTGTTTGAAGCGCAGGCGCAAAGCGCGGGAAGCAGAGCCGCTAGGGCCAGGTTGCGGAGCGTGTGAAGCGACATGTCCAAACTCCTATGCTTGTGCCGAAGATTGATTTTCATGGTAGCCGTGGAAGCTTTACCTTATCTTGGCCCAGGGCTGCGGGCAATTAAATTTATTGCATGGTTCGGAAGGGCGGATGGCCTTGCTTTCTTTTTTCTTTTTGCCGGCTCCACCGCGTTGACGCCCATCCTGCCTATGGCTATGCTCCCGTCCACCGATTTAGCAGGCAACCTATGAACGACTCATTGCTTCCTCAAATTAGCGCCGCCCTTGCGGAGGGCGTCCAACTACTGCGCCCCTTGGCGGGATCTGATGCTTTTGATCCTGCCGTGCCGGCAAGCCTGGTCAAGGCTGGCTTGCACCGCCTGCCCCTGCCACTGGACGTGGGCGGCATGGGCGGACGGTTGAGCGAAGCAGTCCAGGTGTTGGCTGCCCTTGGCGCGGTGGACGGTTCGGCGGCTTTGGGCCTGGCGATGCACTTTCACACCTTGGGCGCTGCTGTTGAATCAGGTGCTTGGCCAGATACTTTGCAGCAAGAAGTTTTCCGCGCGGTTCGTGAAGAAGGCGCTTTGATCAACCTCACGGCCACCGAAGAACGGGGCGGCAGTCCTGCAAGAGGTGCGATACCAGGCACGACCGCTCAAAGGCAAGACGCAGGCTGGAAGGTCAGCGGCGAGAAAAGCTGGGCCACCTGGTTGCCTGCTTTGCGCTTCGCAGTGATCACGGCCAGGCTCGTCGAAGAGGGAGACGGTCAGACCGAAGCCGGGGAAGGCCAGGTTAGGATTGGCACGCTGTTGCTGGATCTTTCGCTTCCCGGCGTTGAACGCCTGCCCGCTTTCGACGGGCTTGGCATGAAGGCATCGGCTTCCGGCCTGCTCAAATTGACGCAGGTTTATTTGCCTGAAGCCTGCCTTATCGGCCAGCGCCGGGCCGGTGAACGCGATCCGCGTAGCGCATCAGCCCTGGCTTGGTTTGGCTTGTGCGTGGCCGCGGTTTATCTGGGGGTGGGAGAGGGGGCGCGGGGCGTTTTGTCGCGCTGGGCGGTGGAGCGCAAGCCAGGCGACGGTGGCACGGCGGTGGCTGACATTCCTTCGGTGCGCATCCGCCTGGGTCGGCTGGACGCGGAACTGCGCGCCGCCCGCATTTTGTTGCTGGAGGTGGCCCGCCGATGGGAAGATGCCGCCTGCGGGGATAGGCGCGAGCAACTGCTTTCCGACATTACCCTGGCCAAAGTAAAGGTGGCCGGGGCCGCCGCCTACGCCACCGACGAGGCTTTGCGCATCGCTGGTGGCCCTGGATTTCTGCATGGCGAGTTGGAGCGGGCTTTCCGTGATGCGCGTGCGGGGCTTATCCACCCGCCTCTCGAAGATGTCGCTTACCAGGAGTTTGCCCGGCTTTTGGTGGAGAAGGCTCCAATTTCATAATCTCATAGTGTGCTGTGGATCGTGAAAGAATACGCTGCGGCCAGGTTCGCGCTCATGAAAAGCATCCATGATCGGGAAAAAACTTAATAAATATAGGCAGTTAGAAATTATACAAAAAAACTGTCACGAAGTAGTTGACTCTCCGGCTTTGGAGTCCCATAATGCGCAGCTCCTCACGGCGGGAAGGGTTCCCGGGTCGGCGGTGGGGGGGGGTTGAGGGAGCGCTTTTGGACGGGCGTC
>Ga0265327_10000794_pt1 | contig 48452 bp, 48 predicted proteins | sample 41621metaG_FD_202089 | JGI IMG/M metagenome (GOLD analysis project Ga0265327, IMG submission 202089) | Rhizosphere microbial communities from Carex aquatilis grown in University of Washington, Seatle, WA, United States - 4-16-21 metaG | ecosystem: Host-associated > Plants > Roots > Rhizosphere... | reverse complement strand
GCGGAGCTGGAGGGCGAGGGCCGGCGGCTGATGTTCTGCGACGAGGCGGGGGACGCCGGGCCGGCGGCGACGGTGCTGGCCGGGGCCGGGCCGGGCGCCTGGGCGATCCTGATCGGGCCGGAGGGCGGCTTCTCACCGGCCGAGCGCGCGCGCGTCCGCGCCGTCGGGGCGGCGGTCCCTGTGTCGCTGGGCCCCCGCATCCTGCGCGCCGACACGGCGGCGATCGCGGCCATGACCCTGTGGCAGGCGGCGCTGGGGGATTGGGCGGCGTGAACGGCGCGCCCGGCCTCGACATCGCGCCGAATGTTCCTTATTTGTTCGGATCTCGTCATGACCCAAGCCGGAGCGCAAGAATCTTCCAAACCAAGATGAACCGATCACCGTTAATTACGGAGATTCAGGGGGGTCCAAACCGGGCGGGAACACTGGGCCGGGGCAGGTTCGACCCCTCGAGGTCCGTCACGCCGAGCCATCCCCGATCGTCAGGGCGAAGGTCTCCCGGGCGGGCGGGCCGGCGGCTCCAATGGCTCGCCTGTAAGTGAGGCTATCATCAGTTCTGCTGACAGGGCCTTGAGGTAAGCCCTCTCGACGCCCACCTGCAGGAAGCTCTAGAGGGAAATGCGGCGGCCTCGGGACGCCTGGGAGGACTATATGGCCGAAACGCTCTGCGACGACCGCCCGCTGGCGTTCGAGGACCTGGTGGCGTGGTTCGCCGAAGGCTCGAAGCCTGCGTCCGAATTCAGGGTCGGCGCCGAGCATGAGAAGTTCGTCTTCCGCCTGGGCTCGCACGAGCCCGTGGCCTACGAGGGTCCGAACGGCATCAAGGCCCTGCTGGAGGGGATGATGCGCTTCGGCTGGCAGGGGACCTACGAGGCGGCCCCCGGCGGCGGCGAGACCCTGATCGGCCTGCACCGCGGCATGGCCAACATCAGCCTGGAGCCGGGCGGCCAGTTCGAGCTGTCGGGGGCGCCGCTGGCGACCATGCACGACATCTGCGAGGAGACCGGCCAGCACCTCGAAGAAGCCAAGACCGTGGCCGGCGAGCTGGGCCTGGGCTTCCTGGGCCTGGGCTTCACGCCCTTGTGGCGGCGCGACGAAGTGCCGGTGATGCCCAAGGGCCGCTACAAGATCATGCGCAACTACATGCCCAAGGTCGGCGGCCAGGGCCTGGATATGATGTTCCGCACCTGCACGGTGCAGGCGAACCTCGACTTCGCCAGCGAAGCCGACATGGTCGACAAGTTCCGCGTCAGCCTGGCGCTGCAGCCCATCGCCACCGCCCTTTTCGCCAATTCGCCCTTCACCGAGGGCAAGCCCAACGGCTTCCTGACCGCCCGCGCCAACGTCTGGACCGACACCGACGCCGACCGCACGGGCCTGCTGGACTTCGTGTTCGAGGACGGCTTCGGCTTCGAGCGCTACGCCAGGTACGCCCTCGACGTGCCGATGTACTTCGTCAAGCGCGACGGCCGTTACATCGACGTGGCCGGCCGCTCGTTCCGCGACTTCATGGCCGGGCGCCTGGCCGAGGTGGACGGCGAGACGCCGACGATCAAGGACTGGGCCGACCACACCACCACCATTTTCCCCGAGGTGCGGCTGAAGCAGTACCTGGAGATGCGCGGCGCCGACGCCGGGCCGTGGACGCGGCTGTGCGGCCTGCCGGCGCTATGGGCCGGGGTGCTCTATGACCCGCCCTCGCAGGCGGCGGCCTGGGACCTGTGCAAAGGCTGGACGGCGGAGCAGCGCGCGGCCCTGCGCGGGGACGTCACCCGCCATGGCCTCAAGGCCACCATCGCCGGGCGCACCGTGCAGGACGTGGCCAGGGACATGCTGGCCATCGCCCACCAGGGCCTGAAGAACCGCAACCGCCTGTCCGGCGGCATGGTCGACGAGACCAACTACCTGGGCGAACTGGAAGACATCGCCGAGACCGGCGTCACCGCCGCCGAACGCCTGCTGGAGCTCTATCACGGGCCCTGGCAGGGCAATGTCGGCGAGGTGTTCGAGGCGTTCGCGTACTGACTGCCTTCAGATCCTCGTAGGCCCTCGCAGCGGCCTCGCGCCCCCTCCGTCACGCCGGGCTTGCGCCCGCCGCGCCACCTCCCCCGTTTCGCGTTGCTTCACGGTGGAGGAGGGGGGCATTTCTCCTCCCATGCGAGGCCACGGGCCGACGCGGGGGAGGTGGCAGGCCGCGGAGCGGGCTGACGGAGGGGGCGCAAAGCCGCCACGCCGACCCGTCACCGAGTCATCACGCCGGCCCCGGGCTTTCAACGTTGGGCGCCCAGTGGTCCTTCTGGCTGCGGCCCGAGCCTGAGTCGGTGTGCTGGACGATGTCGTCGACCGAGGATGCGGCGGCCTCGGCCACCTCCTGGAACTGGACGATGTTGGGGTAGAAGGCCACGCGGCCGTCGATGACCGCCATGGCCGGATAGGGGTTCTCGTAGGTCCACACCGCGTTCTCGCGGATGTCGCCGTCCATGTTCAGGGTGAAATAGCCGGCCTGGCCCTTGTAGGGGCAATGGGTGGCGTGGTCGGTGCGGTGCAGGAAGTCCATCGCCACGTCCTCGCGCGGGAAATAGAACACCGGCTTGTAGGTCGCTTCCTTCAGCGTCAGCACATTGGCGCTGTCGGCGATCACGTGGCCCTCGAACAGCACCTGCACCCGCCCGGGATGGGCCGTGACGGTGATCGGATGGTCGGGGCCGGGAACCTTCATCTCTGCCATGGGGTGTCTCCTCAGACGTCATTGCGCCGCCCGACCATAGGTGGGCCCGCCGCCCGGCGAAGGGAAGGGACGCGCAACAGGCTTGCTTGTGAAAGGCAGGTCGGCGTGATTGTTTGCCCGCGTCCAGCCCCATCCGAGGTCAGCGTTTCATGGATATCGTCTTCGTCGCCGGCATCCTGATCACGGTGGCGACGGCCATCCCGGTGGTGCTGCAGCTTCGCAGCCACCCGCGCGGCCTGTTCGTGCTGTTCTTCGCCGAGATGTGGGAGCGGTTCTCGTACTACGGCATGCGGGGGCTGCTGATCTTCTACCTGACGCAGCAGTTCCTGTTCGACGACAAGTTCAGCCAGGGCCAGTACGGGGCCTATACGTCGCTGGTCTATCTGCTGCCGCTGATCGGCGGCATGCTGGCCGACCGCTTCCTGGGCACGCGTAAGGCGGTCCTGTTCGGGGCCGTGCTGCTGGTGGCGGGCCACATGGCCATGGGCGTCGAGGGCAAGCCGGCGGTGCAGACCCTGACCTGGCAGGGCGCCAAGTACGAGTTCCAGGTCACCGGCCGGGGCGGCGATCGCCATGTGCAATTGAAGGTCGGCCAGGGCGCCTACGACTTCGCCCCGGCGCCGGACGGAGGCCTGGCGTTGAAGGGCCTGCCGGCGGGCGCGCCCTTGCCGGCGGTGCTGCCCAAGGGGGGCTACCAGCTGGGGGTGGAGAAGCGCGATCCGCTGTTCACCGACATTCTGTACGTGGCCCTGTCGCTGATCATCGTCGGGGTGGGCTTCATGAAGGCCAACATCTCCACGATCGTGGGCCAGCTCTATCCGCAGGGCGATCCGCGCCGCGATCCGGGGTTCACGCTCTATTACTACGGCATCAACCTGGGAGCCTTCTGGGCCTCCATCGCCTGCGGCTGGCTGGGCCAGAACATCGGCTGGTGGGCGGGCTTCGGGGCGGCCGGGGTCGGCATGCTGGCCGGGCTGGTGGTGTTCGTCTGGGGCAAGCCCCTGCTGGAGGGCCACGGCGAGCCGCCGGATCCGGCGGCCCTGAAGGCGCCGAAGGTGGGGCCGCTCAGCACCGAGACCCTGATCTACCTGGGCGGCCTGGCGGCCATCGGGGTGGTCTGGATGCTGGTCCAGAACTACGCCGTGGTCGGCTATCTGCTGGGCGCGGGGTCGATCGCGGTGCTGGGCTACCTGGGCTGGTTCATGGCCACCGCCTGCACCAAGGTGGAGCGCGAGCGGCTGTTCCTGGCCCTGGTGCTGATCGCCGCCTCGGTGGTGTTCTGGACCCTGTTCGAGCAGGCCGGCTCGTCGCTGAACCAGTTCGCCGAGCGCAACACCGACCTTCACATCGGCCTCGGCCAGGCGATGACGGCGGCGCAGACCCAGTCGTTCAACGCCGGCTTCATCCTGCTGGGCGCGCCGGTGTTCTCGGCCCTGTGGGCCTGGCTGGGACGGCGCGGCGCCGACCCTAACCCGGTGCTGAAGTTCGGCCTGGGCCTGCTGCAGGTGGGCGCGGGGTTCTTCGTGCTGGTGTGGGGGGTGTCCTTCGCGGACGCGGCTTACAAGGTGCCGCTGGTGTTCCTGGCCACCGCCTATCTGCTGCACACCACGGGCGAGCTCTGCCTGTCGCCGGTGGGCCTGTCACAGATGACCAAGCTGTCCGCCCCGGCGGTGATCTCGACGATCATGGCCACCTGGTTCCTGGCCTCGTCCTGGGCCCAGTTCATCGGCGGCAAGGTGGCCCAGCTGACGGCCGCCGAGACGGTCGGCGGCCAGGTGCTGGACCCGGCCAAGGCCCTGGCCACCTACACCCAGGTGTTCGCCATGATCGGCTGGGCGGGGCTGGGCGCCGGGGTGCTGATGCTGGTCCTGAGCCCGATCCTCAAGCACTGGGCGCACGGCGCCAGCGACACCCATCCGCAGCCGGAAGTGGACGGCGCCCGCCAGGGCGTGGAGGCCGCGGGGGGCTGAGCCCACACCGCCCAGGTCGGCAAGGCCCGAACCGAAAGGACCCCCTCAGCCGATGGTCTTGCGGGCCTTGAAGTAGAACATCTGGCCGAAGTGGATGTCGCGGGTGTCGGTGACCGGGTCGCCGGGCAGGCTGCGCGGGCCGGGGAAATATTCGCGGATGTGCTCGAAGCCGCGGGCGGTGGCGTTGTCGAACTCGGCCCGCAAGGTGAGGTCCGGGCGCGGCTTGTACTCGATGTGGAAGGCCACCCAGGTCTTCAGGCGGTCGGTGTCGATCTCGTTGAAGCGGTAGTAGGTCTCGCGCCAGGCGCCGAAGACGTCGATGCCCCAGGTGGACTTCCAGCGCGGCAGCCCCTGGGTGAAGTGCAGCTCGGTGTCGTAGTGGTGCAGGCCCGAGATCTCGCGCTTGCGGCCGGTGGTGGGGTCGGTGACCGACGACTGGCGCAGGGTCCCGACGGCGGTCAGCACCCCGTGCGGGATGTGCAGCCGGTCGGTGGGCAGGTTGAGGTTCAGGGCCAGCTCGGTCTTCTCGCCCGCGCCGATGTTGCCCGGCGTGTCGAAGGCGCCGGTGGGGTCGGGGATGCGGTCGTTGACGTCGCGCAGCCAGTAGCGCCGGGCGGTGACGGTGACCTGGGCGCCGCCCCAGAAGCGGTGGTCGAGCGCGGCCTCGACGACCCAGGCCTGCTGGGGATTGAGGTTGGGGTTGCCGCCGTGGACCGTGCCGCCGCCGAGGGTGGCGGCCGAGGCGGTGAAGTCGTCGAAATTGAGCTGGCCGACCTCGCGCTCGCCGCGCAGGCGGATCTGGTCGTTGGGACCGGGCGACCAGCTGATCACCACGCGGGGCTTGGGGTAGAACAGGCTGCGCGAGGACGAGACGTCGCCGGAGGAGGCGATGTTGGACGCCTCGGCGCGGATGCCGGTCTCGATCGTCAGGCTGGGGCGGGCGCGCCAGGTGGCGGTGGCGAACAGCTCGCCGCGCTTTTCGACGACCTCGACATTGGCCGCGGGCAGGGGAATGGGCGCGCCGTGGTCGACGTAGAGGGTGCGGCTGCGCAGCCAGTTGTAGGCGCCCTCGCCGCCGGCCTCCAACGTCAGGGACGGAGTGGCGGCGAAGCGCAGGGTGGAGCGGACGATGCTCTCGCGAGTCGACTTGTCGAGCACGAAGCGCTGGTCGACCGTGGTCCCGGCCAGGCGGTAGTCGTAGTTGTTCACGCCGAACTGCTGCAGGACGAAGGTCTCGCTGGTCAGGCGCGCGGCCAGCGGACGCTCGTAGCGCAGGCCGAGCTCGTAGGTGTCCTGGTCCTGGTGGTCGTGCTCGCGTTCCTGGCCGCGGGCGCCCTGGAAGTCGTCGATCAGGTCGCCGTCGTAGGGATTGATGAAGACGGTGCCGTCGACCTTGAGCTTGCCGCCCAGGAACGGCGTCTCGGCGGCGCCGGTGAACTTGTAGTTGGCGACGCCGGCGGCCCCGTATTCCTGGCCGCGCTCGATCATCGCGGCGCCCTGGCGAACCGTGCGGGGGCCGTCGCCCACTCCGTCGTCGACGCCCGAAGCGATCAGCAGCGCCCCTTCCAGCGCCAGGTTTCCGGAGCGACGCGAGCCCTCGACCCGCAGCCCGCCCGATGTCTGGCCGCTGACCGCGAAGGTGCCGGCGGTCTGGATGGTGAGCTTCAGGCCGCTGTCCTCGCGCCGCACGACGTTGGCGATGACGGTCTTGCCCTGCATGTCGACGCCGGGGGCGCCGCCGCGGATCAGGTCGATGCGCGCCACCTGGGTGGCGGGGATGCGCTTGAGGATCTCGTCCAGGGGGTCGCCCTTGGCCGCCGGCCGGGCCCCGTCGATGAGCACATTGCCCGCCGCCCCGCCGAAGCCGCGGACGCTGTCGCCCTTGTCGAAGGCGAACCCCGGCAGCAGGTTGACCATGTCGAGGGCGGTGGTGGGATTGGACGCGGCGAAGCAGCCCGGCGTGAAGCTGACCGTCGACTGGCCGCGGGCGAGGTTGGCCGCGGTGACGAGGCCGGTTGTCGAGCCGGACCCTTCGCGCGGCGCGGCCGTGGCGGCGCAAGTTCCCGCCTGGCCGCCGCCCTCGGCGGCGCCGGCCTTGGAGACATCACTCTGCGCGAGGGCCGCCGCGAGCGCCCAACCGATGGCCATGTTTCCTCCCTGAAACGGGCGCATTGCTCGCAAGGGTGGAGACGGGTGGCCAGTTAATTCGCCGTAAGACGACGACGAGGCAGGCGGCGCCCCTTTGGGCCGGATTCCTTAGACGGATGTGCCGCCGACGGTGAGGCCGGTGATCTTCAGCGACGGCTGGCCGACGCCTACCGGAACGCTCTGTCCGGCCTTGCCGCACACGCCCACGCCCGGATCGAAGTCGAAATCGTCGCCGATCATGGTCACCCGGGTGAGGGCCGAGGGGCCGTCGCCGATCAGGGTGGCGCCCTTGACCGGGGCGGTGATCTTGCCGTCCTCGATCAGATAGGCCTCGGTGCACTGGAAGACGAACTTACCATTGGTGATGTCCACCTGGCCGCCGCCGAAGTTGGCGCAATAGAGGCCGCGCTTCGTCGAGGCGATCATGTCGGCCTGCTTGTCGGTCCCGGCCATCATGGCGGTGTTGGTCATCCGCGGCATGGGCATGTGGGCGAAGGACTGGCGCCGGGCGTTGCCGGTGGGCGTCAGCCCCATCAGCCGGGCGCTCTGGCGGTCGTGCATATAGCCGACCAGGATGCCGTCCTCGATGAGCACCGTGCGTTCGGTGGGGGTGCCTTCGTCGTCGATGGTCAGGGAGCCGCGGCGGCCGGGGATCGTGCCGTCGTCGAACACGGTGACGCCCGGCGCGGCCACCCGCTCGCCGATGCGGCCGGAGAAGGCGGAGGAGCCCTTGCGGTTGAAGTCGCCTTCCAGCCCGTGGCCGACCGCTTCGTGCAGTAGCACCCCGTTCCAGCCGGGGCCCAGGACCACGTCCATCTCGCCGGCCGGACAGGGAATGGCGTCGAGGTTGACCAGGGCCTGGCGCAGGGCCTCGTCGACCTGCTCCTGCCAGCGGTCGGGGGAGATCCACGCGTCGAAGCCGGCGCGGCCGCCGGCCCCGGCGAAGCCGCTCTCGCGCCGGCCGTCCTTCTCCACGGTGATGGAGACATTGATGCGCACCAGGGGGCGCACGTCGCGGATCAGGCGGCCGTCGGCGCGGACGATCTCCACCACCCGCCGCTCGCCGGCCAGGGAGGCCATCACCTGCACCACGCGCGGGTCGCGGGCGCGGGAGAAGGCGTCGATCTCCTGCAGCAGGGCGACCTTGTCGGAGAAGTGCGGGGCGGCCAGGGGATCGTCGTCGCCGTAGAGGCGGGTGTTGGTGGCGCGCGGTCCCTCGGCGGAGACGCCGGCGTAGCCGCGCTTGGCCAGGGCCGCCGAGCCGGCGGCCCGCCGGATGGCCGCCTCCGAGACCTCGCTGGCGTGGGCGTAGCCGGCGGTCTCGCCGGCCACCACGCGCAGGCCGAATCCCTCCGCCGAATCATAGGTGGCCGACTTCAGCCGCCCATCGTCGAACAGGAAGCTCTCGCTTTCCGAGCGTTCGATGAACAGTTCGCCGTCGTCCGCGCCCTGGAGCGCCTCGCCCAGGATGTCGCCCGCCCGCGCGGGGTCGACGCCGGCGGCTTCGAGGATGGAGGGGGCGAGGGCGGCAGCGTTCATGGGGACTTTCCTTGACGGGACGCGCCGCGGCCCGGCGCGCGCGCAAACTTCGCGCCTAGAGATAAGGCGTCGGCCCGCCTTTCGAAACCGCCAATCGCCAGGGCTCTTTGGCCCCGCTAGCGCCTTGGCAAGCGCCTATGATCCGCGTATGCACGCGCCCGGAAGGCTGGAAGGCCGGGGTGCGACAAATAGGCTCGCGGCAAAGCGTGCCGAAGCGTCCTGCCTTTGCGCTATGGAGTGTCGGAGCACGGCGCGCCCTTTTCGGGCCGTCGGCCGGCGAAACAGGCCGTGAGGGACATGAAGTCGAAGTTTTCGGTGATCGGACGGCTGGCGGCGGGGGTTCCGGCGGCTGTCCTGGGGGTGGCCATCGCGGCCCAGGCAATGGCCGCGGACCTGATGGGTCAGCCGACGGACAAGGCCATCGACCTGCAGCCCGCGGCGTCGCAGATCAGGCACGACGCGGCCTTCTTCCACAACTTCGTGCTGCTGCCGATCATCACGGCCATCACGCTGTTCGTGCTGCTGCTGCTGATCATCGTGATCGTGCGCTTCAACAGGCGCGCCAATCCGACGCCGGCGCGCTGGAGCCACAACACGCCCATCGAGATCGTCTGGACCATCGTCCCGGTGCTGATCCTGATGGTGATCGCGATCTTCTCGTTCCGGCTGCTCTATGAAGAGCACAACATGCCGCCGCCCTACATGACCGTGAAGGTCACCGGCCGGCAGTGGAACTGGGACTACGAATATCCCGACCAGAAGATCAGCGCCTTCACCTCGACGGTGATGGATCACCAGACGGCCGACGCCAAGGGCGTGCCCTACCTGCTGGCGTCCAACGCCCCGATGGTGGTGCCGGTGGGCAAGGTGGTGCGGGTGCTGGTCACTGGCGAAGACGTCATCCACTCGTTCTCGGTGCCCGCCTTCGGGGTCAAGATCGACGCCATTCCGGGCCGGGTGAACCAGACCTGGTTCAATGCGGAACGGACCGGCACCTTCTATGGCCAGTGCTCGCAGCTCTGCGGCATCGACCACGCCTCCATGCCCATCGAAGTGAAGGTGGTCAGCCAGGCCGACTTCGACGCCTGGGTCGCCAGCAAGGCGCCCAAGGCCGCCGCAGCAGCGCCCGCCGCCGCCGCCGCGTCCGCCGCTCCGGCCGCCAGCGCGGCTCCCGCCGCGGCCACGCCGGCCGCCCCGTCCGCCAAGACCGCCGCTCCGGCCGCGTCGCCCGCCGCGACCGCCGCCGCCGCGAAGTCCTAAGCGTATCGTTCGAGGAAGAAGTTACAGACCATGGCCCACGCCGCAGACGCCGCCCACGAACGAACCGCCCACGCCGACGGGCATGACGCGCACGCCGCGCATGACCACAAGCCGGGCTTCTTCACCCGCTGGTTCCTGTCGACGAACCACAAGGACATCGGCACGCTCTACATGATCTTCGCCATCCAGGCGGGCATCATCGGGGCGCTGTTCTCCGGCCTGATCCGCTGGGAGCTGCTGAATCCGGGCATTCAGATCTTCCAGCCGCACTCCTGGCTGGCGCCCTTCCTTCACATCACCAGCGAGGCCACCGGCAAGCACGCCTATCTGGTGGTGACCACCGCCCACGCCCTGATCATGATCTTCTTCATGGTCATGCCCGCCATGATCGGCGGCTTCGGCAACTGGTTCGTGCCGCTGATGATCGGCGCGCCGGACATGGCCTTCCCGCGGATGAACAACATCAGCTTCTGGCTGCTGGTGGCGTCGTGGACCCTGCTGCTGACCTCGGCCTTCGTCGACGGCGGACCGGGACGCGGCTTCGGAGGCGGCTGGACCATCTATCCGCCTCTATCGACGACCGGGCATACCGGGCCGTCGATGGACTTCGCGATCCTGTCGATCCACCTGGCCGGCGCCAGTTCGATCCTGGGCGCCATCAACTTCATCACCACCATCTTCAACATGCGCGCGCCGGGGATGACCATCCACCGCATGCCGCTGTTCGTGTGGTCGATCCTGGTCACCGTCTTCCTGCTGCTGCTGTCGCTGCCCGTGCTGGCCGGCGCCATCACCATGCTGCTGACCGACCGCAACTTCGGCACCCACTTCTTCGACCCGGCCGGCGGCGGCGACCCGCTGATGTTCCAGCACCTGTTCTGGTTCTTCGGCCACCCGGAAGTGTACATCCTGATCCTGCCGGGCTTCGGCATGATCAGCCACATCGTCTCGACCTTCTCGCGCAAGCCCGTCTTCGGCTACCTGGCCATGTGCTACGCCATGGTGGCGATCGGCTTCCTCGGCTTCATCGTGTGGGCCCACCACATGTACACCGTCGGCATGCCCGTCGACCTGCAGGCCTACTTCGTGGCCGCCACCATGGTCATCGCGGTGCCCACCGGCGTGAAGGTGTTCTCGTGGATCGCCACGATGTGGGGCGGCTCCATCGAGTTCAAGACGCCCATGATGTGGGCGATCGGCTTCATCTTCCTGTTCACGGTGGGCGGGGTGACGGGGGTCGTACTGGCCAACGCCGGCCTCGACTATAACCTGCACGACACCTACTACGTGATCGCCCACTTCCACTACGTGCTGAGCCTGGGGGCCGTGTTCGCGATCTTCGCCGGCTTCTACTACTGGTTCGAGAAGATGTGGGGCGTGCGCTACAACGAGTTCCTCGGCACCACGCACTTCTGGATCATGTTCGTCGGGGTGAACCTGGTCTTCTTCCCGCAGCACTTCCTGGGCCTGCAGGGGATGCCCCGCCGCTATGTCGACTACCCGGCCGGCTTCGCCTACTGGAACCACCTGTCGTCGATCGGCTACGGCATCACCCTGGTCGGCCTGGGGGTGTTCCTGCTGGTGCTGATCGAGGCCGCCGTCCGCCGCCGTCCGGCCCGGGCCAACCCCTGGGGCGAAGGCGCCACGACGCTGGAGTGGACCCTGTCCTCGCCGCCGCCGTTCCACCAGTTCAACGAACTGCCGGTGATCCACGCCGACAGCCACCACTAACGCGGCGCCCGCGCTTCGGCGCGGGGGCCCGGTTGGGATTGATGACCGACCACGTCGTCCATGACATGCCTGTCAGCGTCGCCCCGGCGCGCTGGCAGGACTATGTCCAGCTTCTGAAGCCGCGGGTGATGTCGCTGGTGATCTTCACCGCGCTCACCGGCCTGCTCTGCGCGCGCACGCCCATGAACCCGGTCCTGGCCGGGGTGGCGATCCTGTGCATCGCGGTGGGCGCCGGCGGCTCGGCGGCCCTGAACATGTGGTACGACTCCGACATCGACGCCCGCATGCGCCGCACCCGCGGCCGGCCGGTGCCGTCGGGCCGGGTCCAGGGGGCCGACGCCCTGGCGCTGGGCATCACCCTGTCGCTGTTCTCGGTGGGGCTGATGGGCCTGGCGGTGAACTGGCTGTCGGCGGGCCTGCTAGGCTTCACCATCCTGTTCTACGCCGTGGTCTACACCATGTGGCTGAAGCGCTCGACGGCCCAGAACATCGTCATCGGCGGCCTGGCGGGCGCCCTGCCGCCGGCGGTGGGCTGGGCGGCGGCCTCGGGCACGGCGCCGCTGAACGCCTGGCTGCTGGTGGCCATCATCTTCATGTGGACTCCGCCGCACTTCTGGGCCCTGTCGCTCTACACCCAGTCGGACTACGCCAAGGCCGGGGTGCCGATGATGCCGGTGGTCAAGGGAGCGGCCTCCACGCGCCGCCAGATCCTGGGCTACAGCCTGCTGCTGATCCCGCTGTGCCTGGCGCCGGCGTTCACGGGGCTGGGCGGGGCGATCTATCTCAGCATCGCCGCCGGGGGCGGGGCGATCTTCCTGGCCCTGGCCGCGCGCCTGGCCGCCAGCCGCGCCGGCGACGTGGTCGACGAGCGCCTGAGCGACCAGGCCCTCTATGACGTTCGGGCCGGGGGCAAGGCGGCGCGCAACCTGTTCGCCTTCTCGATCCTCTATCTGTTCGTGATGTTCGCGGCCCTGCTGGTCGAGCGAATGCTGGGCGTCGAACCGTTGCATCTGCTGGCTACGCTGAAGGGGATGGCGCTTTGAGCGATCCCTGGAACGAAGGGCCCAAGGCCGCCGCCGCCCGCCGCGGGCGCAGCATCGCCATCGCGCTCGGCCTGGTGGCCTTCGTGGTGCTGGTCTTCGTCGTCACCATTATCAAGATGGGCGCCAATGTCATCGCCGCGCACCCCGCGTAGCCGCGCGCGCGGCAACGCGCGCCTGGCCCTGATCTGCGCCTTCGTGTTCGTGGGCATGGTCGGCGCCGCGTTCGCGTCGGTGCCGCTGTACAAGCGCTTCTGCCAGGCCACCGGCTGGAACGGCACGGTCAAGCGGGCCGAGACGGTGTCGGGCGTGGTGTCCGACCAGAGCGTCACGGTGCGCTTCGACACCAATGTGCACGGCCTGACGTGGCGCTTCGAGCCGGTGCAGGCCAGCCAGACGCTGAAGCTGGGCGAGAGCAAGCTGGCCTTCTTCCGCGCCACCAACACCGGGCCGGTCCCGGTGACGGGGCGGGCCGTCTACAACGTGGTGCCGGAAACCGCGGGGCCGTACTTCTCGAAGCTGGAGTGCTTCTGCTTCAAGAACCAGACGATCGCGCCCGGCCAGACGGTGGAGTTCCCGGTCGTCTATTACGTGGACCCGCGCTACGCCAAGGACCCGGACAACGCCACCCAGCACGAGATCACGCTTTCCTACACCTTCCTGCGCGCCGTCGATCAGAGCGGGGCGAAGGCGCAGGCCTCGGCCGATCCGGCCAGGCCCGTCGCCAAGCCTTCCACGGCCCCTTCCGGGGGCCTTGGCGGATAGATGCGGGCGGGGCTATAGCACCAGCAATTGTCTTTGAAGACGGCGGCGCCGGGGGCGCCGCGAGGGGATGAAGAGGCTTTAGACAGCGACATGGCCCACGACGGCGTCAAACACGACTATCACCTGGTCAATCCCAGCCCCTGGCCGCTGGTCGGCTCGATCGCGGCCGTGGTCCTGGCCTATGGCCTGGTCGGCGGGCTGAAGGGCGTGGCCTACATCCCCAAGGGGAACTGGCTGGTGCTGGGCCTGGGCTTCCTGGGCGTCTTCTGGACCATGATCGGCTGGTGGTCGGACGTGGTGAAGGAAGCCAACGCCGGCGACCACACCCCGGTCGTCTCCATCGGCCTGCGCTATGGCATGATCCTGTTCATCGCCTCCGAAGTGATGTTCTTCGTGGCCTGGTTCTGGATCTTCTTCGAAATGGCGCTGTTCCACCATGTGCGGACGGTGTCGTCGCTGGAGGACGTGCAGGCCGCCTGGGCCACCTGGCCGCCCAAGGGCGTGGAGACGGTAGACGCCTTCCACCTGCCGCTGATCAACACCCTGACCCTGCTGCTGTCGGGCACCACGGTGACTTGGTCGCACCACGCGCTGCAACAGGGCGATCGCAAGTCGGCCACCACCGGCCTGATCCTGACCATCGCCCTGGGGATCCTGTTCACCTCGATCCAGGCCTATGAGTACAGCCACATCCTGTCGGAAAAGCTGTTCTACGGCCCCGAGGCGTCGAACGCCGGCCTCTATGGCTCGGCCTTCTTCATGGCCACCGGCTTCCACGGCTTCCACGTCATCGTCGGCACCATCTTCCTGACCGTCTGCCTGATCCGGATGATGAACGGCGGCTTCTCGCCCAAGCAGCACTTCGGCTTCGAGGCGGCGGCCTGGTACTGGCACTTCGTGGACGTGGTGTGGCTGTTCCTGTTCACCTTCGTCTATGTGATCTTCGGCGCGGGTTGGGGTCATTGACCCCAAAGCCGGGGGTCAACCCCTTCCTCGCGGGGCTCGCGGGGCGCTGTCCAAATTGCGGGGAAGGCCCTCTCTTCGAGGGCTTTCTTCGTGTTTCAGCCCGCTGCGAGGCCTGCGGCTTCGACCTGGCCAAGGCTGACAGCGGCGACGGCCCGGCGGTGTTCGTGATCATCATCGCCGGCTTCATCGCCGCCTTCGGCGCGCTGTTCACCGAAGTCGCCAACCATCCGCCGATCTGGCTGAACCTGCTCATCTGGATGCCGATCGCGCTGTTCCTGTGCCTGGGCCTGCTGCGCCCGACCAAGGGGCTGATGCTGGCCGCCCAGTTCGCCAACCAGGCTTCGGAAGCCGGGCGGGATGACATCTGAGCCGATCTATGTGCGGCCGCGCTTTCCCGTCGGCCTGACGATCGCGGCGGCCATCGGCGTCGCCATCCTGGTCAGCCTGGGCGTGTGGCAGCTTCAGCGTCTCCATTGGAAGCAGGGCGTCCTGGCGCGGGTGGCGGCCCTGCGCACCGCCCCGGCCCAGCCCCTGGGCGCGGTCCTGGCCCGCGCCGCCAAGGGCGAGGACGTGCAGTTCACCCGCGTGGCGGTGGATTGCCTGCCGTTCCAGTTTCCCGTCAGCCAGGTCTATCTCTATGGCCTCGGCGACGGGCGAGTGCAGTGGCGGCCGATCACGCCCTGCGCCATCGACGACGCCGGCTTCGGCATGGTGGCCCTGGACCGGGGCGTCGCCGTCGGCGGCGACCACATGACGCCGCCCAGGACCACCGTGCCGGACGCGCGCCAGGTGGTCGGGGTGCTTCGCGCGGTCGAGCCGCCCAACTTCACGCAGAAGGACGCCGCCGAGACGCCCGCCAGCGGCTACCAGTCGCGCGATCACGCCCTGGCCGCCCTGGTCAAGGCTGCCGGCCTGCCGGCCCCGCGCTGGATGGTGGTCGTCGAGCGCGAGTACCCCGCCCCGGCCGGCGTGACTCCCCAGCCCCTGCCGGCGGACATCCCCAACCGGCACTTCGAATACGCCCTGACCTGGTTCGGCCTTGCCGCCGCCCTGGCTGGCGTCTATGCCGCCCTGCTCTTTCGCAAGGCCAAGGACTGATGAAATACGTCTCCACGCGCGGTGAAGCGCCGGCGGTCGGCTTCCTGGACGCGGTGCTGTCGGGCCTGGCGCCGGACGGCGGCCTCTATGTGCCGGAGACCTGGCCGACGTTCTCGCCCGAGCAACTCGCCCGCATGGCGGGCCGGCCCTACGCCGAAGTCGCCGCCCAGGTGATCGGCGCCTTCGCCGACGGTGAGCTGAGCGACGCGGTGATCGCCGAGGTCTGCTCGGAGGCCTACGCGACCTTCGCCCACGACGCGGTGGCGCCCCTGCGCCAGCTCGCTCCCGGGCGCTTCCTGCTGGAGCTGTTCCACGGCCCGACCCTGGCCTTCAAGGACGTGGCCATGCAGCTCCTGGCCCGGCTCTACGACCACGCCCTGGGCGAGGCCGGCCGGACCATGACCATCGTCTGCGCCACCTCCGGCGACACCGGCGGGGCGGCGGTGGAAGCCTTCCGCGGGCGCAGCAATGTGCGCATCGTGGCCATGTTCCCGGACGGCCGCATCTCGGAAGTCCAGCGTCGGTTCATGACCACGGTGACCGACGACAACGTCCGCACCCTGTCGGTGGCCGGCGACTTCGACGACTGCCAGGCGATCCTCAAGAGCCTGTTCCAGGATGGTCAGTTCGCCCAGGCGGTGGACCTGTCGGCGGTGAACTCGATCAACTTCGCCCGCATCGCCGCCCAGGCGGTCTATTACTTCACCTCGGCCGTGGCCCTGGGCGCGCCGCACCGGCCGGTGTCCTTCGTGATCCCCACCGGCAATTTCGGCGACGCCTTCGCGGGCTACGTCGCCTCGCGCATGGGCCTGCCCATCGAGCGGATGGTGGTGGCGACCAACTCCAACGACATCGTCGCCCGGGCGGTGGAGGACGGCCGCTACGCCAAGGGGGCGGTCACCCACGCCACCCAGAGCCCGGCCATGGACATCCAGGTCGCTTCCAACTTCGAGCGGCTCTACTTCGAGGGGGTCGGCCGGGACGGGGTCGAGACCGGCCGCGCCTTCCGCGCCTTCGCCGCCTCGGGGGGCATTGACCTGCCGCCCAAGGCCCGCGCCGAGATCGCCCGCCTGTTCCGCGGCGCGGCGGTGGACGAGGCGGAGACGTCCCGGACCATCCTGGCCACCCTCAACGCCACCGGCGCCCTGGTCGACCCGCACACGGCGGTGGCCCTGGCCGGCGCCAACCGGGTCGGCCCGGCCCATCCGACGACGCCGGTGATCGTGCTGTCGACCGCCCATCCGGCCAAGTTCCCGGAAGCCGTGCTGGCCGCCGCGGGCGTGACCCCCGAGCCGCCGCAGGCCGTGGTCGCCCAGGCCAAGCGGGCGGAGCGCTTCGACCGCATCGCCGCCGACGCCGAAGCGGTGAAAACCTATGTCCGGGATTTCGTGAAGGCGTGAGCGCCCCCCTGCAGACGCCGCCCCGCGTCCATCGCCTGAGCAACGGCGTGACGGTGATCTGCGACCCGGCGCCGGGCTACGAGACCCTGGCGCTGAGCGTGGTGGCCGGGCGCGGCTCGCGCTGGGAGGACAGGCGACGCTCGGGCTGGTCGCACCTGCTGGAGCACATGGTGTTCAAGGGCGCGGGCGGCCGTTCGGCGCGGGACATCGTCGAATCCATCGAGGCGTCCGGCGGCCAGATCAACGCCGCCACCGGCCACGAGCGCACCAGCTTCCAGGTCCGGGCCCTGGCCGGCGGCCTGCCCCTGGCCCTGGCCGTCACCGCCGACCTGGTGCAACGCCCGACCCTGGACGAGGGCGACCTGGCCCGGGAAAAGCAGGTGGTCGGCCAGGAGATCGCCGAGGCCGCCGACACCCCCGACGACCAGGTCTTCGAACTGGCCCAGGGCGCGGCCTTCTCCGACCAGGCCATCGGCCGGCCGATCCTGGGCACCGTGGACGCCCTGGCGCCCGCCGGACCAGCCGACATCGAGGCGTGGCGCGCGGCGATCTACGCCCCCGACCGCCTGGTGATCAGCGTCGCCGGGGCGGTGGACGAGGACGAACTGCTGAGGCTGGCCGAGGCGCACTTCGGCGCCGCGGCCTCGCCCGCCGCGACCGAGCCGGAACCGGCGCGCTTCACCGGCGGCGAGGCGGTGGAGACGCGGCGCCTGGAGCAGGCGCACGTGGTGTTCATGCTGCCGGCGCCCGGCCTGGCGGACCCCGATCACTTCGCCCTTCGCCTGTTCGTCGAGATCCTGGGCGGCGGCATGTCCTCGCGCCTGTTCCAGGAGGCGCGCGAGAAGCTGGGCCTGGCCTACGCCATCGACGCCTTCTCGGACATCTATGAGGACGCCGGGGTGCTGGGGGTCTACGCCGGCTGCGCGGCCAAGGACGCCGGTCGTCTGGCCGAGGTCACCGGCCAGCAGATGAAGGCCATGGCGGCGGGGGTCGAACGGGCGGAGCTTGCCCGCGCCAAGGCCCAGCTGAAGGCCTATGTGTTCATGGGCCGCGAGTCCCTGCTGACCCGGGCCGAGCAGTCCGCCGCCCAGCAACTATCGTTCGGGCGGCTGTTGCCCAGCGCCGAGATCGCCGGCCTGATCGACGCCGTGACCATCGAGGACCTGGCGCGGGTGGGAAGCCGGCTGATCTCGCCGGGCCTGACCGCCAGCAGCGTCCTGGGCGCCAAGGGCGCGGCGGGCGCCGGAAGTCGCCTGCGCGACGCCCTGTACGGCTAGCAGTTGGCAAGGCCGGCAGAACTGGGCCAAGATCACCTCATGGCCCTCCTCGACTGGATCGCCCCGGACAATGACCTGCGCCTCGAAGGCGAGGGGGTGCGGCTGCGCCCGCATCGCAGCGGGGACTTCGCCGAATGGGCCGACCTCCGGGCCCGCTCGCGCGAGTTCCTGCAGCCCTGGGAACCGACCTGGCCGCGGGACGACCTGACCCGGGGGGCCTACAAGCGCCGCCTGCAGGCCTACGCCCACGACCTCGAGCGGGGGCTGGCCTATCCCTTCCTGGTGTTCCGCCAGTCGGACGGGGCCATGGTCGGCGGCATCACCCTGTCGAACGTGCGGCGGGGCGTCGCACAGATGGGCTCGATCGGCTACTGGGTCGGCCAGCCGTTCACCCGGCGGGGCCACACCCTGGCGGCGGTCAACGCGGTGACCCGTTTCGCCTTCACGCGTCTGGGCCTGCACCGGGTCGAGGCGGCCTGCATCCCGACCAACGAACCCTCGCGCGGGGTGCTGCTGAAAGCCGGCTTCAAGCACGAGGGTTTGGCCCGTGCTTATCTTAGAATTAACGGTATCTGGCGAGATCATCTCCTGTTTGGAATGATCTCGCCGGCCCCCGCCAGCGAGCAGAGACACGAGGACGTCCTGGTCTAGGGACGCTCTCGCCTAGCGTTCGCGGAGTGACTGTGGCGTCACCTTTGGTCTGGGATGCGACGACGGTGCTGGAGGCGCTGGGCGCCGCCGATGTCGCGCTCTGGCTCTGGGAGCCGGAGAAGGACCGCCTGCGAATCACCGGCGCCTCGCGCGCGCTGGGCATGGGGCCGCTGGCCCCCGAATGCTCCTCCGCCGCCATCCGCTCGCTGGTGCTGCCGCAGGATCGCGCCGGGGTGGAAGACCTGCTGCGGGTGCGCGAGCCGGGGGTCGAAGTGGCCGCCAGGGTGCGCATGCGCGGCGCCGAGCCCTGCCTGTGGCGCGGCATCTGGCTGGAAGAGGGGTTGCGCGCCGCCGGCGTCGCCGCCCGCGAGACCCGTTTCGTCGGCTCCGAGGCCGACCCGCTCACCGGCCTCCTGGATCGCCGCAGCTTCGTGGCCCGCGCCCGCGAGCGCCTGACCGAAGTGGGCGAATACGAACTGGTGGTGGCCGACCTCAATCGCCTGCGCCGGCTCAACGAGGCCCTGGGCCATGAGCGCGCCGACCTGGTGCTGGCGGCCCTTGGCTCGCGCCTGGCCGCCGCCTTCCCGCGCGAGGCCCTGATGGCCCGCATCGGCGAGGACGAGTTCGCGGTGCTGGCCCCTGTCGCCGGCGGCGACAACGCCGAGATCCTGCGCCGGGCGCTGGAGCAGCCCCTGCGGGTGGCCGGCTTCGACATCCTGCCCACCCTGGCCATCGGCGCCGTGCGGGCCGAGGGCGGCGATGACGCCCAGGAGGCGGCCGAGTTGCTGCGCCGGGCGGAACTGGCCGTGGAAGCGGCCAAGAACAGCGGTCGCGGCGCGCCCCAGGCGGCCGCCTATGGCCGGGCCCTGGAGGGCGACGGCCTGTCGCGCCTGGCCCTGGAGGCTGACCTGCGCGGCGCCATCGGGCGCGGCGAGATCATGCCCTTCTTCCAGCCCATCGTGCGGCTCTCCACCGGCGAGCTGTCCGGCTTCGAGGCCCTGGCGCGCTGGCGTCACCCCCGTCGCGGATTCCTGGCTCCGGACGACTTCCTGGGCCTGATGGACGAGATGGGGCTGATGGTCGAACTGGGCTCGCACATGATGCGCGCCTCGGCCCGCCAGCTGGGCGCCTGGCGCAAGGCCCACCCGGCCATGGAGCACATGACCTGCAGCGTGAACCTGTCGACCGGCGAGATCGACCGGCCGGGGCTGATCGAGGACGTGGGCGGCCTGGTGCGCAAGTACGACCTGCCGCGCGGGGCCCTGAAGCTGGAGATCACGGAAAGCGACATCATGCGCGATCCGGACAAGGCGGCGGTGACGCTGCGCGCCCTGCGCGACGCCGGCGCGGGCCTGGCCCTGGACGACTTCGGCACCGGCTTTTCGTCGCTGAGCTATCTGACGCGGCTGCCCTTCGACACCCTCAAGATCGACCGCTACTTCGTGCGCACCATGTCCACCAACGAGGGCTCGGCCAAGATCGTGCGCTCGGTGATCAAGCTGGGCCAGGACCTGGCCCTGGAGGTGGTGGCCGAAGGGGTGGAGAACGCCGTCATGGCCCGGGCCCTGCTCGACATCGGCTGCGACTACGGCCAGGGCTTCGGCTACGCCCCGGCCCTCTCGCCGCAGGAGGCGGAGGTCTACCTCAACGAAAGCTACGCCGATGGCGCGGCGCCCCTGAAGGCGCGGGGGTAGGCGCCGGAGCCGGCAAACCGCCGCGGATCCAGTCGGCCGACTTGCGCCCCCTCCGTCACGTCTCGCTGCGCGAGCCGCGCCACCTCCCCCGCTGCGCGAGGGAGGAGAATAGGCGGCTGTGACGATTTTCCTCCTCCCATGCGTAGCGTAGCGGAGCGGGGGAGGTGGCGCTCAGCCCGCCAGGGCTGAGTGACGGAGGGGGCGCAAGGCCGCCCGTGCTGTTCGGCCTAGGCCCGCCCGGCCTGGGCCGAGAGGTGTTCGGCGGAGACGCCGATCTTGGCCAGCGCCCTCGACCATTTGTGCTCGTGGTCGTCGCCGAACAGGATGGCCTCGTCCGGGTCGCAGGTGAGCCAGACGTTCTCGCGCAGTTCGTGTTCCAGCTGGCCGGCGCCCCAGCCGGCGTAGCCGAGGGCCATCACCGCCTTGCGCGGGTGGCCCTTGTGGCTGGCCATGGCCTCCAGGACGTCGCGGGTGGCGGTGAGCATCAGGCCCTCGCCCACCGGCAGGCTGGAGGGCTCGGAGACGTAGTCGTCGGTGTGCAGGACGAAGCCGCGCTCGCGCTCCACCGGGCCACCGAACAGGACCAGGTCGTCCGGGGTCTCGATGTCGGACTCCACGCCCAGGCGCTTCAGCAGGTCCGACAGGGTCAGGCCGTCGACGGGGCGGTTCACGGTCAGGCCCATGGCATGCTCGTCGTTGTGGGCGCACACGAAGATCACGGCGCGCTCGAAGCGCTCGTCGCCGATGCCGGGCATGGCGACGAGCAGGCGGCCGGCCAGATAGGGGGTCTCGCTCATGGCCAGATGATCGGGGTCGAAGGCGGCGTATTCAAGCCCAGTCCGCGCCGCGTCGAAATTCAGTTGCGCACAACACTTGGCGCGCGGGCCAATGGGCTCTATCTGGCTGGGGCAACCCCACGGGAGGAGAGACACCATGGCCATCAAGGTTGGCGACAAGATTCCGAGCGCGACGTTCACCACCTGGGGCGAGAGCGGCCCGACCCCGATCTCCACCGATCAGCTCTGCGCCGGCAAGACCGTCGCCCTGTTCGCCGTGCCGGGCGCCTTCACCCCGACCTGCTCGGCCAAGCACGTGCCGGGCTTCAAGGCCCACGCCGCCGAGTTCAAGGCCAAGGGCGTCGACACCATCGCCTGCGTGTCGGTGAACGACGTCTTCGTGATGAAGGCCTGGGGCGCGGACCAGGGCGTCGGCGACGACATCGTCATGCTGGCCGACGGCAACGGCGACTTCACCAAGGCCGTGGGCCTGGAAATGGACGGCTCCAAGTTCGGCATGGGCCAGCGCTCGCAGCGCTATTCCATGGTCATCAAGGACGGCGTGGTCACCGAGCTCAATGTCGAGCAGGGCGGCGAGTTCAAGGTCTCGGCCGCCGAGTACATGCTGGCTCAGCTCTAGGGCCGGCGAGAGGCGCGGCGTCCGGTTCGCCGGACGCTGTTCCCTTTCTGTACCGGATCGGCTATGGTGTGTTCATGGCAAAGCCCGAGCCTTCAATCTTCGACGAGATCGACGAGGAAGCGGAGCGTCGCTCCGAGATCGCTGCAGACGAAGATGTCGCCGCGGGACGCGTCGTTTCCCATGAGCGGGTCAGCGAGTGGCTGAAGACAGTCGGCACGCCTGACCAGGCCCCTACGCCCTTTTCGTGGCGGAAGTAGTCTGGACCGACCGCGCGCTGGCCAACATCGAGGCCATCGCAGCCTACATCTACCCTTTCAATGCGATCGCCGCTCAGCGGATGGCGTTGCGCCTGATGGCGGCTGGCGATGCTCTGAAGTCAGAGCCCGAACGCGGACGCCCGATCGCGCGGGGCCGGCGTGAGCTGACGATCGTGCCACCCTACCTGATACGCTATCGAGTGCTCAGCGACAGGGTGCTCATTCTCGAAGTGCGGCACGGGGCCCGGCGGCCGAACTAGTCATGGCGGCGCCCTGAGGCCGCGCCGGCGGGAACGTTCAGAATGGTTAACTCATTCAGGTGCGGTTCAAGTCGCGGCCGCCAGGGTGCGACGGACAACCCGAAAGGCCTGAAGATGAAGACCCTGATCGTCCTCGCCGGCGCCGTCGGCGTACTGGCCGCGGCGCCGTCCGCCGCTTCGGCCTGCGGCTGCGCCGTCAGCCACCACGCGGTTCACCGGGCGGCCTCGCACGCCGCCGGGGCCAGGCCCGTCCACCGCGTCCGCTACGCCCACGTCGTGCGGCGTGAGGCGGTGCGGCCGGTGATCATCAGGAAGGTCTACGTCACCCGCGTCGTGCGCATGCCCGTGGCCTATCCGGAGCCGGTCTATCGCGAGCCGGCCTACGCGCCGCAGCCGCCGCGGATGGGGCCGCTCCGCCCAGTGTGGGTCGACGAGCCGGAGGGCTATCGCCACTACCATCACCACCACCGCCCCGACGTCGCCTGGGAGCATCCGCGCGACGACTGGCGGGCCGACGTCTACCGGTACTAGCGAGGGGGCTCAGGCCCCCAGCGCTTCCGGCGTGGCGCGGAACAGGTCGACGGAGCCCTGGGTCACCGCCTGGGTGAGGCCCGGGGCCTGGGCCAGGATCTGTTCGGCGAACACCCGGGCGAGGCCGATCTTGGTGCGGTAGTAGTCCTGCGGACCCTCGCCGGCGGCGATCTTCTGGGACGCCGCCAGGGCTTCCTTGCCCAGCATCCAGCCGCCGACCACGTCGCCCAGCAGCTTGAGGTAGGGCGTGGCGCCGGCCAGGGCGTCGGGCTGGGCGTGGCCGCGGCGCTCGATCAGCCAGCCGGTGGCCGCCTGGACGGCGGCGAGGCCGGTCTCCAGGTGGGCGCCGATGGTGTGCAGCCAGGCGTCGTCGGCGCTCTTGAGGGCCGCGGCGGTCGGGAAGATGTCGGCCACCAGTTCGCGCACGGCCTGGCCCTTGTTCAGCGCCAGCTTGCGGCCCATCAGGTCGATGGCCTGGATGCCGTTGGTGCCTTCGTAGATCGGCAGGATGCGGGCGTCGCGATAGTGCTGGGCCGCGCCGGTCTCCTCGATGAAGCCCATGCCGCCGTGGATCTGCAGGCCCATGGAGGCGACTTCGACGCCGATGTCGGTGGACCAGGCCTTGGCGATGGGGGTGAGCAACTCCTGGCGGAAGCGCGCAGAGTCGCGGTCGACGGGGTTGCCGGCGGTGCGGGCGAGGTCCGACGCCACGGCGGTCGACAGGCAGATGGCGCGGGCGGCGCTGATCTTGGCCTTCATCAGCAAGAGAGAGCGGCGCACGTCCGGGTGGTCGAACAGGCGCGAGGGCGTGGCGCCGGTCCAGGCCGACCGGCCCTGCTTGCGCTCCAGCGAATAGGCCAGGGCCTGCTGGTAGGCGCGCTCGGCGATGGCGACGCCCTGGACGCCGACCTGCAGGCGCGCGTCGTTCATCATCACGAACATGGCCGCCAGGCCCTGGTTGGGGGCGCTGACCATCTCGGCCTTGGCGCCCTCGAACAGCATCACGCAGGTGGGGGAGGCGTGTATGCCCAGCTTGTGCTCGATGGAGCCCGGGCGCACGGCGTTGGCCGCGCCCAGCGTGCCGTCGTCGTTGACCAGGCGCTTGGGGGCCACGAACAGGGTCAGGCCGCGGGTCCCGGGCGGGGCGTCGGGCAGGCGCGCCAGCACCAGGTGGATGATGTTGTCGGCGACGTCGTGATCGCCCCAGGTGATGAAGATCTTCTGGCCGGTGAGGGTGTAGCCGCCCTGGCCGTCCGGCTCGGCGCGGGTGGTGACGGCGCCGAGGTCCGAGCCCGAGGCGGGCTCGGTGAGGTTCATGGTGCCGGTCCATTCGCCGGACACCAGCCTGGGCAGGTAGAGTTTCTTCTGGCGGGCCGTGCCGTGGGTCGCCAGGGCCGCGATGGCGCCCTGGGTGAGCATGGGGCACAGGCCGAAGGCCATGTTGGCCGCCTGGACCATCTCGAAGACGGCGATTTCCAGCGCCTTGGGCAGGCCCTGGCCGCCGTGCTCGGGCTCTGCCGCCAGGCTGTTCCAGCCGCCTTCGGCGAACTGCTTGTAGGCGTCCGCGAAGCCGGGGGCCGAGCGGACCTGGCCGTTTTCGAACTTGGCGCCGGCAATGTCGCCGGGCCGGTTCAGCGGGGCCAGGATGTCGGCGGAAAAGGACCCCGCCGCCTCGAGCACCGCGGCGACGGTGTCGGCGTCGGCGCTCGGATAGGCCGCCTCCAGACGGCTGAAGTCCGCCGCCTCGTTCAGGGCGAAGATCAGGTCTCGAACCGGCGCTTTGTAGGTCATGGATCAGGGTCCCTCGGGTCGTCGCCCTATCTAGAGCAATTTAGGGCCGGGTCGACTGTCCGCGCGCGATTGTGGGGAACCATTGTCGCGGCGTCAGCGGATCACGGCTTCGTGAAGCCGGGAAGATTCGGCGCCCCAAAGCCGTCATCTAGATCGGGCAACCGCAACATAAGCGTTTACAGATGAAGGACCCCGCCATGCGCTGCCGCCTCGCCCTGATGGCCCTGATCCTCGCCCTGCCAGCGGCGGCCATCGCCGCCCCGTCGCATGACGTAGCGGATCTGGGCGGCGGCAGCTACGTCCTCGACCGGCAGCACGCCAGCGTGACGGCCAAGGTGATGCACCTGGGGGTGTCGATCTACACGGCCCGCTTCAACAGCTTCGACGGAACCTTCACCTACGATCCCGCCCGACCCGAGGCGTCGCGGGTGCAGGCCAGCGTCGACGCCACCTCCATGGACGTGGGCGCCGACTACAGCGGCAAGTTCGCCGAGGAATTCCTGGCGGCCTCCAAGTATCCCAAGATCACCTTCGTCTCGACGGCGATCCAGAAGGGGGCGGGAAACACCGGGACCATGACCGGCGACCTGACCCTGCACGGCGTGACCAAACCGGTGACCTTCAACGTGACGTTCGTGGGCACGGGCCGCAGCCCCCTGCCGCCGTTCAAGGTCGCCGCCGGCTTCACCGCCACCGCCACCATCAAGCGCTCGGACTTCGGGTCGGACTTCCTGAACAACGGCATCGTCGGCGACGACGTCAGCCTGACCATCGAGGCGGAGTTCGATCGCAAATGACGACGGCAAACGCGGGCGTCCGCGATCGCTATTCCGCCGTGGCGATCGCCCTGCACTGGCTGATCGCGGCCCTGACTCTGACCAACATCGGCCTGGCCTGGTACTTCGACGACCTGACAGGCCTCGCCCGGGTCGCCCCGACCCAGCTGCACAAGTCGATCGGCATCACCGTCCTGCTGCTCAGCCTCCTGCGCCTGGGCTGGCGGCTTGTCTCGCGCCCGCCGCCGTTGCCGGCCGGCACGGCGCCGTGGGAGCGGCTGCTGGCGGAGGCGGTGCATGGGCTGTTCTATGTCGCCATGCTGGGCCTGCCGCTGACCGGCTGGGCCATGGTCTCGGCGAGCCCCCTGATCCACGTCTTCCCGATCAAGCTCTACAACGTCGTCCCCTGGCCCGCGATCGGTCCGCTGACCAGCCTGCCGCACGACCAGATGAAAAGCGCCCACAAGGCGCTGGCGCTCAGCCATGGCCTGCTGGGCAAGCTGACCTATGGGCTGATCGTTCTGCACGTCGGCGCGGCCCTGATGCATCAGTTCGTGCGGCGCGACGTTATCGTCTCGCGGATGATCCCGTTCCTGAGGCGCGCATGAAGACCATCCTCCTCCTCGCCGCCGCCCTGCTCGCGGCCCCCGCCCTGGCCGCCGCCGCGCCGGCCCCGGCCTGGACCGTGGACAAGGGGACCTCGAAGCTGGGCTTTTCCTCGAGCTTCGGCGGCGCGCCGTTTTCCGGAACCTTCCGGCGCTGGGACGCGGCGATCCGCTTTGATCCCAAGAACCTGGCCGGCTCCAGCGTCACCGCCACCATCGACGCCGGCTCGGCGGCGACCGGCGACAAGGACCGCGACCAGGCTTTGCCCAGCGACAGCTTTTTCGCCGCGGCGAAGTTCCCGCGCGCCACCTTCGCCGCCACCCGGTTCAAGGCCCTGGGCGGCGGCCGCTACCAGGCGGACGGGACCCTGACGATCCGCGGCGTGGCGAAGCCTTTGACTCTGCCCTTCAGCCTCGCCATCACCGGCAAGCAGGCGCACATGACGGCGGCCATCGCCGTCAACCGCCTCGCCTTTGGCGTGGGACAGGGTGAATGGAAGGCGACGGAGGCGATCCCCGCGGCGGTCAACGTCACCGTGGACCTGACCGCGCGCCAGACTCCCTAGAGGACGCCGTCGCCGCCCTGAAGGCCGGCGACCTGGTCATCCTGCCCACCGAGACGGTCTACGGCCTGGCCGCCGACGCGGCCAATCCGGCCGCCGTGGCGCGGCTCTACGAGGCCAAGGGCCGGCCGAGCTTCAACCCCCTGATCGCCCACGTGGCCGACGCCGAGGCCGCGGGCCGGATCGCCGTGCTGGACGATCGGGCGCGGGCGCTGATGGCGGCGTTCTGGCCGGGGCCGCTGACCCTGGTGCTGCCGTCCCGCGACACCGGCGCCGTCTGCGACCTGGCGCGGGCGGGGCTGGACACCGTGGCCGTTCGCGCGCCGGCGCATCCGATCGCCCATGCCGTGCTGGCGGCGTTCGGGGGCGCGATCGCCGCGCCCTCGGCCAACCGCTCGGGGCGGCCCAGCCCGACGACCTGGGCCGACGCCGTGGCCGAGACTGGGTTCGCGGCGGCGGCGGGCCTGGACGGCGGACCGTGTGCGGTGGGGCTGGAATCGACGGTGGTTTCGCTGCTGGACGGGCCGGCGCGGCTGCTGCGGCCGGGTGCGGTGACGCGGGGCGAGATCGAGGCCCTGGTCGGACCCCTGGCCGAGGCCGAGGCGGACGCCAGGCGTTCGCCCGGCCGCCTGGCGCGCCACTATGCCCCCGCCGCCCCGGTGCGGCTGGAGGCGGCCGGGCCAGGGCCGGGTGAGGCGTTCCTGGCCTTCGGGCCCGCGCCGACGGGGCCGATGGTGCTGAACCTCAGTCCGGCAGGTGACCCGCGCGAGGCGGCGGCCAACCTTTTCGCCATGTTGCGGGCAGCCGACGCGCTGAAGCCGACGGCCATCGCCGTGGCGAGCATCCCCGAGGGGGGGCTTGGCGAGGCCATCAACGACCGCCTGCGCCGCGCCGCCGGCCACGTCGGCTGACGACGGCCAAGTTTCGCACTAGGGTCGCCGCGCCATGAGCGAGCTCCCCACACCGGACGTCATCGAGCGCCTGAAGGCCCTGCTGGGCGACGGCGGCTGGAGCCAGGACCCCCAGCGCCTGGCCCCCAAGCTGGTGGAGTGGCGCGATCGCTGGAGCGGGACGACGCCCCTGCTGGCGCTGCCGCGCAGCACCCGCGAGGTGGCGGCGATCATCGCCCTCTGCGCCGAGACGGGGACCGCCGTGACGCCCCAGGGCGGCAACACCGGCCTCGTGGGCGGGCAGATCCCACAGGGCGAGATCCTGCTGTCGCTGGAGCGGATGAACCACGTGCGCGACGTGGCGCCGCTGGACGACGTGATGGTGGTGGACGCGGGCGTGACCCTGGCCGCGGCGCACGAGGCGGCGTTGGCGGCGGGACGGCGCTTCCCATTGAGCCTGGCGTCGGAGGGCTCGGCGACGGTGGGCGGGCTGATCTCCACCAACGCCGGCGGCACCGCCGTGCTGCGCTATGGGACCATGCGCGACCTGGTGCTGGGGATCGAGGCCGTGCTGCCCAGCGGCGAGGTGTGGAACGGGCTGAAGCGCCTGCGCAAGGACAACACCGGCTATGACCTGAAGCAGCTCTTCATCGGCGCCGAGGGCACCCTGGGCGTGGTCACGGCGGCGGCGCTCAAGCTGTTTCCGATCCTGGCCTCGCGGGCGGTCGCCATCCTGGGCGTTGAGACCGCGCACGACGCCATCCGCCTCCTGGCCCGGGCCAAGGAAGAGACCGGCGGGGCGGTGGAGGCCTTCGAGTTGGTCAGTCGGCTGGGGATCGAGCTGGCGGTCAAGAACCTGCCGGGCCTGCGTGAGCCGCTGGAGACCCGCCCGCCCTGGTGCGTGCTCATCGAGATCGCCAGCGGCGAGCCTGGGGCGGCGGAGGCCTCGCTGGAACGGCTGCTCACGGCGGCGCTGGAGGCCGGGCTGATCAGCGACGCCGCGGTGGCCCAGAGCGAGACCCAGGCCAAGGCCTTCTGGGCTCTGCGCGAGGGGCAGTCGGCCGCCCAGAAGGCCGAGGGGCCGGCCTGGAAACACGATGTGTCCGTGCCCGTCTCGCGGATCGCCGACTTCATCGAGACGGCCAGCCGAACGCTGCAGGACCGCTTTCCGGGGGTGCGCGTCGACGCCTTCGGGCACGTGGGCGACGGCAACATCCACTACGACGTGCTGGGCCCCGTCGGCGGTGATGCGCGCCTGCACAACGACCTGCGCGACACCGGCGCCCACATCGTCCACGACCTGGTGATGTCCCTGGGCGGCTCGATCAGCGCCGAACACGGGCTGGGAACCATGAAGACCGCCGAGGCGGCGGGCTACAAGAGCGCGGCGGAACTGGCCACGGCGCGGGCGCTGCGCGCGGCCCTGGATCCCAAGCGGATCATGAACCCGCGGGTGCTGTTCTGAGCGCCGCGCGCGGCAGGCCGTCGATGCTGTGACCCAGGTCACAGCGGCGAGGGCTCCGGGACCCTAGGAAGAAGCCATCGCAAGCCGCGATGCACTTCCAAGAGGGTCCGCCATGCGCAACCTGCTTACCGCCGCCGCCATCGCCGCGACATTCGCTGTTGTCGCCGCCGGCGCCGTCCACGCCGCCGACCAGCAGGTCAGCGTCCCGGTCTTCAAGGCCGAGCTGCTCAGCGCCACCGGCGCTATCGACCTGAACCAGCGGATCGCCGCCAAGGCCGAAGCCTACTGCCGCGCCCATCCGATCGGCCCGACGGTGGCCTCCTGCACGCGGGACATCTCCGACGCGCTGCAAGCCCAGGCGAACGTGCGCCGCCAGGCGATGATGTCCACGCCGAACACCTATGCCCAGGCCCGGCGCTGACCTGGGCCCTTGGCGGACCTGGAGCCGGCGCTAAAGTCGGCGGTCTTCCCACAAGCGCCTGCTCCGAGAGAGGAGGGCCGATGACCACAGCGCCCGAGACTTCGGAACTCAGCGGGGCCATAGCGGCGTTGGCGCGCAGTCCCGTGTTCGGGGTGCTCGAGGAAGCCGTTCTCGCCCGCCTGGCGGCCGCCGGAACCGTCTCGGATCTGCCCGCGGGCGCAATCCTGGCGCAGAAGGGCGATCCGGGGGACTGCGCCTGGCTGATCCTGCGCGGTGAGATCGAGGTGCGCGCCCAGTCCGTGGGCGGGCGGCAAACGCGCCTGGCGGTGCTCGGCGCCGGCGATGTCGCCGGCGAGATGTCCGCCATCGACGGCGGCGCGCGCTCGGCGGACATGGCGGCGACTCGCCACACCCGGCTCCTGCGCCTTGGCCGCGCCGCGCTGCTGGCCGCCCTGGCCGACAACCCCAAGGCCGCGGTGGCGCTGGTCGTGCTGCTCAGCGGCCGCATCCGCAGCCTCGACGCGGAGATGGAGGCGCGCCAGGTCCTGGATCTCGGCGGCCGTCTGGCGCGGACATTGATGCAGCAGGCCACGGCGGAGGGCCTGGTCAGCGCCACCCAGGGCGCCCTGGCGGACCTGGTCGGCGCCTCGCGCGAGAAGGTGAACCGCAAGCTCGGCGACTGGATGCGTGAAGGCATCATCCGCATGGAGCCCGGCGGGGTTCGGATCGCTTCGCCGCCGCGGCTGGCGGCGCTCGCCGCCCGGGCCTGGGGCCGATGAGCCGGCGGCCCGCGACCCTGGATCGACAGTCGCGCGAACAGACTTCGCTTCATGCTATCTTTGACTTTGCGGTCAAGGACGGCGTCGTGCAGCACTTCAACCCCGACCGGCGGCTGACCACCATTGTCGCGCTCGACGTGGCGGGATATTCCGCGCGCACCGCTAAGGACGAGGACGCCAGCACGGGCGAGATCGCCGTGCTGCGCGACCGCGTCGACGCGAGCTGCCAACGCCACGGCGGACGGCTTTTCAACAGCGCCGGCGACGGCTTCATGCTGGAGTTTCCGACGGTCAGCGGCGCCCTGGCGGCGGCCGAGGAACTGGCCCGGTCGACGCCCCCGACGGTGCGCGTGGGCGTGCATCTGGGCGAGGTGCGGGTGCTGGCCAACGGAGACCTGCTCGGCCACGGCGTGAATGTGGCCGCGCGCCTGCAGGCCCTGGCGCCGCCGGGCGGGGTGCTGGTCTCGGCGGATGTCCGCCGCGCGATCCGCGGGGGCTTCGCCGCCCGCCTTGCGGATCGGGGCGAGGTCCGACTGGAGAAGATGGACGAGACGCTGCAGGTCTACATCCTCTCGCCGCTGTCCGACGCCCCGGGCGCGCCGCCGCCCTCCGCCGCCCTCGCCGCGCCGCCCCAGGCCTCGCGCCGGCGTTTCCTCTGGCTCGCCGCGCCGGCGGCGCTCGCGGTGGGTGCGGGGGGCTACGGCGCCTGGCGCGCCACGCGGGCGACAACCCTGGTCAATCCGCGCGTGGCGGTGCTGCCGTTCGACAATCTCAGCGCCGATCCGCAGCTCGGCTACTTCGCCGACGGATTGTCGGAGGACATCCTCAACGGCCTCGTCCGCGTCGGCGGCATGCGGGTGACAGCCCGGGATTCGGCGTTCAGCTTCCGCGGGGCGCAGAAGGTGCGAGCGGGCCGAGCCCTGGGCGCCGACTATGTGCTGGACGGCTCGGTGCTGCGCGACGGGGCGCGCCTGCGGGTCAACGCCCGCCTGACCGACGTCGCCCGCCGACAGGCCCTGTGGTCGGAGACCTATGACCGTGGTCTGGACCAGGGGCTGCAGGTCGAGGACGAGATCGCCGCCCAGGTCGCCTCGGCGCTGAAGGTGCGCTTCGCCGGCCCCGCCGCCTCGGCCCGGCAGGCGATCGATCCGGAAGCCTATGACCTCTACCTCAAGGGGCGTGCGGCCTCGCGAACCCATACGCCGGAGACTGTGCGGCGAGGCCGCGAGCTGTTGCAGGCGGCCGTCTGGCGGGCGCCGACCTTCGCCGACGCCTGGCTGGAGCTTGCCACCAACTGCTCGCGAACGATGATGCTCGAGCCCCTGGCGGCCCAGTTGCGCGATCAGCAGGTGGGCCTGGCGGCGGCGCGCCGGGCGCAGGCGCTGGATCCGAGGCGGGGGGCCGCCTACGCCGTGGAGTCCACCCTGACGCCCTTCTTCCATCACTGGGCCGAGAAGGACGCCCTGCTCAAGCGCAGCCTCGCCCTATCGCCGGACGACGCCGACGTGAACCTTTGGCGCGCGCGCATGTTGTTCCAGGCCGGATACACCCGCGCGACCATCGCCCTGGCGCAACGCGGGGTCGTCCAGTCCCCGGTCGACCAGTTCACCAATACGAATCTGGCGGTCACCCTGACCGTGGGCGGCGACTTCAAGGCGGCGGCGCAGGCCGTCGACCGCCTCGGAGCCCTGTTCCCGGGCCAACTCGCCAGCTACTGGCCCAAGGTCTGGCTGCTGGCGACAAGCGGCCGGGAGGTCGAGGCCGCGGCGCTTCTGGAAGATCGGAGCCAGCAGCCGCCCGGACCGCAGGAGGAGTACACGATCTTCGCCGGTCTGCTGCGGGCGGCGGTCGGCGGCTCCGCGGCGCGGAAGCAGGCGATGGCGGAGGCCGGGCTGAGACTGGCGTCTCGGGGGATGGGCTATGCCTCCCAGGTCATGATGCTGCTGGCGCACATCGGCTTGGACGCACAGGCGCTGGGGCTGGCGCGGTCGATCTATCTCGCCAGCGGGCCCTACAGGCTCGAGCGGGACGTACAGTTCATCGACTCGAGCCGGTATCAGTTGTTCGACGAGCCGGACACCAACTACTTGTTCCATCCCTTCTTGGCCAAGTTGCGCCGGCAGGGCGCATTGAAGCCGGTGTTCGACGGTGTCGGCCTCACAGAGTTCTGGGCCCAGGCTGGGCCGCCCGACCCCTGAGGCCAAAGCCCGGCTGTCGAGAGACGCAGCCGGATGCGCCTAGGTCTTCTCGCCGGGCGTACTGCCGGCGCCGGCGCCGGGAGGGTTGGGGTGATCGAGGCTGATGTGGAAGCCGGCTATGGTCCAGGTCTTTTCGCCGGGCCCTTTGCGCAGCACGGTTTCGGCGAAGACCGTGTTGTCCTTGTAGACGTAGGCGTGCGTCAGGGTGGCCACCGAGCCCTCGGTGGTGGCGTTGTAGTTCCACGACCGGCTTTCGATCTTGTCGGGCGAGCCGGGCGGCAGCATCGCCTTCCAGGCGGCCAGCTCGGCCAGGTGGTCCGGCGTCTTGAGGAAGTCGGCCAGGTGCGGGTCCTGGGAGAGGTCGGCGCCGGTGCGGATCTCTTCGTAGAGCTGGCGCGCGTCGGCGTCGCTCTCCTTGTCGGCGGCGGGCAGGCTGCAGGCGCCGAGGAGGAGGACGAGGAGAACAGGAAGGACGGTCAGGCGACTCACGGCGGACTCCCCAACAATTGGCGGCAAGGTGCCAGAGGCCCGCGGCGGCGTCCATGCCGGGGTTCCCGCGCCGGTTCGGTGCAAGACAGCGATTGTGCGGCGCGAGACAAAGGTGGGCGAAAGGGGCCCGAGATATGGCTCCTGGGCGAAGTCCGCCCTATGCTGCAGTGCAATAGCAAGGAGAGCTCGACCCCATGGCTTCCCCGTACAACCTGGCCGGCCACGTGGCCATCGTCACCGGCTCCACCAGCGGCATCGGCCAGGCCCTGGCGCACGCCCTGGCGGCCGAGGGCGTAAGCATCGTCCTCAACGGCTTCGGCGACGCCGCCCAGATCGAGGCCGACCGCGCGGCCCTGGAAGCGAAAGCCAAGGTCAAGGTGCTGTACCACGGCGCCGACATGACCAAGCCGGACGAGATCGCCGCCATGGTCGCCTTCGCCAAGAGCGAACTGGGGCGGCTGGACATCCTGGTCAACAACGCCGGGGTGCAGTTCGTCTCGCCGATCGAGGACTTCCCGATCGCCAAGTGGGACCAGATCATCGCCATCAACCTGACCTCGGCCTTCCACGCCATCCGCGCGGCGGTGCCGATCATGAAGGCCCAGGGTCGCGGCCGGATCATCAACATCGCCTCGGCCCACGGCCTGGTCGCTTCGCCCTTCAAGAGCGCCTATGTGGCCGCCAAGCACGGCATCGTCGGCCTGACCAAGACCGTGGCCCTGGAAGTCGCCGAGGCGGGGGTGACCGCCAACGCCATCTGCCCCGGTTATGTGAAGACGCCCCTGGTCGAGGCCCAGATCGCCGACCAGGCCAAGGCGCGCAACATGACCCCCGAGCAGGTGATGCGCGACGTCATCCTGGACGCCCAGCCGACCAAGAAGTTCGTCGAGTTCGACCAGTTGGCCGGGCTGATGCTCTACCTGGCCAGCGACCTCGGCGCCTCGGCCAACGGCGCGGCCCTCGCCATCGACGGCGGCTGGACGGCGGAGTAGGGCGTCGGCGTCGATCTTCGTGCGGGTTCGGAGCGGGATGCGGGAGAAGCGGGAACTCGAATTCCGCCCATGGCCCGCTCTAAACGCCTAGAATCAATCACGTTTCAGCGTACGTACCGCCACGGCCAGAGCGGGAACATCAGAAATACGTTGACGATCGTAAGCGCGAAGACCGCGGCGACGAACAGCAGGACGACGAGCCCGCCGCGAAGGGACAGCGTGGGAATCCTGACGCGTACGAGGACAATGCCGTAGAGGATCACCCCCGCGATCCCGGCCAGTGCGTATTGGCCCGTCTCGCCCATCCACCGCAGGAACCACGCGTAGAGGACATTGTTGGGCGGCGTCGCGGCGGCCAGTTCGGAGAAGCGCCCATCGGCCAGCGGGACCGGAAAGACGTACCGGCTGAACGGCAGCAAGGCGTGAGCCAGTCCGTACTCGACGTAACAGCCAAGCCAGATCGCGGCCAGGGGCAGGCCCACCCTGGCGTACCAGGGTGTTTGCCGGTCAGCGGATCCTGAGGGCGCCATTGGCCAGGGCCCTTCTGTACGCGTCGATCGCACGCTGGTTCAGCGGCGTGGAAGGCAGGCGCGCGATGATGGCGTCGATTGCCTGCTTCTGGTCGGCCGTGATCGTCTGGGGCGTCGTCGCCCTCAGGCCGGCCATGGCGGCGATGTCGCCCGCACCGGCCTTGTCCAGCAGGCCATCGGCCAGCTGGTTCATCTCACTGTCCGAGAAGGCCGAGCCGAACACGCCGTGCAGGTTGTCGCGCACATTGCGCCGGGCGTCGGGATTGGCCTGGAAGTAGGCTCGCGCCCCGGCGCGGGCGACGCGGTCGGTGACGCCTTCCAGCGGCGAAAACCTGGCGGGAAGGAAATCGGGTGACCCGGCGATATCCCTGGCCTCGTAGGCCTGGGGACCGAAACAGCCGCCTTTGCCGGTTCGAGGGTCGACAATCCCCCCCGCCGGGTCAGGGTGGCCTGACCACAACTCTGGCGAGGGCCCCCAGAGCCGCCTGTAAGCCTGTCCCGGATCGGGTGTGTCACCGCGGTCGAGGATACGATCTGTCTTCAATTCGCGCCTTTCCGGAACCGGTGTTGGAGCTGGGCTGATGCAACCTGTGGCGGCATAGACTATCTATGTTCGTGATTTGTTCAAGTGGGCCCGTACGCACCCTGCTACGGTCCCGCTTGACCGCCCCAGGGTAATGCGGGCCTTTCCCGTCCGCACAGCTCGGGAGAACTCCATGGCCTATCAACCGTTCAATCTTCAGGGAAAGGTGGCCCTGGTCACCGGGGGCAACCGCGGCATCGGCTTCGGCATGGCCGAGGCCCTGGCCCAGGCCGGCGCCGACATCGTCATCTGGGGCTCCAACGCCGAGCGCAACCTGGAGGCCGAGGGCAAGCTGACCACGCATGGCGTCAGGGTCCTGGCCCAGAAGGTCGACGTGGCCATCGAGCACGAGGTGGTGGAGGCCATGGCCGAGGCGGTCTCCGCCATGGGCCGGGTGGACACGGTGATCGCCAACGCCGGCATCGGCGCGGGGGCGCCGTCGTTCTCGGAAATGACCATCGACACCTGGCGCCGCGTGATGGCGGTGAACCTCGAGGGCGCCTTCTTCACCTGCCGCGAGGCTTGCAAGCACATGATCGAGCGGGCGAAGTCCGGCGACCCCGGCGGCTCCATCGTGGTCACCTCGTCGCTGTCGGCGATCTCGGGCGCGGCGCGCAACGAAGCCTACGCCGCCACCAAGGGCGCGGTGATCTCGATGATCAAGGGCATCGCCGTGGAGCATGCGCGCTATGGCGTGCGCGCCAACGTCATCCTGCCCGGCTGGATCGCCACCGACATGACGGCGGGGGCGCAGGAGTCCAAGGCCTTCGCCGAGAAGGTCATCCCGCGCGTGCCGTTCCGGCGCTGGGGCCAGCCCGAGGACTTCGGCGGCATCGCCGTCTACCTGGCCTCGGACGCGGCCGCCTACCACTCCGGCGACAGCTTCATCATCGACGGCGGCTACTCGATCTTCTGATCGGGCGGCGGGCGTGGGGGCCCGCGCCCCCTCCGTCACGTCTCGCTGCGCGAGCCGCGCCACCTCCCCCGCTGCGCAGGGGAGGAGGGAGAAGCCGCCACGTCTCCTCCCCCGTGCAGCAAAGCGGAACGGGGGAGGGGGACCGCCGGGCGCAGCCCGGGGGTGGAAGGGGCGCAAGGCCGGCGACGAGCCCTTCGACATTTGACGCTGGGTCATACTTGCATCGGCCGCCGCGCGGCGGGAGGTTGCGGCCAACAATTTTCGGGAGGATCGGCCATGAGCCTGCACACGCCCCTTTGCGACCTGCTCGGCGTCGAGCATCCGATCATGCTGGCGGGCATGGGCGGGGTGTCCTACGCCGAGCTGGCGGCGGCGATGTCCAACGCCGGCGGCTATGGCGTGCTGGGCATGGCGGGCCGCGAACCGGCCTTCATCCGCGACGAGATGCGCAAGGTGAAGAGCCTTACCGACAAGCCCTTCGGCGTCGACCTCCTGGCCGCCTCGCCGGAATCCCTGACCGCCTCGGTGGAGATCATCATCGAGGAAGGCGCCTCGGCTTTCATCGCCGGCCTCGGCGTTCCCATGCCGATCATGGAGCGCCTCAAGAAGGCGGGCCTGAAGGTGATGGTGGTCTGCGGGGCCGTGAAGCACGCGGTCAAGGCCGAGCAGGCCGGCTGCGACGCGGTGATCTGCCAGGGCGGCGAGGGCGGCGGCCATACCGGCCTGGTGGGCACCATGCCCCTGGTCGCCCAGGCGGTGGAGCGGGTGAAGATCCCGGTGGTGGCGGCCGGCGGCCTGTACGACGGACGCGGCCTGGCGGCGTCCCTGGCGCTGGGCGCCCAGGGCGTCTGGATGGGCACGCGCTTCATCGCCTCGGAAGAGGCGCATGCGGCCGGCCTCTATCGCCAGACCATCGTCGAGGCCACGGATGAGGACACTGTCCGCACCCGCTGCTATTCGGGCAAGCCCATGCGGGTGCGCAAGAACACCTATGTCGACGACTGGGAAAGCCGGCCGGGCGACATCCAGCCCTTCCCGATGCAGGCGGCCCTGTCGTCGCGCGCCGGGGTGATGGGCGGCATCGGCGGCCAGATGGAAGGGCTGAACCCCGACAGTTCCTGCTTCGCCATGGGCCAGTCGGCCGGCGGCGTGCGCGAGGTGCTGCCGGTGGCGACCATCGTCGCCAACATGATGGCCGAAGCCGAGGCGACCATCACGCGCCTGGCCAGGCTGCAGGCCGGTTCGAAGGCGGCGGTTCCCGCCTAGAGCACGATGGCTTTTGTCGGAATCGACAAAAGGCTGAATCGTGCTCGCAAACTAAAGAGGCGAGCCTGCTGATCGCGTTTTGATGGATCCATCAAAACGCGGCAGGCTCTAGGGGCCCCAAGCTCGACCCGCTCCACAGAACGCTGCTCGCCGTAGCGGAGACCCTCCGGCCGCGCTAGTCTCGCCCGCGTTGAAACGCTGGGGAGGCGATAATCGTGGCTGTACTGGGCTTGGTAGTCCTCATTCTGCTTGTCGTCATGGCCCTGTGGCTGGCCATGTCGGTCATCAAAATCGTGCCGCAGGGCTGGGAATATACGGTCCAGAGCTTCGGCCGGTACACGCGCACCCTGAAGCCCGGCATCGCCATCCTGACGCCCTTCGTCGAGGCCATCGGGCGGCGGATCAACATGATGGAGCAGGTGCTGGACGTGCCGCGCCAGGAGGTGATCACCAAGGACAACGTCGGGGTCCAGGTCGACGCCATCGTGTTCATCCAGGTGATCGATTCCGCCTCGGCCGCCTACCGGGTGCAGAACCTCAGCAACGCCATCACCCAGCTGGTGATGACCAACCTGCGCACCGTGGTCGGCTCCATGGAGCTGGACGAGGTGCTGTCGCAGCGCGACCACATCAACTCGCGCCTGTTGACGGTGATCGACGAGGCCACCAGCCCCTGGGGCGTCAAGCTGGCGCGCATCGAGATCAAGGACCTGCAGCCGCCGCCGGACATCACCAACGCCATGACCCGGCAGATGAAGGCCGAGCGCGAGCGGCGGGCGGTGATCACCGAGGCCGAGGGCGAGCGGACCGCCCAGGTGACCCGGGCCGAGGGCGCCAAGCAGGCCGCCATCCTGCAGGCCGAGGGCCGCAAGGAAGCCGCCTTCCGCGACGCCGAGGCGCGTGAACGCTCGGCCGCCGCCGAAGCCCAGGCCACCAAGGTGGTGTCGGACGCCATCGAGAGCGGCAGCGTCAACGCCCTGAACTACTTCGTCGCCCAGAAATACGTCGAGGCGTTCGCCAAGCTGGCCGACTCGCCGCAACAGCGCACGGTGATCGTGCCGGCGGACCTGGGCGGCATCGCAGGCTCGATCTCGGGCATCACCGAACTGGTGCGCGCGGCCCAGGCGGGCGGCCCGGCCGGCGCGCCGCAGTCGCAGCCCCAGCGTCGACCGAACCCGCCCATCGTGCCGCCAACCACGCCGGGGACCTGAAGCCATGGACGCCGTCAGCGCCTTCTATTTCGCGCACCCGTTCTGGGTCTGGCTGGGCATCGGGGCCGTGTTCCTGGTGATCGAACTGTCCACCGGCTCGGGCTGGCTGCTGTGGCCGGCAGGATCGGCCGCCATCGTGGCGGTGACCGCGCTGTTCGTTCCCCTGGGGTCCGCCCGCGAGGCCGCGCTGTTCGCGGTCTGTACGGTGGTGACGACCTATCTGGGACGGCGGTTCATGCCGCGCGGTCCCGGCCCCGCGCCCGACATCAACGACCAGATGGGCCGCCTGATCGGTCACAAGGGCGAGTGCTGCGGCGCCTTCGAGGGCGGCGAAGGCCGGGTGTTCGTGGACGGCAAGGAATGGTCCGCCGAACTTGAGGGCGGCGGCGCCCTGCCGTCGGGGGCAAAGGTCGAGGTGGCCGCGGTGCTGGGCGGCGCGCGGCTGCAGGTGCGCGCGGCGGCCTGAGGCGCCGCGCCGGCTAGGTCTTCGACGCCAGGGCGGCGAGCTGCTGCTGCATGGCTTCCATCTGGCGACGCAGTTCGGCCAGGGCCTCCGCATCGCCCTTGGCGGGCTCGGTCTCGGCCGGCTTGGCGGCGGGCGGCGCTGTCGTGGTCGCACCTGGCGCGGCCGTCCCGTCCTCGCCGCGATAGGCGAAGGGCGAGAACATCTTCATGGCCCGGTCGAACAGAGCCAGGTTCTGGCGGATCTGCTCCTCGTAGCCGGCGATGCCGGGCGGGGTGATGGTGGCGAACTGGCTGCGAAGCTGCTGCTGCTGGCGGATGAAGCTGTCCAGCGACAGTTCCAGATAGCTGGGCAGGAAGGCCTGCATCTGGTCGCCGTAGAAGCGGATCAACTGGCGCAGGAACTGGATCGGCAGCAGGTTCTGGCCGCGGCTCTCTTCTTCGAAGATGATCTGGGTCAGGACCTTGCGGGTGATGTCCTCGCCGGTCTTGGCGTCATAGACGACGAAGTCGACGCCTTCCTTGACCATGGTCGAGAGGTCTTCCAGCGTGATGTAGGTGCTGGTGGCCTTGTTGTAGAGCCGCCGGTTCGCATACTTCTGGATCACCACGCGGTCGGCGCCATGGGGCGCGCCCGCTTCAGACTCATTCGCCATTTCGTTTCCCGGCCCCCCGTTCGGAGGCAATTTCGCACTGCAGTATCGCGGATGCAAATGGGCAGCGCCAGAGCGGCATATGGCATTCGCCGCTTCGGGGACCATATGCCGGCTTGTCATCAATCCTATGCGTGACGCGGGACGCGGGAATGTGCTCTTTGGGCGGGGAAACCATTCTCGTCAGGAAGCCGCACCATGAGCGACATCGTCATCGTCTCCGCCGCCCGCACGCCCGTGGGCTCGTTCAACGGCGCCCTCTCCAGCCTGCCCGCCCATGAGCTGGGCAAGATCGCCATCCAGGCCGCGGTGCAGCGCGCCGGCATCCAGCCTTCGGACGTGCAGGAAGTGATCATGGGCCAGGTGCTGCAGGCCGGCGCCGGCCAGGGCCCGGCCCGCCAGGCCTCGGTCAACGCCGGCATCCCGGTGGAGAGCCCGGCCTGGAGCCTGAACCAGCTGTGCGGCTCGGGCCTGCGCGCGGTGGCCCTGGCCGCCCAGCAGATTTCCCAGGGCGACGCCGACATCGTGGTCGCGGGCGGCCAGGAGAGCATGAGCCAGTCGCCGCACGCGGCCAACCTGCGCAACGGCCAGAAGATGGGCGACCTGGGCTTCGTCGACACCATGATCAAGGACGGCCTGTGGGACGCCTTCCACGGCTACCACATGGGCCAGACGGCCGAGAACATCGCCGCCCGCTGGCAGATCACCCGGGAAGACCAGGACAAGTTCGCCGTCGCCTCGCAGAACAAGGCCGAGGCGGCCCAGAAGAGCGGCCGCTTCGCTGACGAGATCGCCCCCGTCACCATCAAGGGCCGCAAGGGCGACACGGTGGTCGATCAGGACGAGTTCATCCGCCACGGGGTGACGCTGGACTCGATCTCGGGCCTGCGCCCGGCCTTCGCCAAGGACGGCTCGGTGACCGCGGCCAACGCCTCGGGCCTGAACGACGGGGCCGCGGCCCTGGTGCTGATGACGGCCGACGAGGCCAAGAAGCGCGGTCTGAAGCCGATGGCCCGGATTGCGTCCTGGGCCCATGCCGGCGTCGACCCGGAGATCATGGGCACGGGCCCGATCCCAGCCTCCAAGAAGGCCCTGGAAAAGGCGGGCTGGAAGATCTCCGACCTGGACCTGATCGAAAGCAACGAAGCCTTCGCCGCCCAGTCCCTGAGCGTGGTCCGCGAACTGGGGCTGGATCCGGCTAAGGTCAACGTCAACGGCGGGGCCATCGCCATCGGCCACCCCATCGGCGCCTCCGGCGCGCGCATCCTGACCACCCTGCTGCACGAGATGGGCCGCACCGACGCGAAAAAGGGCCTGGCCACCCTCTGCGTGGGTGGCGGCATGGGCGTGGCCATGTGCGTGGAGAAGCTCTGAGCGCCCGCCCGGCTGGGCGCGCGCGTGGTCGTCAACGATAGGGCCCACGCCTCAACGGCGGGCCAGGGAGAACGCAAGGCATGACTAGGGTCGCATTCGTCACCGGTGGCACCCGGGGCATCGGCAAGGCCATCGTGGCGAGGCTCAAGGCCGGGGGCTACAAGGTCGCCGCCGGCTATGCGGGCAACGAAGTGGCCGCCAAGGCCTGCGCCAAGGAACTCGGCGCGATGATCGTCAAGGGCAACGTCTCCAGCTTCACCGACTGCGCCCAGGCGGTGAAGGAGGTCGAGGCCGAACTGGGACCCATCGACACCCTGGTCAACAACGCCGGCATCACCCGCGACGCCATGCTGCACAAGATGACCGAGGAGCAGTGGATCGAGGTCATCAACGTCAACATGGCCTCGATCTTCAACATGACCCGCAACGTCATCGAGGGCATGCGCGACCGCGGCTTCGGCCGCATCGTCAACATCTCGTCGATCAACGGCCAGAAGGGCCAGATGGGCCAGTCGAACTACTCGGCGGCCAAGGCCGGGATGATCGGATTCACCAAGGCGGTGGCCCAGGAGAACGCCAAGAAGGGCATCACCGTCAACGCCATCTGCCCGGGCTACATCGACACCGAGATGGTGGCCGCCGTGCCCAAGAACGTGCTCGATTCGATCATCGCCCAGATTCCGGTGGGCCGCCTGGGCCGGGCCGAGGAAATCGCCCGGTGCGTCGCCTTCCTGTCGTCCGAGGAGGCCGGCTTCATCACCGGCGCCACGCTGACGGTAAATGGCGGTCAATACATCACGGGCTAGGGTTTACGACCCGTCCAAAAACCGCCCTGATCGAAGGGCATGCACCGTGTAATGGCGCCGAAACGTTGGGCCCTGAATGGCAGGACTGCCATCGCCGTGGCGTTCGCCGCGGCGATGCTGCTTGGATTCGGGACGCCGGCCTTCGCGGGCCACGACACGCTGAGGAACGCCCTCGGCCTTGAACACATGGACGAGGGCCGGGCCGGCGCCTCGCCCCTGGTGGCGCGCTATCTCATCGACGAGGGCGGGGTGTTCGTGCTCGACCGCAGCACCTCGCGCCCGCTGCTGAAGTTCGACGACAGTCCCGAGATCTGGGTGCTGTCGCAGGCCCGCGGGCCGCGTGGCGACATCATCTACAAGAACGACATGGGCGAGACCGTGCTGCGGGCGACCCGGCTGGGCGGCATGACCGTGTTCACCGCCAAGCGGCCGGGCGGTTCGGCCGCGGCCCTGGTCGGGCCCACCGCGCCCCTGCGCATGCCGACCCTGGGGCCGGTGGTGCTCTATCAGCGGCTGTTCCAGGCCAGCGTGCGGGCCACCCGCGCGGCCCAGCACCTGGTGGAGTTCGAGGCCCCTGACGCCGACGCCTATTCCGACGCCCTGATCGCCGACGCCGCGGTGATCACCGTGGAGGCCTTCGTGGCCATGTCTTCCCAGCCCGACGGCCGCCAGTTCCTGTCACGCGTGGGCAAGATCGCCTTCGTGGAGGGCGCCAAGCCCTCGGCGACCCTGCAGGGCGGGGTCCTGACCATCATGGTGGCCCCCAAGCAGGGCATCGCCGGCCGGCCCTCGTCGCGGCGCATCCTGCGGACCGTCAGCCTGCGCTGACCCCGTCCTTTCGGTTCACCCCTCGGCCGCGTCGTCGCTGGCCGCCGGCTTGCGTCTGCGGGGGAGCAGCGGGTCCGGCGCGCCGGGCAGCCGGATCTCGAAGGTGGTTCCGGCGTCGCTGGTCTGGACCAGGGTCAGGTCGCCGCCATGGCCCTGGCTCAGCTCCTTGGCGATGGCCAGGCCGAGGCCCGCGCCGCCGCGCCGGGTCGAGCCGGCGAAGGGCTGGAAGAGGTTGGCCACCGCCCGCTCGGGCAGGCCAGGGCCATCGTCCGTGAGCCGGATCAGGCTCTGGCCGTCAGCCTGGGTCAGGGAGACGTGGATCGTCCCCATCCCACCGCGCGCCTCGACGCCGTCGATGGCCTCGCGGGCGTTGCGGAACAGGTTGACCAGGATGCGGTGCAGTTGCTCGGGGTCGGCGTCCACCTGGGCGCCCGTCGGCGACTCGATGACCAGCTTGACCCCACGCCTCGACAGCCGGGCGTCCTCGGAGGCGGCTTCCAGGGCCGGGCGCAGGGGCGTCGGCCGCTTGTCGGGAGCGGGCTCCTCGCTCTTGCCGAAGGCCAGGACGTTGGACGCCAGCAGGATCGCCCGGTCCAGCGCCCGCTCCAGGCGCGGCAGGGCCTGCGCCACCTTGGGGTCGCCGGACTGCGCCAGGCGCTCGGAGGCGATCTGGGCGCTGGTCAGCATGTTGCGCAGGTCATGATTGATCTTGGCCACGGCCTCGCCCAGGGCGGCCAGCCGGGCGCGGGAGGCGAGGGCGACGCGCAGGTCGGCCTGCATGCGGTCGAGCTCGGCCTCGGCCACCCCGATCTCGTCGTGGCGGCCCGACGGCGGGATGTGGGCCTCCGGGTCCTCGGGATTGGCGCGGAAGCGCTGCATGGAGCGGGTGATCCGCTGCATGGGCGCCACCAGCAGATAGTTGAGCGAGAAGAACACCACCGCCCCGGCCATCAGGGAGGTGAAGGCGGCGATGCCCAGCAGGCGGCCGAGCTGGGCCAGCAGTTCCTTGCGCAGGGGGCCGTCGGGGGCGACGATCTCGACGAACTCGCCGGGAACGTAGCGGGGCCGGGCGATCACCCGCACCATGCGCTGGCCGCCGCCCAGCAGGGTCTGGATCGGCCCGGCCAGGGACGTGAGCGGATTGTTCTCGCGCAGGTCGATCAGATAGGGCGTGCGGGCCAGCTTGGGGGCCTGCAGGATCAGGCGGCGGTTGCCGTCGGCCTGGATCGCCACCGAGACGACCTCGGCCTGCTCCAGGAGTTGTTGCGACAGGTGTTCGGTGACCTGGCCGTTGGGGGCGGCGTCGGCGACGCGGGACGCCAGCTCGGCGGCGCGCAGGCGGTCCAGCAGCCACTGTTCCTGGTAGGCGGCGAGGTTGGGCGGCAGGATCAGGACGTTGGCCACCACGACGATCAGCACCGTCAGGAGCAGCAGGCGCGACGACAGGCCGCCGAGCCTGAGGAATCGGCGCTCGCCTGGCGATCGGGGCTCGGGCAGGGACGCGTCGTCCGCCATGGAATGCCGTTACTTCACTCGCCGCGCCGGGGCAATGAAGCGCACCGTCGCGGCGAATCCGATCATCGCCGGCGCCGCCACAAACGCCAGGCGATCGGGGCCGCCGACATCAGGGCCAGGCCGGTGAGCGGCAGGATGATCTGGGGCTGTTCCAGCAGGGTGGCGTCGATCCGCGCGCCCGAGTCGAACAGGCGGCCCAGCCCCGATCCCAGGCCCGCCAGGATGAAGCAGATCGGCGAGGTGCCGATGAGCGTCGCTCCCACCAGGGCCGACAGCCGCACCCGCGCCAGGCCGGCGGCGACATTGGTGGCGAAGAAGGGCATCACCGGAATCAGGCGCAGGGTCAGCAGGTAGGAAAAGGCGTTCTTGGAGAACCCCTGCTCGATGCGCTGCGCCATCGGCCCGGCTTTCTCGGTCGCCCAGCCGCCGAAGGCGGTGCGGCAGGCCAGGAAGACGATGATCGAACCCAGGGTGCACGCCGCCAGCGCCGCGAAGCCGCCCAGGATCGTCCCGAACAGGAAGCCGCCCGCCGTGCTCAGCGCGCCCGGTCCCGGGATGCAGGCCACCACCACGGCGGTGTAGACGCCCAGATAGACCAGCAGGCTGAGGATCGGATGGGCCTGGACGAGGGTCGTCAGCATCACCCGGTGGGCGGCGAGCTCGCCGAGGCTGAGATGGCGCCAGACGCCGGAGGCGATGGCCGCGACCAGAAGGCCGAGGACCAGGGCGATCAGGCCGTAGCGGCGGACGGCGAGGCCAAGGGTCATGGCGCGCCGACCGCCTCGGCCAGGGTGCGGAAGCCGTCGGCCTTCAGCCGCGCCGCCAGGTCGCGGCGGATGTCGCCCACCAGGCCGGGCCCTTCGAAGACCAGGGCGGAGTAGAGCTGCACGGCGGCGGCGCCGGCGCGGATCTTGGCGTAGGCGTCGGCGCCGCTGGCGACGCCGCCCACGCCTACCAGGGCGATGCGGCCCGCCGCCGCCTGGTGGAAGGTCCGCAGGACCCGGGTCGACGGCGCCATCAGCGGCGCGCCGGAGAGGCCGCCGGCCTCCCCCCGATGCGCCGAGCGCAGGCTGTCGGGCCGCGCCAGGGTGGTGTTGGAGACGATGATGGCGCCCAGGCCGTGGGCGACGGCCGACTCGGTGATGGCCTCGGCCTCGCCGTCCTCGAGGTCCGGCGCGACCTTGAGGAACACCGGCGTGTCGGCGCCCCCGACGCCCTTCTGGGCCGCCCGGCGCGCCTCGCCCGTCCGCCCCAGCAGTTCGTCCAGGGCCGCGCGCGTCTGCAAGGCACGCAGGCCCGGGGTGTTGGGCGAGGAGATGTTCAAGGTGAAGTAGTCGCAGAGGCCCCAGAGGCGCTGGAGGCCGGTGACGTAGTCGGCGATGCGGTCGGCGGCGTCCTTGTTGGCGCCGATGTTGGCGCCCAGGACCCCCTGGCGTCGGCGGGCGGCGAGGCGGCCGGCGAAAGCCTCCAGCCCCTGGTTGTTGAAGCCCATGCGGTTGATGACCGCCCGGTCTTCGGTCAGGCGGAACAGCCGTGGCCGCGGATTGCCGGCCTGGGGCAGGGGCGTGACGGTGCCGCACTCCACCCAGCCGAACCCCGCCGCCAGCATGGCGTCGCCGACCTCGGCGTTCTTGTCGAAGCCGGGCGCGAGGCCGATGGCGTTGGGCAGGGCGAGGCCCGCCAGGCTGGTGGCCAGGATCGGGTCGTGGGCCGCGCGGCGCGGGCCGAGTCCCAGCTTCAGGCCGGTAATGGCCAGGCCGTGGGCGTCCTCGGGGTCGGCGAGGCGCAGGGCGCGGGTCGCCAGGCCATGCAGGCCGCTCATCGGGCGCCGCTCATGGGGTGAGGTCGCCCAGGTCCGGCAGGCCGTCGGCCCTCAGCGGCGCGGGCCGGGCCTCGATCACCTGGTCGCAGGGCAGGGGACCGAAGAGGTGCGGGAACAGGGCGCCGCCGCGCGACGGCTCCCACTTCAGCGCCGGGCCCAGGGCCTCGGCTTCCACCGCCAGGACATAGAGGTCGGCCTGGCCGGCGAAGTAGCGGCGGGCGGTCTCCTCGGCCTGGTCCGCGGCGGAGAAGTGGATGAAGCCGTCGGCCAGGTCCACGGCCGAGCCCAGGAAGGCTCCGGTCGCCTGGGCGGCCTCCCATTCGGCGCGGGGCAGGATCTTGTAGATGCGGGTCATGGGGCGCCGTCCGGCTATTCGCCTTCGCCGCCGTGCTCGGAGGCCAGGAACAGGCCGTCGAACGAGGCGCGGCCGGCCGGGTCGATGAGGAAGGCGGCGGCGGTGGAGGTGGGAAAGCGGGCGTCCATCTTTTCCACCTGCCAGCCCGGGGCGCCGCCCTCTTCCAGCAGCAGGATGGCCAGCTCGTGCAGGCCGGGATTGTGGCCGATGACCATCACCGTGTCGGCCTCGTCGGCGAAGGCCTCGGCCTCGGCCAGGATTTCCTCGGCGGTGGCGTTGTAGAGGGCGTCCAGGGGTTCGAGGCGGGCGCCAGGAAAGGTCGGCTTCACGCAGTCCCAGGTCTGCAGGGTGCGCTTGGCGCTGGAAACCAGGGCCAGGTCCGGGACCAGCTTCTCGCGCGCCAGGACGCCGGCGATCAGGGCCGCGTCCTCGCGGCCGCGCTGGGCCAGCGGGCGGTCGGCGTCATCCTGGCCCTTGGCGCGCGGCTCGGCCTTGGCGTGACGGAACAGAATCAAACGGCGCATCGACAAAGCTCTCCCCGCGCCTCGTCATAGCCGGTCCCCGCGACGGCTCAAACCGGTCGCGACAGTTGACAGCGGGGAAGCTTTGGCGATCCAAGGCGGCATGAGCGACGGAGACATCGTCCAGGATCGGGCCGCGAGCGGCGTCGCCGAGGGTGGGGGGATCATGCGGTTCCCCGCCGAGGCCGTCCTGCGCCTGGAGTCCGGCGCGCGGATCCACGGGCTGGAGGTCGCCTACAAGACCTACGGCCAGCTCAACGCCGACAAGTCCAACGCCGTGCTGATCTGCCACGCCCTGACCGGCGACCAGCACGTGGCCTCGCCGCATCCGGTGACCGGCAAGCCCGGCTGGTGGGAGATCATGGTCGGGCCCGGCAAGCCGCTGGACCCGGAGCGCCACTTCATCATCGGCACGAACGTGGTGGGCGGCTGCATGGGCTCGACCGGGCCGGCGTCGATCAATCCGGCCACCGGCAAGCCCTATGGCCTGGCCTTCCCGGTGATCACCATCGCCGACATGGTGCGCGCCCAGGCGATGCTGGTCGAGGCCCTGGGCATCGAGCGCCTGTTCGCTGTGGTCGGCGGATCCATGGGCGGCATGCAGGTTCTGCAGTGGGCCGCGGACTATCCGGAGAAGCTATTTGCGGCGGTGTGCATCGCCGCGGCGCCCCGCCACTCGGCCCAGAACATCGCGTTCCACGAGGTTGGGCGCCAGGCGATCATGGCCGATCCTGACTGGCGCGGCGGCGAGTACGCCGAGCTGGGCGTGCGGCCGGAGAAGGGCCTGGCCGTGGCCCGCATGGCCGCGCACATCACCTACCTTTCCGAGCCGGCCCTGCAGCGCAAGTTCGGCCGCGAGCTGCAGCGCGACGGCCTGAGCTGGGGCTTCGACGCCGACTTCCAGGTGGAGAGCTACCTGCGCCACCAGGGGGCCGCCTTCGTCGACCGCTTCGACGCCAACTCCTATCTCTACATCACCCGGGCGCTGGACTACTTCGACCTGGCGGCGGCCCACGGCGGGGTGCTGGCCCAGGCGTTCCGGCGCGCCCGGGACGTACGCTTCTGCGTCTTCTCCTTCACGTCCGACTGGCTCTATCCCACGGAAGAGAGCCGCACGATCGTGCGGGCGCTGAACGCGGCCGGCGCGCGCACCAGTTTCGTGGAGATCGAGACCGACAAGGGGCACGACGCCTTCTTCCTGGAAGAGCCGGTCTTGCGCGAGGCCCTGCGGGGGTTCCTGGATTCGGCCGCCCAGGCGCGGGGCCTGACGTGACGGCCGCTCCGGTTCGCGAGGACTTCAAGGAGATCCTGCGGCTGGTCCGGCCCGGCGCGCGGGTGCTGGACGTCGGCTGCGGCGAGGGTGAGCTGCTGGACCTGCTGGCCCGGGAGAAGGGCGTCGACGGCCGGGGCATCGAGATCAGCGCCGAAGGGGTCTCCGCCTGCCTGGCGCGCGGCCTGGCGGTGGTCCAGGGCGACGCCGACCGGGACCTGGATTCCTTTCCGGCCCAGGCCTTCGACTATGTGATCCTGTCCCAGACCCTGCAGGCGGTGCTCAACCCGCGCCATGTGCTGGGCGAACTGATGCGGATCGGCGGCCAGGCCATCGTCTCACTGCCGAACTTCGGCCATTGGCGGGTGCGGCTGGACCTGCTGGCGCACGGTCGGATGCCGATGACCGGCTCGCTGCCCGAGCCGTGGTGGTCGACGCCGAACATCCACCTTTGCACCCTGCGCGACTTCACCGCCCTGTGCGACGACCTCGGCCTGCGCATCGACGCCGCCGCGCGGCTGTCGGAGGGGCGGCCGGCGCGGCCCATCGATCCGTCCCGGCCGATCGAGAACTGGCGATCCGAAGCGGCGCTGTTCCTGCTCAGCCGGCGCGACGGCGCGCCGGGACACGGCGGCGGATC
>Ga0265327_10000793_pt1 | contig 48611 bp, 54 predicted proteins | sample 41621metaG_FD_202089 | JGI IMG/M metagenome (GOLD analysis project Ga0265327, IMG submission 202089) | Rhizosphere microbial communities from Carex aquatilis grown in University of Washington, Seatle, WA, United States - 4-16-21 metaG | ecosystem: Host-associated > Plants > Roots > Rhizosphere... | reverse complement strand
GGAAGCCCTGAATAAGCATCAATTCAGCACCCCATTTTTCTCCAAAAGCGGTTTCAAGACGGATTTTGATCAGAATCTTGTCTGAAACAGCAGTTTTCCTTCCAAATCACCGGGTTTTCCGGTGATTTCCTGTGTTCTGGGCGGACTACGCCCCTGAAGCCAGTAACGCTCGCCTGACCTGATACAGGTTGCCCAGCGCAAACAGCATGAAGAGTTGTGCCGTATTCTTCTCCAACCCACGATAGCGTACCTTGGTGTAGCCAAACTGGCGCTTCAGTATCCGGAACGGGTGTTCGCCAATGGCACGTAGCTTCGCTATGGCATGGTTGAGCCCACGGGTCCAGCCATCAAGCGGTTGCTTGGGTTTGCTCTTGAGTGCCACCCAGTCTTCCGTCAAGGTCTCTTGCAGGTGCGCATGCACCTGCGGGTAGTCGTAGCCGCGGTCGGCACTGACGCGTTCTTCTTCACCATGCAGCAATCCGGTGAATTGCGACATGTCGGAAGCCTTGGCCGTCGTACCTGCAACCGTATGCACCAACCCGCTCTGATCATCCACGCCAATGTGCGCTTTCATGCCGAAGTGCCACTGGTTGCCTTTCTTCGTTTGCGTCATCTCAGGATCTCGCTTGCCATCCCGGTTCTTGGTGGACGGCGGTGCTGCAATCAGCGTAGCGTCAACCGTAGTGCCTTCACGCAGTAACAATCCCTGCTCCGTGAGCAGGCCGTTGACCGCCGCAAACAGTTGCTGCGATAACCTATGCCGTTCCAACAGGTGCCGGAAGTGGAGGATGGTGGTTTCATCCGGCATCGTATCCACGCCTGCGTCCAGTCCGGCAAAGTGCCGCAGCAACGGTACGTCATGCAAGGGCTTCTTCCATCGCCGCATCGCTGTAGCCGAACCATTGCTGCATGAAGTGAATGCGCAGCATGGTCGATAGCTCATACGGCCTACGCCCATTGCCGGCCTTGGGATAGTGCGGCTCAACCACCCCCAGCAAACGGGACCACGGCACGACCGCTTCCATCTCTTGCAGAAACCTCTCCTTCCGTGTTTGCTTCGGTTTCTTCATATACTCGCTGGCGGCAAAACTCATCTGTTTCATGGCGGGGCGATGGGGTCGTTGGATTCTGGGTATTTTACTGCTACAGGGACTTGTTCAGGGCTTCCTTAGATTTCCCAGAAGCATTTGGGCCAAGTACGTAGGTAACGTCCCTAAAAGGCACATCTAGCACTTGAAAATTTCGCCAGTTTTTGAGTTTTATTTTTGTAATCAACATGGGAAGTCACCTAACAAAGCTACTAAGTCTTGGTTGCCTTCATGGCATAGAGCATCCCGCAAGGTTTTCATGGCTTGAAAATTCTCTTCTGTGAAAATACTATTAAAATCTGCGGGTTGCATGGAAAAACTCCAATAGCAAGATGCAGATTACGGATGCTATCACGCATCTTCCAGCGCCTGCAAAAACGAATTCTCATATCTGGCCGACTTAGGCTGATAGATACTGTCTTGACGATCAAGACGGTATCTACCTTGTTTGCTTTAGCTTAGCCGCTGCTCTTACTCTGCCAAGCCTTGCGCAACGCCTGTTCGAAGCTGCGGGCGAAGGCTTTTTCATCGCGCAGCGGGGAACGCTGCATCTCGTCGCGCAGGGTACGCCGCTGGGCGGCTAGGCGTTGCGGGTCGGCGGCGAGTTCGGCGGCGATGCGGATGTAGCCTTCGGCGTCGCCGGCGGCCCATTCGGGGTGGCCGAGATGGGTGAGGACAGATAAGGGTACGCGCGTGGTGTGGCGCTCGCCGTAGTGCGTGACCAGCGGCACCCCCATCCACAGGGCGTCGCAGGTGGTGACGCCTCCGCCGAAAGGGTGGGCGTCGAGGTGGATATCAATGTTGGCGTAATCCGCCAGGTGCGCCACCGGGTTGGTGTGGTAGGGCGCCAGGTCGAGCCGCGCGGGGTCCAGCCCGGCGCTGCTGCAGCGCTGGATGAAGCGTTCGCGCGCGGCGGCATCGGCAAAGGCCTTGCCCTTGATGCGTAACCGGCTGTTGGGCACGGTATCCAGCAGTTTTGCCCAGACGCCCAGCAGTTGCAGGTTGGCTTTGGCCAGGTTGTTGTAGGCGCCAAAGGTGATGTAGCCATTTTTCAGTACCGGCGCTTCGGCCACCGGCAGCGCTTCGCCGCCCACCGGCGGGCGGTAGCAGAACAGCGGGCCGTCCAGCCGCAGCAGTTGTTCGCTGAAATTGGCTGCGACTTCCGGCGGCGAGGCGATGGCATCGCTGATGAAGTAGTCCATGCTGTCCAGCCCGGTGGTGCCGGGGTAGCCGATCCAGCTGGCCTGTACCAGCGCGGCGCGGCGCGCGAACACCGGCAGGCGGTTGTCGGCAGTGTGGCCGGCGAGATCTATCAGCACGTCAACCGCGTCCTTGAGGATGAGCGCTTCCAGTTCCGGGTGCGACAGCCGCGCCACCGCGCGCCATTGCACCGGCAGCGCCTGGTAGGCACGGGTCATGGCGTCGGGCATTTCCATATCGGCGTAGCAGAACACCTCGACCACGGAAAAATTGTGGTTGGCGATCAGCGGCAGCAGGAAGTGGGTGACCGCGTGCAGGCGGAAATCGGGTGAAACGTAGCCGATGCGCAGCTTGCGGCCGGCGAGCTTGCTGTTGAAGCTGCGCTTGACCGGGGCGGGCAGGGTGGCGGTGTTGTTGCGCGCTTCTTGCAGCAGGGTGGCGCCGGAGGTGGCGTCGTCGGCGAACAGCAGCGAGAACATGTAGTTGGAGCGGATGTGACGGCCCTCGTCCATGTTGCGCGGCAGCGCGGCCACGGCTTCTCGCAGCATGTCGATGCCGGCTTCCGGTTCGCCCAGCGCCATGTGGATCATGCCGCCCAGATTGAGCGCGATGGTGCGGGTGGCGACATCGCACTTGAGCGTCAGCGCGCGTTCGGCACAGGCCAGTGCTTGCAGCAGGCGGTGCTTCTGGTAGTGGAATTTGCCCTGGCCGATCAGCGCCGCAACCGAATTGGGGTCGCTGGCCAGCGCCTGTTGATAATGCTGTTCGGCAGGGCCGTCGGCGCGCAGATTGGTGAGCAAGCGTGCGAGCGACAGATGCAGTTCGGTGTTTTTTGGCTGCAACAGCAGCGCGTGATGCAGCGGCAGCGTAGCCGTTTCCAGCTGGCCGGTGGCTTCCAGTGCCTGGGAGAGCATCGCCAGCCCCGGGATGTGATCCGGTACCAGCGCGATGAAGCGGTAAAGCACGTCGACGGCGGGGCGCCATTGCCGGTTTGCCAGCAGCACCTGCCCGGCCAGCAGGAATTCACCGGCATCGGCCAGCATTTCCGGGTGCGGCAGGTGTTGCAGCGCTTGCTCCGCTTGCCCCTCGCCCATCAATAGCTGGATCAGGTTGTGGCGCGCGGCGCTGTGCTCGGGCGCCAGTTCCAGTGCGCGTTTCCAGTGAACTATGGCGTCCCGTGGCAGCTTCTTCAAACTTGCCAGCACGCCCAGCCAGTGGTGCGCGTCCGGGTCGTTGGGGCTTGCGGCGAGCGCGGCTTGCAGCAAGCGCTCCGCCGTGGTGTAGTCCTTTTGTTGCAAGGCGCCATGCACGCTGGTGAGCTGTTGCGGGGTCATGGGGATGCCTTTGTTTGCGGGGCTTGAGACTCAATGATCAGCGCCGCCGCCACGTGCCGACCTTCCGCCATCAGGAAGTTGTAGGTGCGGCAGGCGGCGGTGGTGTCCATGCATTCCACGCCGATGTTGGCCTCGGTCAGCGCGCGGTAGAGGCGCGGATGGGCGAAGCGGTGGCTGGCGCCGGTGCCGAGCAGCACAATTTCCGGTGCCAGCTGGGCGATACGCTCGAAATGGGCTTCGGCTAGGTCATCAAAGCTGGCAGCTTGCCAGTCGGTGACCAGCAGCGCGGGCAGCACAATCAAGCTGTGCTGGTAACGGCTGGCGTTGATTTCTACCCAGCCCTCGCCGTAGCCGGTGATGAGGTGGTTGCCTGCTGCTTGGGTAAGGTGCAGTTTCATTGCCTGGTGTGGGTATGACAAGGTAAGATTGCGCATTTTACAGCCTCGTTCCATACCGTGCAGCCCATACTCAAATCTTCCAAGCTCAACAACGTCTGCTATGACATCCGCGGGCCGGTCATGCAGCGCGCGCGCGAAATGGAGGACGAAGGCCACCGCATCATCAAGCTGAACATTGGCAACCCGGCGCCGTTCGGCTTTGAGGCGCCGGAAGAGATCGTGCAGGACGTGATCCACAACCTGCGCGATGCCTCCGGCTATAGCGATTCCAAGGGCTTGTTCGCCGCGCGCCGCGCTATTGTGCATTACACCCAGCAGAAGAACATCCCCGGCGTGACCACCGACGACGTCATCATCGGCAACGGCGTGTCCGAGCTGATTGTGATGGCGATGAACGCGCTGCTCAACAACGGCGACCAAGTACTGGTGCCGGCGCCGGACTATCCGCTGTGGACGGCGGCAGTCAGCCTCTCCGGCGGCACGCCGCGTCATTACCTATGCGACGAGGCCAGCGACTGGCTGCCTGACCTCAAGGACATCGAAAACAAGATCAACGCCAACACGCGTGGCATTGTCATCATCAACCCCAACAACCCGACCGGTGCGCTGTATCCGCGTGAAATCCTGGAAGGCATCATCGAGATCGCCCGCCACCACGATCTCATCATCTTCGCCGACGAGATTTACGACAAGGTGCTGTATGACGGCAACGAGCATACTTCGATCGCCTCGCTGGCCGACGACGTGCTGTTCGTCACATTCAACGGGTTGTCGAAGAATTACCGCTCCTGCGGCTACCGTGCCGGCTGGATGGTGGTGTCGGGCGAAAAGCGCCATGCCAAGGACTACATCGAAGGCCTCAATATACTGGCCTCGATGCGCCTGTGCGCCAACGTGCCCGGCCAGTTCGCCATCCAGACCGCATTGGGCGGCTACCAGAGCATCCACGACCTGGTGGCGCCGGGTGGCCGCCTGTGCCGCCAGCGCGACCTGGCACATAAGCTGCTAACCGACATCCCGGGCGTGACCTGCTCCAAGCCCAAGGCGGCGATGTACCTGTTCCCGCGCTTCGATCCCAAGCTCTACCCGATAGCCGATGACCAGCAGTTCATTCTCGACTTGCTGCTGGAGGAAAAGGTATTGCTGGTACAAGGCAGCGGCTTCAACTGGCCGCACCCCGACCATTTCCGCGTGGTGTTCCTGCCCAATGCGGATGACCTGACCGAAGCTATCGGACGGATTGCACACTTCCTGGAAATGTATCGTAAGAAGCATGGGACTTGATGTGCGGATTGTTGAAGTGTCATTCCAGGATAATTCGAGTGTAGGGAGCGAGTGGCTGGCTCGCGCCGAATCCGTACATCGCCAGTTGCGTCCGCACCTTCCTGCTGATTATGCGGATAAGATGCGGCGCGTGCTGAAGGAGGCGCGCATGGTGTTGGCGGTTGATGGTGATACGGTGCTGGGGCTTGCCGTATATCGCTGGCATGAGAACACCCATGACGGATTGAAATTCTATATTGACGATCTAGTTACCGATGCGGCGCATCGCTCCACTGGTATTGGGCACGCACTGATTGCCCATCTTGAATCGGTTGCCAGAAAGTTGGGAGCCAGCGGTTTGGTGCTGGATTCAGGCGCGCAACGTACACAGGCGCACAAATTCTATTTCCGGGAAGGGTTTGTGATTCCTTCCTTTAATTTCAAGAAATCGTTTTTATGAAACCCATCAACGTAGGCCTGCTTGGTATTGGCACTGTCGGCGGCGGCACCTGGACCGTCCTCACCCGCAACCAGGAAGAAATCACCCGGCGCGCCGGCCGTCCCATCCGTATTGTGAAAGTGGCGGAGCGCAATTTGGCGCTGGCACGCGAAGTGACCCAGGGCGCGGTAGAAGTCACCGATGACGCATTTTCGGTGGTCAACGATCCGGCCATTGATATCGTCGTCGAACTGATTGGCGGCACCAGCGTGGCCAAGGAGCTGGTGCTGAAGGCCATCGAGAATGGCAAGCACGTGGTCACCGCGAACAAGGCTTTATTGGCGACGCATGGCAATGAAATTTTTGCCGCGGCGCAGAAAAAGGGCGTGATGGTGGCGTTCGAGGCCGCTGTGGCCGGCGGCATCCCCATCATCAAGGCGGTGCGCGAAGGCTTGGCCGCCAACCGTATCGAGTGGATCGCCGGCATCATCAACGGCACTACCAATTTCATCCTGACCGAGATGCGCGACAAGGGACTGGCTTTCGACGAGGTGCTGAAGGAGGCGCAGCGCCTGGGTTACGCCGAGGCCGACCCCACCTTCGACGTGGAAGGCATCGACGCTGCACATAAGCTGATGATCCTGGCGGCGATTGGCTTTGGCATCCCGATGCAGTTCGACAAGGTGTATACCGAAGGCATTACCCAACTGACGCGCGAGGACATCCGCTATGCCGAGCAACTGGGCTATCGCGTCAAATTGCTGGGCATTACCAAGCGTACGGAACATGGCGTGGAACTGCGCGTGCATCCCACCTTGATCCCGGAAAAGCGCCTGATCGCCAACGTCAACGGCGCCATGAACGCGGTGCTGGTCAAGGGCGATGCCGTCGGCCCTACCCTGTATTACGGTGCCGGTGCCGGTGCCGAGCCGACCGCGTCCTCGGTGGTGGCTGATTTGGTGGACGTGACCCGCATGGCGACCGCCGACCCGCACCAGCGTGTGCCGCACCTGGCGTTCCAGCCGGATCAGCTGTCCGACCTGCCCATCCTGCCGATGAGCGAGGTGCGCAGCGCCTACTACCTGCGCCTGCGCGCTTACGACAAGCCCGGCGTGCTGGCCGACGTGACGCGCATCCTGGGCGACCTGGGCATTTCCATCGACGCCATGTTGCAAAAGGAACCGGCGGAAGGTGAAGAGCAGGCCGACATCATCATCCTCACCCACATCACGCTGGAAAAGAATGTTGACCTAGCCATCGCAAGGATCGAAGCGTTGCCGGCGATTAGCGGCAAGGTGACACGCATCCGTATGGAAGAGCTTGGCAAATGAAGTACATTTCCACCCGCGGCAATTCGCCCGCGCAGACTTTTAGTGAAATCCTGCTCGGTGGCCTGGCCCCGGACGGCGGCCTCTATCTGCCGGAAAGCTACCCGCAGTTCAGTGAGACCGATCTCGCCGCCATGCGCGGCATGAGCTATGCCGAACTGGCGTTCACCATCCTGTCGCGCTTCGCCGACGACATTCCGGCCGCTGACCTGCGCGCGATCGTCAACAAGACTTACACCGCCAAGGTGTACTGCCACACCCGCGAGGGCCAGAACGCCGCGGACATCACGCCGACCTTGAAACTTGAGGATGGCTTGTATCTGCTGTCGCTGTCCAATGGCCCGACGCTGGCATTCAAGGACATGGCGATGCAGTTGCTGGGCAACCTGTTCGAGTATGTGCTGGCCAAGACCAGGCGCGAAACCAATATCCTCGGAGCTACATCCGGTGATACCGGCTCCTCGGCGGAATACGCCATGCGCGGCAAGAAGGGCATCCGCGTGTTCATGCTGTCGCCGCACCAGAAGATGAGCCGCTTTCAGACCGCGCAGATGTTCAGCCTGCAAGACCCCAACATCTACAACATCGCGATCAAGGGCGTGTTCGACGACTGCCAGGACATCGTCAAGGCGGTTTCCAACGACCTCCCGTTCAAGGCGCGCCACAAGATCGGCGCGGTCAACTCGATCAACTGGGCGCGTGTCGCGGCGCAGATCGTGTATTACTTCAAGGGCTACTTTGCCGTTACCCGCAGCAACGACGAGCAGGTCAGCTTCGCCGTGCCTTCCGGCAACTTCGGCAACGTCTGTGCCGGCCACATCGCGCGCATAATGGGGCTGCCGATCCACAAATTAGTTGTTGCCACCAACGAAAACGACGTGCTGGACGAGTTCTTCCGTAGCGGGATTTACCGCCCACGCGATGCCGCCCATACCTACCACACCAGCAGCCCTTCCATGGACATCAGCAAGGCTTCCAACTTCGAGCGCTTCGTGTTCGACCTGGTGGGCAGAAGCGGCGCCAAGATGCGCGAGCTGTGGGGCAAGGTGGATGACGGCGGGGACTTCGACCTGAATGAAGGCGGTTATTTTGCCAAGGTGGCGGATTATGGCTTTGTCTCCGGTGCCAGCAACCACGCCCTGCGCATGAAAACCATACGCTGGGTGGACGAGGAATATGGCGTCACCATCGATACCCACACCGCCGACGGCCTCAAGGTTGCGCTGGAATATTGTGAACAAGGCGTGCCCATGGTAGTGCTGGAAACCGCGCTGCCAGCCAAGTTCGAGGAGGCGATCCAGGAAGCCTTAGGCCACGCGCCGCAACGCCCGGCCGATTTGGCCGGCCTGGAGGATCTGCCGCAGCGCTTCGTGGTGATGGGCGCGGATGCCGATACGGTGAAGCAGTTTGTCGTCGAGCACACCTAGAAAAAGCCAATGCAGCAATATTTAGCTCTCATGCGCCATGTCCTCGAGCATGGCCACAAGAAGGAAGACCGTACCGGCACCGGCACGCTGTCGGTGTTCGGCCACCAGATGCGCTTCGATCTAGCCGCCGGCTTCCCGTTGCTGACCACCAAGAAGGTTCACCTCAAGTCCATCATTCACGAACTGCTGTGGTTCCTGCAGGGCAGCACCAACATTGCTTATCTCAAGAAAAACGGCGTCAGCATCTGGGATGAGTGGGCGGACGACAACGGCAACCTCGGCCCGGTATACGGCTACCAGTGGCGCAACTGGCCGAAGCCGGATGGCACGCACATAGATCAGATCGCCCAAGTGGTGGAGATGATCAAGAAGAATCCTGATTCGCGCCGCCTGATGGTTTCCGCCTGGAACGTGGCCGATGTGGATCGCATGAAGCTGCCGCCGTGCCACGCTTTTTTCCAGTTCTACGTGGCAGACGGAAAATTGAGCTGCCAGTTATATCAAAGAAGCGCCGACACTTTCCTCGGCGTGCCGTTCAACATCGCTTCCTACGCGCTGCTGACCATGATGGTGGCACAGGTGTGCGGCCTCAAGGCGGGCGATTTCGTTCACACCCTGGGCGATGCCCACCTTTACCTCAACCACCTCGACCAAACGCACGAACAATTGTCGCGTGAGCCGCGCCATCTGCCCAGCATGCGCATCAATCCCGCAGTGAACGACATTTTTGGCTTTAAGTTTGAGGATTTCACCCTGGAAAACTACGACCCGCACCCGGCCATCAAGGCGCCGGTGGCAATCTGATTGCCCCGATCGGGTTTGGGGCTGGCTTTTGCGGGAAAAGCTTGGCTCAGCAAACCGCCAAAAGAGACCCTTTTAATTTTGCCGTCGGTTGAATTTCGATAGACCAGCTCATCCTTTTCAAAGTCATACTCAGGGTGCTTGGGTTCACTCCATTTTTCCAGGAAGTGCATATAAAACGGCGTGAACAGGCCATGCCTGGGGTTCTTTGTATTCAACGCAAACACATATTCCGGGGAGACGTTGATCTCCCAGCCAGGGTCACAATACTGTACCCATACATGCTCGCCGAGAATTACCAGCTTCCAGAACGGCGGCTGGTCGTAGAATTTCAACGAAATCTTTTTCCCCATCTTATGCAGCTTGCGCAAATAATCAACGCTGGTTTTGATTTCCTCGAACAAGCGATAAGGGGTGTAGTTCTCGTCCGGTAAGGAATTTGCCCGCGTCTGCGCGCCCCGGCTGACCGGATTGACCAGCATGACCCGGATTTCATAGGCGGATTCCAGTACGGTGCTGAAAGGACTGTCCTTGAGAGCGAAGGTGTCGAACCCGGTCACTGACAATATGCAGGCATCCCTGGCGATGGGGATATTTCTCAACAGCAATCCTTCCCTCCACCGCGCCAGCCAGCCTTCCTTGCTACGCGCATACACCAGCGAAGCGAGCTTGGTGCTGTCCACTAATACCCGGTTTTTCAGGGCGCCCCTGGCATAGTTGAAAATAAGTACCAATAACGCCGCAAAAGTGACTTCGGTTGCGAGCATGAGGTTGGAATTGGTCAACACTTGCGGCCACCATTGGTAAAGGATGAACTTGGCTGCGGCCGGTAAGGAAAAAGCGATGGCTATCGCCAGTATGGTCACTGCGGTATGGGAAACTATGTCCTTCAAGCCCACGAAAGGGCCGGGGTTGTGCTTGAATGGTTGCATTTGTTATCTCCTGGAACCTGAGTAATGGAATGAGAATTCTCACAATGAATGCAGCAGCAAAGCCACAAAGTGGAAATACAGGTTTATCGTTCGCCGAAAGAAAGGAATAACCGGTGCTGATGAGTATTCTCAGTCCGTGGCAGGTATGCTGAGAATGGCCGAGAATGTAATTCGGCATGACTGCGCTGGCCAATGTTGTGGCAAGCACAGTCAACCCACATGCCTTAGCCGGCAATAGCCTGGCTTGATCCGTAGTCTGGCCGGAACTCGGAAAGCTCCGGTACCGGTTCAGGTCGGGCAAATGATCAAACGCAGGTAGTGTTGGCCCATGCTCTCCACCTCGTTGATGAATAACAGGCTGGCGAAGTGGATACCGCCCAGGCCGACTACCTCGAAATGGTGGCCAATGTGGGCGAGAAAATGCAGACGGGGATTGATCTGCGTGCCGGTCATCAGCGCGATGCCTGCCAATTGCGGCAGCAGCGTGGAAATGTGTTTCCAGAGAATTTCACCGGACAGATAACCGAATAATTTTTCGCACGCTTGGTTGCATTCATGGATTACGCCGTTATCGTTGAGCATTAGAACAGGCAGGTTGTCCGAAATATCGCTAGAGTTGCTCATGGCATCTCCTTTCAATAGCTGGTGGTGAGTTATCGGTTCCTTGGCCCATCGGCCGTAACGTCCGGTGCCAGGATGTTGTTGGGATGGCGGTTTTGTCCAGGATATACATGGTCAAATGAGCCTCCCCGAATTGGGTGTTGGGATATATATAACGTCCGTTGATAATGTTGGCCGCAAGAGCAGGACAGGCGGCGGCCGGCGCTCCGGGAGCCTGTGCTTCCGCGCCTTCCGCCTTTTTCAACAGCAAACTGTTAGTGATGCGGTGCACTCCGCGGATGCCGGAGGTGATTTCCACGGCACGGCGCGCCTGCTGCGCGGTGTCTACGAAGCCGCTCAGGATGACCCGGCCACGGTAGGTTTGCACGCTGATGGCAAGCCCACTGATGCCGCTGTTCTTGAGTAGTTCGGCTTTGATCTTGGCGGTTACGCTGCTGTCGTCCAGGTAGGCTTCCAGCTTGGCCCGCTGTACGGGGCTCTTGAAATTACCGTATTCCTTAGTCGACAGCGTGCCGTCGTGGTTGGTGTCCGCCTGGTCGAAGTGGTGCGCGATATCGTCATCGCGGCGGGCTTCCTCGCGCGACAGCTTGCCGTTGCTGTTGCGATCCAACTTACGGAATTCGCTTGCCAACGATGTCTGCAATTGATCATCCTGCGTGCCGAAAGCGAGTACGTTGCTGACGTTGCTTGCCAAGGCAAGTGCCAGCAGCCCTGCCAGCAGATGCTGGCGATAAATATGGGGTTGGTAATGCGGCATGCTTATAGGGTTCCGTCCGGTGATTGATGTAAGAGCATTTAGCAAGGGCTGTGCCACTAGTGAATACTCTTTAATCAACAATGGGTTACGGAATTTATTGGTGCGTAAAACCCGCGTGGGGTGTTGCCGTTAGGCGACACTTATGCGTAATTTTTTTGCAACGGTTTGATTTTTCAGGACTTGCTCTTGTCTCAACATTGAGACAGAAACGGACTTGACGCTACGTTCAACCAGCCAAAACGCTGTGTAATTTCAATAAGTGAAATAATCAATGCTAATCGTGTTGCTTAAACAAGGAAGGGCTGAGCTGGTGGCGTTCCAGCAGCTTGTAGAATTCGGTGCGGTTGCGCTGCGCCAGGCGCGCCGCCTGCGCCACGTTGCCGTTGGTGGCCTGCAGCAGGCGCGACAGGTAATCGCGTTCGAAATTATGGCGTGCCAGCTCGAATGGCAGGATGCCGCCGACGTCGTCGCGCAGTGCTTTCTGCACCAGGCTGGCGGGGATCAGCGACATGGTGCACAGCACCACGGTCTGTTCCACCACGTTCTGCAACTGGCGCACGTTGCCTGGCCAGGGCGCGGCGATTAGCAATTCCAGGGCTTCGGGGGCGAAGCCGTTGATGGACTTGTCGTACTTCCGGCAAATGGCGGCGAGAAAGTGCCCGGCCAGCAGCGGGATATCCTCGCGCCGATCGGCGAGCGGGGGAATTTCCACGCCGACCACGTTGATGCGGTAATACAGATCCTCGCGGAAGCGCCCGGTTTTCATTTCCTCGGCTAGATCGCGGTGGGTGGCGGCGAGGATACGCACGTCGACTGGGACACTGGTGGTCGCACCAACCGGACGCACGCTGTGTTCCTGCAGTACGCGCAGCAATTTGATTTGTAAAGCGAGTGGCATGTCGCCGATTTCGTCCAGCAGCAGGGTGCCGCCGTTGGCGGCCTGGAACAGGCCTTTGTGGTCGCGCGCAGCCCCGGTGAAAGCGCCCTTGGCATGGCCGAACAGTTCCGATTCCAGCAGAGGCTCCGGCATGGCGCCGCAATTGATGGCGACGAACGGCCTGTCATGCCGTGGGCTGGCACGGTGGATGGCGTTTGCCAGCACCTCCTTGCCAGTACCGCTCTCGCCGCGAATCAGCACGCTGGCATCGCTGGCCGCAGCCAGCCGGGCCTGCTGCAGCATGGTTTCGACGGCAGGGCTGCGGCTGATGAATTCGCTGCGCCAGTCGTCACTGCCGTCACCGTTTGCCGGCTGTGCCAGGCGCAGGGCTGCGGACACCTGTTTGAGCAGTTCCTTGCTGTCGAACGGTTTGGTGAGAAAGCCGAATACGCCACGCCGGGTGGCCTCCACCGCGTCCGGGATCGAGCCGTGTGCGGTGAGGATGATGACCGGCAGGCCGGGATCGCTGCGGTGCAAGGTGTCGAAAAAGGCCAGGCCGTCCATGCCATCCATGCGCAGGTCGGTGATGACCAGCTGGAATTTGCCGGCGGCATCCAGCGCCAGCGCCTGCTCCGCGCTGGCCGCGGTTTCCACCCGGTAGCCGGCGGCCTGCAAGCGCATAGCGATCAGGCGTACGATGTCGGCATCGTCGTCCACTACCAGTATTTTATGCGGCGACTTGTTCATTTCTGTCCGGCCTGTCCGCGTTCGGTAAGGGTTTTTTCGATGTTCTTCAATTCATCCAGTTTTTGTTGCAGGTCATCAGCGCGTTTCTGTTCTTCGGTTGCTTTCTGGTCTGCCCTGGTAGCGCTGTCTGCCAGTCTCTGGTGCTCGCCGATATAGTCTTTCAATAGTCCGGCCAGCGCACGGGTATCGACCTCCGTCCTCTTGTCGCGCAGCACGTCGTCCAGCAGTGCCAGCGCGCGCTCGTCATCGCGGAAGCGGCTGGACGGCAGGCCAAAAATCAGCGCCGCCTTCATGCGGCTGGCCAGGTCGTTTTTGTCGCGGCCGAGCGCTTGCGTTACCAGCGCATATTCCTTTTTCTGGTTGTCGGCGGACAAGTCGCCGTAGCGAAGAGCAAATGCCAGCAGTTCGTTGGACGGAATCGTGGTGGGCTTAACGGGAGCCGACGTCACGAGGTCTTTCGCAGCCTCCTTTTTTGGAACTTCGTTAGACGAAGCTGCCAAGGGTTTGACTGGGATGGGCGCCGGGGGGGCTTTTGCAACTTCCTTTCTTGGAACTTCTTTCGCAGCATCTTTCGGCGGCGACTGCGTACATCCGGCCAGCGGCAGCAGCATGAGGCAGACCAGCAGGCGTTTCATGCCGCGCTCCGTGCCGAGCGCGGCAGCGTTACGCGGAATAGGGCGCCGTGGTCGGATGGCAACAAGGCGATGGTGCCGCCGTGCGCTTCCACATACTCGCGGGCGATGGACAAGCCCAGCCCGCTGCCGCTGACGTGGCCGTCATGGTCACCGCCGCCACGGAAAAACGGATCGAACAGGTGCTCGCGGTCGGCTGGGGCGATACCGGGGCCGCTGTCGGCCACTTCCAGCAGCACATTTTTGCCTTCTCGGGCGAGGCGGATCTGGATGTTGCCGCCGCGGGGGGTATATTTGGCGGCATTAGAGATAAGGTTGTCGATCACGGTCAGCAGTTTCTTGCGGTCGCCTTCCAGTGTGATATCGGCCAGCGTGGTAACGATAGTGATCTGTTTGGCCTCCAGCGTGAGTGCGTGGGCGGCCACGGCCTCCTGCACCAGCGGCTTGCAGGCAATGTGCTCCACCAACAATGCCGATTTGCGAAATTGCACCGCCGTGTAATCAAGCAGATTCTCGATCATTTTCTGCAGGCGCAGGCTGTTGTCGCGCAGGATGGTAGTGATCTCACGTTGTTGCGGCGATAGCACGCCACCCACTTGTTCTGCCAATAGCTCACTGCCTTCGCGGATTGAGGTCAGTGGCGTTTTCAACTCGTGCGAAACATGGCGCAGAAAGCGCTTTTTCTGTTCCTCCAAATCCGACAATTGGGCACGCAGCCAGTTCAGCCGCTCGCCCAGTTGACGCAGGTCGCCCGGGCCGTCGATGGCGATGGTTTCCTCGTACTTTCCCTCGCCCAGCCGTCGGATGGCACTGTCCATGCGCCGAATCGGACGTGCCAGCAGCAAGGTGATGGCGGCGGCGACCAGCACCGCCACCGGGATCAGCGTCAGTATCTGCCATAACATGGCTTTTTGCGCGCGTTCGGCGGTTTGCACCAGCACTGCCGATTCCCGGTCTATGAGCTGGTTGCTGGCGCTGAGAATGGCCTGCGCCTGATCGGATAGTTCGACGAATTCGGTCACGACGGAGGCGGTACTGCGTGGCAAGGCGGCGGCGATTTTGCCGTAAAGTTCGAGCTCCAGTGCGCTCAGCGATGCAAGCCGTTCGCGCTGTTCATGATCCAGCGGTAGCGCTTGCAACGCCAGCACCGAACTGGTGAACTCGCGATGAGCGGCGCGGTAGTTCTCCAGCAAAGTAATATCGCCCAGCACCAGGTACTGGCGGAAGCTACGCTCCATCACGGTCAACTGCTCGGACAGTGCGCGGCTGGCACGGGTCGCCTCAACTGCCTGATAGACCGCCTTGCGGCTTTGTTCGGCGAGGCGCTCCAAGTGCAGCGCGGCATTGCCGAAGGCAAACAGCAGCGGCAGCATCACCAGCGCGAAGCCGATCAGCAGCAATTTGAGAAATGAACTGGGGTAGGAGATGCGCAAAGCCTCAGCCCCTATCCCCAAGTATAATGAGTATCATGAGATGTCTCTCCATCATCGCCGCCATCGCCCGCAACGGCGTCATCGGCCTCGATAACACCCTGCCTTGGCACTTGCCGGAAGACCTCAAGCGTTTCCGCGCCCTGACCATGGGGCATCATATCATCATGGGACGTAAGACCTACGAATCGCTGGGGCGTTTGCTGCCTGGAAGAACCACGGTCATCGTCAGCCGCAACCCGGATTATGCGGTGCCGGGCGCTATCGTCGCCGGATCGCTGCAACAGGCATTGCAGGCGTGTGGCGATGACAAGGAAGTGTTCGTCATCGGCGGCGCCCAACTCTACCGCGAGGCGTTGCCTGTGGCCGACCGCTTGTATTTCACCTGGATTAACGCGGATTTCCATGGTGACGCCTACTTCCCGGAATTTACAGAGGCAGCATGGCAAAAGACCTGGTGCGAATCGCATGTCAGCAGCGAGGGTTTGCCATTTAGCTATATCAAATATGAGCGGCTTCGATAGGCTTGCAAAAAGTGTGTGATAAATACAACAGAAAAACTTTGAAAGACGAAAATTTTCTTGCAATTTGAATTTAACAGGAGCTTACTGTCCACATTAAAAATCCTGGTTCTTGCGGCCGGGGTTTATTAGGGATTAAAAGCCCGAAGCTTGCAAAATGAAGGAGAAAAAATGTCTCGCTTGATAAGTGCTGATGGTTTGAAACTGGCCGTATTGACTGGTTTTGCGATGTTTCTTTCTTCCAATGCCTATGCCGTTGATGCCGATGCCGCGCTGGCCTTGGCGCGTCAGAATGGTTGCCTCAAATGCCACGCGGTGGACAAACACAAGGATGGCCCGGCCTTCCGCGATATCGCAGCCAAATACAAAGATAAAGACCATGCCGAGGCCGTAAAAAAGCTGCTCACGCATATCACCTCGAATGAAAAAGCCAAGTTCCCGGATGGTCACGAAGAAGAACACAAAGCCATTAAAACCCAGGATGTTGCGCAACAGACCAATCTGGTTGAGTGGATACTCTCACTGCCGGGTGGCAAGTGGCCGGAATAATGTCGTGGAGCGCCACGACATTTTAATTTCCGCGGTTCACGTGTGTGAAAATACAACATGAAAATAAGTTGGTTGACAGGCGGTTCTGGGAAAGCTGAAAATCCAGACCGTGAGTAGGGTAACTTGACGAAAAAGGAGATGGGAAAAATGTCTGGTTCAATGGGTACTAACGGGTTAAAAGCAGTTGTGGTGACGGGTTTTGCGATGCTCTTTTCCTCCAATGTCTATGCGGTTGATGCCGATGCCGCAATGGCGTTGGCGCGCCAGAATGGTTGCTTCAAGTGCCATTCGGTGGACAAGCATAAGGATGGCCCGGCCTATCGCGATGTCGCGGCAGAATACAAAGGCAAGGACAACGCCGAAACCGTGAAAAAATTGCTCCACCACATCACCTCGGGTGAAAAAGCCAAGTTCCCGGATGGCCACGAAGAAGAACACAAGATCATAAAGACCCAGGATGTGGCGCAACAAACTAACCTGATTGAATGGATACTATCGCTGCCGGGCGGCAAGTGGCCTGAAGATTGATGCCGCGACGGCGTCGCCGGGTTTGGTGGTGTGAAGTTTTGTAGTAATGGCATTTTAAGAAATCTCTGCCCCCTCCCCCTTGGTGGGGGAGGGCGGGGGAGAGGGTGAAGCCAAGTGGATACCCCTCTCCCCAACCCTCTCCCACAAGGGGAGAGGGGGCTTTCAGAGGTTGTCGCGTCAAAGCAAAGGGGATGTAACATGAAGTTATTTAGAAAAGTTGTCGCCTTGTGCATGCTGGTTGGAGGTGCATGGTCAGTTTCATCCGCCTTGGCGGCAGAGCTTCCTGATTTGGGCGATGTCCAGCCGCAAGCCACGCTCGGCGCAACGCCTGCGCAACAGGCGCTTAGCCGCGACGCAGTCTGCACCAAGTGCCATGACGAGAATGAAACCAAGCCGATTCTCTCTATCTATGCCACCAAGCACGGCGTCAGAGGCGATCCCCGCACCCCGACCTGCCAATCCTGCCATGGCGAGAGCGAAGCGCACGTCAAGAATGCCGAAGGCAAGGCGACGCGCCCGGCACCGGACGTGTTGTTTGGGGCCAAGAGCAGCAGTTACTCCTCTTTTGCCAGGTCGCCTTCAGCCACGCAAAACACCACTTGCATGAAGTGCCACTCCAATGCCGGCGGCAAGCGCAATTTCTGGGCGGGCAGCCAGCATGAAAGCCACGACATTCCCTGTGCCGCCTGCCATGAAGTCCACGCCAAGCAGGATAAGGTACTGGTCAAGGCCACTCAGCCGCCGGTGTGTTTCGCCTGCCACAAGGATCAGCGCTCGCAGAGCAACCAGTACTCGCACCACCCGATCAACGAAGGTAAGGTTGCCTGCTCTGATTGCCATAATCCACACGGTTCGGCTGGCCCTAAATTGCTCAAGAAGAACACGGTCAACGAGACCTGCTTCCTCTGTCATGCCGAGAAGCGTGGGCCTTTCCTGTGGGAGCATCAGCCGGTCAGTGAGAACTGCACCAACTGCCATACGCCGCACGGCTCCAACATCACGCCGTTGCTCAAGTCGCGTCCGCCCTTCCTGTGCCAGGAATGTCATAACGGTCCGCACAACAGCAAGACTCCGGCTGGAGCCAATGTGGGGGGCTACCAAAACGGGTTGCCTAGCAATCAGAACCCCAGTACGCAGGCAACTGCGCGTGGCTGCATGAACTGCCATGTCATGGTGCATGGATCGAATCACCCGGCGGGCGCTTTCCTGCATCGCTAATTCAGAAATATGGAGCTTGTCATGAAAACCATTAACCAGAGTTTCACCATGGATGTACTGAATGTCGCGGTGCAGGGAGCCTTGGCCGCGATGCTGGCGATGCCGCTGATGGCGATGGCCGAGGACGCTGCCAGCGCCGGCGACGCATCAAATGCCGAGGCCGCGGAATTGAAGCGTCCATCTAATTTCGTCGAAATCGGCGCCATGAATGTGACGCACGAATCGGCCAAGTTTGGCGAATACAATGGGCTGAATGATGCGCGCGTCTATGGCGTGGGTAACTTCGATATCCGCGGCGGCACTGCCTATGAGGGCAACGATGGCACGGTGCGCTGGCAGGCCAAAGGCATTGACCTTGGTACCACGTCGCGCTCTATGGGCGCCACGGTCAGCAACCAGGGGCAATGGAACTTGGGGGTGGGTTACGATGAATTGCGCCACAACATTACCGACTCCTACCAAACGCCGTTGCAAGGGAACATGGGCGGGAGCAACTTCGTCCTGCCTAACAACTTTGGCATCATCAACACAAGTAGCCCTGGGAGTACTGCTGTTAATGGTGGGACGAGAGGCCTGACCGCGACTCAAAAAGCGGACTTTCAAAATCAAGATGTTTACACCGAGCGCAAAAACAAGTCTTTTAGCGCGGGCTATGAATTAGACTCACAAACAAATTTTCAGTTTGACTATAACCGGCTTGATCAAGATGGCGCCAAGCTCATTTCGTCTGCCACAGAGGCCAGGCCCTACAACGGTCTGCTCACACTCGCCCCGCCACAGTCGGGAACTTCGAGTTCAGCGACAAATAAAACATACTACGTCGGCCAGGCCATTATGGTGCTGATGAACCCCACTAAATACCAGACCGATACTGTCAATATGGCACTCAACTGGACAGGAGACCAGGGGCGCCTCTCCGCCAGCTATTTCGGTTCGTTTTTCAGCGACAAAAACAATGGCCTGAGTTGGTCAAACCCATTTGGCGCGCAGAATGGTACCGGTGTACTAAGTCCCACCGGAACTCCTACTTCCGGTTTTCCAACGAATACGTTGAGCACCGCGCCGGATAACCAGTTCCAGCAACTGAACCTGACCGGGGGCTACAATTTTTCCTCAGCCACCAAACTAGCGGGTGGGCTGTCTTATGGCCGCAACACCCAGGATGACAGTTATCTGACCAATTCGTTAAACGGGGCATTGCCGCGTAACTCGTTCGACGGTGTGGCGATCAACACCAACGCCAATCTGAAGTTGACCAATCAGGCGACCAAGGATTTGGCATTGAGTGCTGGAGTCAAATTCAACGAGCGTGACAATCTATCGTCGTCGAATACCTACAATTGGTATGCTGTTGACGGTACTGGTACTTCATACACTGCATACAATACTCCGTACAGCAACAAGACCTACAATGTGGAACTGGCAGGGGATTACCGTTTTAACAGCCGCAATGATCTGCGCGTTGCCTACGACTACGACAAAATCCAGCGCTGGTGCAACGATTTGGCAGGCAACTGCGTTAGCGCCGCGGACAACTATGAAAACCGCTTGGGACTCGATTACCGCTTCAAGGCCAGCGATAGCGTCAACCTCAACGCCGGTTACAGCTACGGCGACCGCAAGGCCAACACCAACAGTAGCTACTACAATCCTATGCAAGCCAGTACATCCGGGTTTGATGTTAACGGGTTTGTGCCTTACTTCGAAGCCTCACGCAAGGAGCAAATAGCCAAGGCCGGCGTCAACTGGCAAGCCACTGATAGATTAGACTTGGGGCTGACGGGGCGCTATCTGCATGATGACTACAACGATTCGACGCTGGGGCTACAGAGTGGCCATACCTGGAGCCTGAATACGGACGCCACCTTCAGCTATTCTGAAAATGGCACGGTTTCGGCCTATGCCAGCATGCAGAAGCGCTGGCGCGATATGCTCAATGCGGCTAACGGCAGTGCGACTACGGCGCCAACCCAACTGTGGAACAACGATCTGAACGATGACGAATACAGCATAGGACTCAACGCCAAGCAGAAGGGTTTGATGGGTGGCAAGCTGGAACTTCTTGGTGATTTGTCCTATGTCTATGGCACTTCTGGATATAACACCAACTTGTACTATACCCCCGGCACGACTTGTGCCACCAACCTGGCTTGCGGTAGCACGCCTGACATCACCAACAAGCTGTGGCAGGTGAAGCTCAACGGCAACTACCAGGTGAACAAACATAGCAAGGTTGGTCTGGGTTACCTGTTCCAGAAGCTTGATAGCAACGACTATTACTATAATGCTTACCAGACGGGCTATACACCAAATACTCTGTTACCCACCAATCAGCAGGATCAGAGCTACTCGGTGAATGTCGTCATCGCCACTTACAGCTACGATTTCTAGCAAAGTTGAGGTGGATTAGGAGAAGAAATGGGGCGGTTTTTCAGCGCCCCATTTCTACTTGGCAAGGTGGTTAAAGTCGGATGTTTTTCTTAACAGGGTTCAATAGGAGAAGAAAATGGATAACAAACCTGGTTTTCTGCGGCGCACTTGGGACTTCCTTAAACGGCCGAGCGCCAAGTATTCCCTGATCTCCCTGCTGGTGGTCGGTTTCTTTTCCGGTATTCTTTTCTGGGGGGGCTTCAACACCGGGATGGAAGCTACCAACAAGCTGGAGTTCTGTATCAGCTGCCATGAAATGCGCGACAACGTGTATCAGGAATACAAGGAAACCGTCCACTACAAGAACAGGACTGGGGTCCGTGCCATCTGCTCCGATTGCCATGTGCCGCATGATTGGACGCACAAGATCGTGCGCAAGATTCAGGCGAGCAAGGAAGTGTGGAGCAAGCTCACCGGCTATGTAGATACGCCGGAGAAGTTTGAAGCGCACCGCATGGAAATGGCCACCAAGGAATGGAACCGCATGCAGAGCGTGGGCTCGCGCGAGTGCCGCAATTGCCACGACTTTGACAGCATGGAAGCCAAGAAACAGAAACCCAAGGCGCAGAAGATGCACGCCGAGGCGAAGCAGCAAGGCAAGACTTGCATTGATTGCCACAAGGGCATCGCCCACCTGCTGCCGAAGGAGTATGTGGATCCGGACGAGTAATTTGTTGAGCCAGACAAAAAATGTAGGGTGGGTTAGGCGCGAAGCGCCGTAACCCACCGGGCACCGCTATAATGGGCAAGTCCTAGCTTGCCCATTTCTTTTGTCGAATCTCGATATGAAAATAGCCTTTAAACCATTTTCAGCCACCCTTACCCCAACCCCCTCCCGCTTACGGGCGAGGGGCTTCTCCTGCCGGGACTTTGCCTGACGCATGCTGCTTGCTTCTGATCTGGCCTGCGAGCGCGGCGGCCGGACACTTTTCAGCGGTCTCAATTTTTCCTTGAAGCGGGGATCACTGCTGCACGTGCAGGGCGCCAACGGGAGTGGCAAGACTTCGCTGCTGCGCTTGTTGTGCCGGCTGTCCACGCCGGTTGCAGGGAAAATAAGCTGGGATGGCGAGGATGTGCGCGAACTGCGCGAGGAGTATTCCGCCCAGATCACCTATATCGGCCACCAGCCCGCGATCAAGGACGAACTGAATGTGCTGGAAAATCTGCAGACCGCGCAAATGCTGGCTGGGCAGCCGGTGGAACGGGATCAGGCGCTGCATGCATTGGGTTTGCTGGGGATTAAAAAATACGCGCATCTGCCAGCCCGTGTGCTGTCGCAAGGGCAAAAGCGCCGCGTCGCGCTGGCACGTTTGTGGCTGAGTTCGACGCCGCTATGGGTGCTGGACGAACCTTTCAACGCGCTGGATGCGGAAGCCACGAACTTGCTGCAGCAGCGCATCGAAAATCACCTTGACGATGGCGGTATGGCGGTATTGACTACGCACCAGACTCCCAGCATTGCTGTGCACCGGGTTAATTTGCTGGTGCTGGCATGATGTGGTTGGGCTTGTTGAGGCGCGAATTGCTGTTGGTGCTGCGCCACGGTTCGGACGTTACGGCGGTATTGTTCTTTTTTGTTATTGCGGTCAGCCTGTTCCCGCTGGGTTTGGGCGCCGAACCCAATTTACTGCGGCAGGTTGCACCAGGGGTGGTTTGGGTGTCGGCGCTGCTCTCCGCCATGCTGTCCTTGGGCCGGCTGTTCGCCGCTGACCATGCGGACGGCACCCTGGAGCAGATTGTGTTGTCGCCGTTGCCGCTAGTGTTGTCCGTAGCCGCCAAGATTCTGGGACATTGGCTGGTTTCTGGTTTGCCGCTGGTGTTGCTGGCACCGCTGCTGGGGCTGCAATTTGATCTCCCGGTGCATGAGCTGGGGATACTCACGCTTTCCCTGCTGCTCGGTACGCCGGTACTCAGCCTGATCGGGGCGATAGGTGCGGCGCTGACGCTGGGCGTGCGTGGCGGCGGTGTACTGGTTGCTATATTGGTGCTGCCGCTGTATATACCAGTATTGATTTTTGGCGCGGGGGCGGTGACCTCCAGTGCCGCCGGGTTGGGTGCACAGGGCGGGTTGTCGCTGGTAGGTGCCATGCTGGTGCTGGCGGCAGTGTTTGCGCCCCTGGCTACGGCCGCCGCGTTACGCATTGCAATGGAATAACATGAGTTTGCTTAATATCCGCTGGTTCAAATACTCCTCCCCGCCGGCTTTTTACCCGCTGGCGGGACGCATGATCCCTTACTTTGCCGTGGCGGCTACGCTGCTGATTGCGGCTGGGCTTTATCTCGGATTTTTTGAGGCGCCAACGGATTTCCAGCAGGGCGAGGCCTACCGCATTATTTTCATCCACGTTCCGGCGGCCTGGATGTCCATGTTCCTCTACCTGCTGATGGCGGGCTATGCCGCGCTGGCGTTGGGCTTGAACGCGCGGCTGTCGGCCATGATGGCCGCCTCGCTGGCGCCAACCGGCGCACTATTCACATTGATTGCGCTGCTGACTGGTTCGTTCTGGGGCAAGCCGATGTGGGGCGCCTGGTGGGTGTGGGATGCGCGCCTGACGTCGGAGCTGATCCTGCTGTTCCTGTATATCGGCTATTTGTCGTTGCAGTCGGCGATTGAAGACCGCCGCCGCGCCGACCGCGCCAGCGCGGTGTTTGCACTGGTCGGGGTAGTCAACGTGCCTATCATCTATTTTTCCGTGAAGTGGTGGAACACTTTGCACCAAGGCGCGTCTATCAGTCTGACCAAGGCGCCGGCAATGGCGCATACGATGTTGCTGGCCATGCTGGTGATGGCGCTGGGATTCTGGATGTATAGCATCGCCGTGGTGCTGATGCGGGTGCGTTGCGTGATCGCCGAGCGCGAACGCGAGGCCGGCTGGATGAGAGACAGAGTGGAGAGCGATTGATGCACTGGGAAAGTCTGCAAGCATTCCTGCACATGGGCGGTTATGCCGGCTATGTGTGGGGTTCGTATGGCGCTACTGCCGCTTTGTTGCTGCTGGAAGTCTGGCTGCTGAAACGCCGCGCAGCCGCATTCAAACGAAAGAAGGATGAGGAATGAAAGCACGCCACAAGCGCTTTGCCATGATCGCCGCCGCGCTGGCCGCGGTGGCCATTGCCGCGACGCTGGTGCTGAACGCCTTCCGCAGCAACCTGGTGTTTTTCTTCACGCCGACGCAAATTGCGCAAAAGGAAGCCCCGCTAGGCACCAACTTCCGCATCGGCGGATTGGTGGAGCAGGGTAGCTTGAAGCGCACCGGTGATGGCCTCTCGGTCAGCTTTGTCGTCACCGATACCGTCAACCGCACGCCGGTGGCTTATTCCGGCATCCTGCCCGACCTGTTCAAGGAAGGTAAGGGCGTGGTGGCGCAGGGTAAGCTGGGGTCGGATGGGATATTCCATGCCGACCAGGTGCTGGCCAAACACGACGAAAACTACATGCCGCCGGAGGCGGCGGAAGCGCTGAAGCAGGCCGGGAAGCTCAATGAGCAGACCGGCAAGACGCTGGTGCTGCCACCAGGACAACAACCATGATTCCAGAATTAGGCCATTTGGCCTTGATCCTGGCGCTGCTGCTGGCGCTGGTGCAAGGCGTATTTCCCTTTATCGGCGCCGCGCGCGGCGTGCCGATGTGGATGCAGCTGGGGCTTTCGGTGGCACGCGGGCAGTTTGTGTTTGTCAGCATCGCCTTTTGCTCGCTGTCATACGCTTTTTATGCTAATGATTTCTCGGTGCTGTACGTCGCCGAACACTCCAATTCCGCGCTGCCGCTGCAATACCGGCTGGCCGCGCTGTGGGGCGGGCACGAAGGTTCCATGCTGCTGTGGGCCAGCATCCTCGCGCTGTGGACGGTGGGCGTGACGCTGTTCAGCCGCCACCTGCCGGCGGAATTCCGTGCGCGCATCATCGGCACCATGGGCCTTATCAGCATCGGCTTCCTGCTGTTCATCCTGCTCGCTTCTGATCCATTCGAGCGGCTGATCCCGGCGGCCATGGACGGGCGCGACCTCAACCCGCTGCTGCAAGACCCGGGCATGGTGTTCCATCCGCCGGTGCTGTACATGGGCTATGTCGGCTTCTCGGTGGCGTTTGCCTTTGCCATCGCCGCCTTGCTGGGTGGCCAGTTGGACCGCACTTGGGCGCGCTGGACGCGGCCGTGGACGACCGTGGCCTGGGTGTTCCTGACGGTGGGCATCGCCTTCGGCAGCAAGTGGGCGTATTACGAACTGGGCTGGGGCGGCTGGTGGTTTTGGGACGCGGTGGAAAACGCCTCGTTCATGCCCTGGCTGGTCGGCACCGCGCTGATCCATTCTCTGGCAGTGACGGAAAAGCGCGATGCCTTCAAGCTGTGGACAGTGCTGCTGGCGATCTTTGCTTTCTCGCTGTCGCTGCTGGGGACGTTCCTGGTGCGCTCCGGCGTGCTGACCTCGGTGCATGCCTTTGCCACCGATCCCCGGCGCGGGCTGTTCATCCTGGTGTTCCTCGGGCTGGTGATCGGCGGCGCGTTGACTCTGTTTGCCCTGCGCGCGCCGCGCGTCGGCCTGGGCGGCAAGTTTGACCTGCAATCGCGCGAATCCATGTTGCTGGCCAATAACGTTATCCTGGTGGCGGCGGCCGGCTCGGTAATGCTGGGTACGCTGTACCCGCTGTTCCTGGATGCGCTCGGCATGGGCAAGATTTCGGTCGGGCCGCCGTATTTCGACACCGTGTTCGTACCCATCATGACACCCGCTCTTTTCCTGATGGGGCTGGCCATTTTTGCCCGCTGGAAAAAGACGGATTTGCCGGCGCTGGCACTACGCCTCAAATGGGCGCTGGGGGTGAGCGCCGCGACCGCGTTGCTGCTACCGCTGGTGTTGGGCAAATGGACGCCGATGATTGCGCTCGGCCTGCTGCTGGCGCTGTGGATCGTGGCGACGGCGGCCATCAATCTGCGCGAACGCCTGCGCCAGCAGTCTTTTACCTCCCTGTCGCGCGCCTATCTCGGCATGCTGCTGGCCCACTTGGGGGTGGCGGTGTTCATTACCGGGGTGACGCTGGTCAAGGGCTACGAGATCGAGCGTGACCTCAGCATGAAGCCGGGCGATACCACTCAGATTGGCGGCTATGTGTTTCGCTTTGAAGGTGTCAGCGACACGGCCGGACCCAATTACCAGGCCGCACGCGGCGTGGTGCGTATTAGCCGCGACAATAAGGAAATCGCCATCCTGTCGCCGGAAAAACGGCTGTACACGGTGCAGAACATGCCGATGACGGAAGCGGCGATTGACGCCGGGCTGTTGCGCGACCTGTATGTCTCGCTGGGCGAGCCGGTGGGGAAAGATGCCTGGGCGCTACGCATCTACATCAAGCCGTTCGCCCACTGGATTTGGGCGGGCTGCATGTTGATGGCGCTGGGCGGGTTGCTGGCGCTGAGCGACCGGCGTTACCGGCGTGAGCGCGCAGCGGCGGAGGCAACGCCGTGAAGCCGACCTTGAAATATCTGTTGCCGTTGGCGGTATTCATGGCGCTGGCCGGTTTTCTCGCCGTCGGCTTGCACCTTAATCCGCGTGAACTGCCTTCGCCCTTGATCGACAAGCCGGCACCGGCTTTTTCCCTGCCAAAGTTGGGGGAGGCGTCCGGCAAGTTCTCCAGCGAAGACATGAAGGGCAAGATCTGGCTGCTCAATGTCTGGGCGTCCTGGTGCAGTGCTTGCCGGGAAGAGCATCCGGTGCTGGTGGAACTGGCCAAAAGCGGGCAGGTGGAGCTGTATGGCCTGGATTACAAGGATACCGATGCCGATGGCCTGGCCTGGCTGAAAGAAGGCGGCAATCCCTATCGCGCCATTGCGGTGGATGCCGATGGCCGGGTGGGTATTGATTATGGTGTGTATGGCGTACCGGAAACCTATTTGATCGACAAGGCCGGCATCATCCGCTACAAGCAGATCGGCCCGGTGACGCGCGAAGTGTGGAACGAGAAATTGTTGCCACTGATCAAGGGGCTGCGATAATGAGGCGATTCCTGTTGTTGCTGGTCTTGCTGACGCCGTTGTGGGCGTTGGCGGGCGAAACATTGCCGGCGGAAAATTCCGCCAGCGAAGCCCGCCTCAAGGCGCTGTCGCAGGAGCTGCGCTGCCTGGTGTGCCAGAACCAGACCCTGGCCGATTCCAACGCGCCTTTAGCAGAGGATCTGCGCAATGAAATCCGCGAAATGATTGCCAAGGGCATGAGCGACCAGGAGATTACCGATTATCTGGTGGCGCGCTATGGCGATTTTGTGCGTTATCGGCCACCGGTCAAGTCGCAGACTGCCTTGCTGTGGGTGGGGCCGTTTTTACTCCTCGCGGGCGGCGTGGCGGCGTTGATCCTGGCAATCAGGAGGCGTAACCGCTTGTTGCCGGATACACCGGACGAGGAGGACGAAGCATGATGTTGTTCTGGAGTATTGCCGCCGCAATGGCTTTGCTGGCGCTGGCGTTCCTGTTAGTGCCGGTGCTGCGCCCGCGCGCTGAGGCAGGTTTCACCGCATCCAAGCCGCGTCCTTGGCTGGCCTTGGCGTTGGCGCTGGTCTTGCCGCTGGCGGCTTTCCTCATTTACCAGCAACAGGGCTCGCCCTTGGCTATCCTGCATGCCGGAATGCCGCAGATGCAGGCGGGCGCGGATCATCCTACCGACAACCGCGAAATCAACCAGATCGCCGACCAGTTGGCGGCCAAGCTCGAAGCCAAGCCGGACAATGCCGAAGGCTGGATACTGCTGGCCCATACCTATGTGGCGCTCAAGCGGCCGGCGGATGCACTGGCGGCGCTGGAAAAGGCTACGGCCAGGCTGCCGGACAACCCGGACTTGCTGGCGGATTATGCCGACGTGCTGGCGATCAGCAACGACAGCAAACTGGAAGGCAAGCCGGAAGCCCTGATTGATAAGGCTCTGGCACTCAACCCCCTGCACGCCAAGGCGCTGGCGCTCAAAGGCACGCTGGAGTTCGACCGCCAGAACTATGCGGCGGCGATTGCAGCCTGGGAAAAAATGTTGACCGCGCCAGAGCTGGATGCGGAGCTAGCTACCACCATGCGCGCCAACATCGAGGAAGCGCGGCGTTTGCTGAGCGCCGCACCTGAAGCGCGTTAGCGTATGGCCTGAAAAGGGTTCTTGCTACTTGAATAACCAGTTATGCAGCATGCGATCTGGCAGCAATACCTCCAGGCTGCCGGCCAGCAGTAATCCGCCGACGTAAATCCCTGTCATGTTGCGGCGGTGGGGTTTAATGTCGCCGCGCTTCACTGCTAGCCAGGCCTGCGGCATGCCAATCGCTACTTGCAGGCTCAGGATATGAATCAGGCCAAAATGGCCGAGCAGTGTGGGGCCAGACTTTGGCTGGCATGATGAGGGTGATGCAGGCTGTACCAAACATCAGCATCATGTAAATTTTGCCTGTCAGTTTGTGTCCGGGTGTGCCTTTGTGGCTGAGCATCAGCCAGGTACTCAGCACAAATGCCGGCAGCACTGTGGCCAGATGGATATAGGCGAGCTGTTCGTACGCCGGCAAGAAATTAGCCCTGTGCTACGCAATCCACGTAGTATCTGCCGTCCACACCCTTGACCAAACCGTGTACGTCGGTTTCAAAGCCGGGGAAACCAGTATTGAACTCACGCGCGAACTTGAGGTAGTTGACGATAGTGGCGTTGAAGCATTCGCCGGGGATCAGCAGCGGGATGCCGGGTGGGTAGGGCGTCAGCAGCACGGCGGTGACGCGGCCTTCCAGCGCGTCTATTTCCACGCGGTCGATTTCCTTGTGCGCCATTTTGGCAAAGGCGTCGGAAGGCTTCATCGCCGGCGCCATTTCCGACAGATACATGTCGGTGGTCAGGCGTGCCACGTCGTTGGCTTTATAAACACCATGGATTTGGCCGCATAAGTCACGCAGGCCGATTTTTTCATAGCGCGGATGCTTGGCGACGAAGTCCGGCAGTACCTTCCAGCACGGCTGGTTCTTGTCGTAGTCGTCCTTGAACTGCTGCAATGCCGCGACCATGGTGTTCCAGCGGCCCTTGGTGATGCCGATGGTGAACATGATGAAGAACGAATAGAGGCCGGTTTTTTCCACGATCACGCCGTGCTCGGCCAAATACTTGGTGACGATGGCCGCTGGGATGCCGAATTCCTCGGAGAACTCGCCGTCCACGTCCAGGCCAGGGGTGATGATGGTGGCCTTGATCGGGTCCAGCATGTTGAAGCCCTTGGACACCTTGCCAAAGCCGTGCCAGCGCGCCTTGGTCTTGAGCATCCAGGCTTCGCGCTCCTCGATGCCTTCTTCCGAAAGATCATCTGGCCCCCACACCTTGAACCACCAGTCGGCGCCCCATTCCTCGTCTACCTTGCGCATGGCGCGGCGGAAATCCAGGGCTTCGGCGATGGATTCTTCCACCAGCGCCTTGCCGCCCGGCGGCTCCATCATGGCTGCCGCCACGTCGCAGGAGGCGATGATGGAATATTGCGGGCTGGTCGAGGTGTGCATCAGATAGGCTTCGTTGAACACGTCGCGGTCGAGCTTGCAGTTCTCGGCATCCTGCACCAGGATTTGCGAGGCTTGTGACAGCCCCGCCAGCATCTTGTGGGTGGACTGGGTGGAGAACACCATGGATTCCTTGCAGCGCGGACGGCCTTCGCCGATGGCATGGTAATCGCCGTAGAAGTCGTGGAACGCCGCGTGTGGCAACCAGGCTTCGTCGAAATGCAGGGTATCTATCTTGCCGTCCAGCATTTCCTTGATTTCCTCCACGTTGTAGATCACGCCATCGTAGGTGGACTGGGTGATGGTCAGCACGCGCGGCTTGGCATCCTTGTTTTTAATGAAGGGGTTGCGTTCGATTTTCTTCTGGATGTTTTCGATCTCGAACTCTTCCTTCGGGATCGGGCCGATGATGCCGAAATGGTTGCGCGTCGGCATCAGAAAGACGGGAATTGCGCCAGTCATGATGATGGAATGCAGCACCGACTTATGGCAGTTGCGATCCACGACCACGATGTCATCCGGCGCCACGGTGGAGTGCCAGACGATCTTGTTGGAAGTCGAGGTGCCGTTGGTGACGAAATACAGGTGGTCGGCGTGGAAAATGCGCGCCGCATTGCGCTCCGAGGCCGCCACCGGGCCGGTGTGATCGAGCAGTTGGCCGAGTTCGTCCACCGCGTTGCAAACGTCGGCGCGCAGCATGTTTTCACCAAAAAACTGGTGGAACATTTGGCCGACCGGGGATTTCAGGAATGCCACGCCACCGGAATGGCCGGGGCAGTGCCAGGAATAGGAGCCGTCGGCGGCGTAATGGGTGAGGGCGCGGAAGAATGGCGGCGGCAGGGAATCCAGGTAAGTGCGGGCTTCACGGATAATCAGTCGCGCCACAAACTCCGGCGTATCCTCGTTCATATGGATGAAGCCGTGCAGTTCGCGCAGCACGTCGTTGGGGATGTGGCGCGAGGTACGCGTTTCACCATGCAGGAAGATGGGGATTTCCTCGTTGCGGTAGCGGATTTCCTCGACGAACTTGCGCAGGTTTTCCAGCGCCGTCTTGGAGCCTTCGACGAATTCCTCATCGTCGATGGACAGGATGAAGGCCGAGGCGCGGCTCTGCTGCTGGGCAAAGGAAGTGAGGTCGCCGTAGCTGGTGACGCCCAGCACTTCCATACCTTCTTCTTCGATAGCCTTGGCCAGCACACGGATGCCGAGGCCGGAAGCGTTTTCGGAACGGAAGTCTTCGTCAATGATGATGACGGGGAAGCGGAATTTCATGTGGATTTTCTCAGTTAAAGGCCGGCTTTGCGTCCGGCTTCCAGCATGCCGCTGGAAGTACTCTTGCGACAGTAGGCGATCAGGTCGTCGGAGTATTGCTTGAGGTCGTGCCAGTTGATCTCGGTGTTGCCGGAAATGCCGCCCAGGTAGCCATCCAGCCACATGGCCAGCGCCTGTGTTTGCTGCGTCTGGCCGTTTTCCATGGCCTGCAGGAATTCCTCGCAGGTGTAGGTGGCTAAGTCTATGTCGCTGTGCTTATCCGCTGCCTGCGCGGTGGAGAGGCCTGAACAGGCAATCATGGCGATACCGGCCAGTAGCTTGTTCATTGCCGCTTCAAATCTTCGGCAGGGTGACACCGTGCTGGCCCTGATACTTGCCGCCGCGATCCTTGTAGGAGGTCTCGCACACGTCGTCATCGTCGGCTTCGAAGAACAGCACCTGGGCGCAGCCTTCGTTGGCGTAAATTTTGGCCGGCAGCGGGGTGGTGTTGCTGAATTCCAGCGTCACGTAGCCTTCCCACTCCGGTTCGAACGGTGTCACGTTGACGATAATGCCGCAGCGCGCGTAAGTGGATTTACCCAGGCACACCGTCAGCACATTGCGAGGGATGCGGAAATATTCCACGGTGCGCGCCAACGCGAACGAGTTGGGCGGGATGATGCAGTAGTCGGCATCCACCTCGACAAAGGAATTGGGGTCGAAATTCTTGGGATCGACGATGGTGCTGTTGATGTTGGTGAACAGCTTGAATTCGCTGGAGCAGCGGATGTCGTAGCCGTAACTGGAGGTGCCGTAGGACACCACTCTATGGCCGTTGGCTTCCTTTACCTGGCCGGGCTCGAACGGCTCTATCATGCCATGCTGTTCCGCCATGCGACGGATCCATTTATCGGATTTGATGCTCATCGTGGCTACAATACCCTAAGTCACTGAAAATGAGGGGGCATTATACGGCGCAAGACCGGGTTTTTGTATGAAATTTGATGGCCAAATCACCCGGCAGCGTAACCGTCGGGGTGATTAATCCTCTTCCTCTGCTTCATACAGCCGGCGTCGCGCACGTACGCCTTCCGCCAGGGTTTCCAGCAGGGCAACGCTGTCTTCCCAGCCGAGGCAGGCGTCGGTGATGGACTGGCCGTATTCCAGCGCGCAGCCAGGTTCCAGCTCCTGGCGGCCTTCCTGCAGGTGCGATTCCACCATCAGGCCAAAAATACGCCGGTCGCCGCCGGCCAGTTGTCCGGCGACGTCACGCGCGACCTCCAGCTGCAGCTTATAGTCCTTGCGGCTGTTGGCGTGCGAGCAATCGATCATCACGCGCGGCGCCAGTCCGGCTACAGCCAGATCCTTGCAGGCAGCGTCCACGCTGGCCGCGTCGTAGTTGGGCTGCTTGCCGCCGCGCAGGATGAGGTGGCAGTCCTCGTTGCCGGCGGTGGAAACGATGGCGGAATGGCCGGCCTTGGTCACCGACAGGAAATGGTGCGCGCTGGCGGCGGCCTTGATGGCATCCACGGCGATCTTGATGTTGCCATCGGTGCCGTTCTTGAAGCCGACCGGGCACGACAGGCCGGAAGCCAGCTCGCGGTGCACCTGGCTTTCCGTGGTGCGCGCGCCGATGGCGCCCCAGGACACCACGTCTGCCGTGTATTGCGGCGTAATCACGTCGAGGAACTCGTTGCCGGCCGGCATACCGAGCTCGTTGATCTCGATCAGGATGCGTCGCGCCAGGCGCAAGCCTTCGTTGATGTTGAAGCTGCCATCCAGGTGCGGATCGTTGATCAAACCTTTCCAGCCCACCGTGGTGCGCGGCTTCTCAAAGTACACGCGCATGACGATGAGCAGCTCGGCCGACAGCCGCTCACGCTGTTCCAGCAGCCGCTTGGCGTATTCGATGGCGGCATCGTGGTCATGGATCGAGCACGGGCCGATGATGACCAGCAGGCGGTCGTCAGCGCCGTGCAGGATGCGGTGGATGGCGTTGCGCGTGGCGACGATGTTGTCCGAGGCGGCGGCGCTGGCTGTCAGCTCGCCCAGGATGCGCGAAGGCGGCACCAGCTCCTTGATTTCCTTGATGCGGACATCGTCCGTTGCCGGTTTGTGTGGGGTGTTCATGTCACAGCTTATCTGCGGTTAGTGGCCGCGGAAAATAAAAGACGCGCATTTTAACGCATCAAGGGGAGCATGGACACCTCAAATTGCAGGTTGTGGCTTGATGGCAAAGGGTTTTTGCTGTGCCATCACAGCAATTCTTGCCTTCCGCGAGTTGCCGGAAGGCAAGCTTATTACGTGTTCTGGATCACGATGTTGGGGAATTTGCTGCTGTGATCCAGTGCCATTTGCGACAGCTTGATGGCGGTGCGGCGGGCGATCTGCTTGTACACGGCAGCAATCTTGCCGTCCGGCTCGGCCACCACGGTGGGCATGCCGCTATCAGCTTGTTCGCGGATTTTGATGTCGAGCGGCAGCGAGCCCAGCAGTTCGACGTTGTAGTCCTGGCACATCTGTGCGCCGCCACCGGCGCCGAAGATGTGTTCCTCGTGGCCACAGTTCGAGCAGATATGCGTGCTCATGTTTTCCACGATGCCGACGATGGGAACGCCGACCTTCTCGAACATTTTCAGACCCTTGCGCGCGTCCAAGAGGGCGATATCCTGCGGCGTGGTAACGATGACGGCGCCGGTGACCGGCACTTTCTGCGACAGGGTGAGCTGGATGTCGCCGGTGCCAGGCGGCAGGTCAATCACCAGGTAATCCAGCTCGCGCCAATTGGTTTCGCGCAGCAGTTGTTCCAGTGCGCCGGTGACCATGGGGCCACGCCACACCATGGGGGTGTCCATGTCAATCAGAAAGCCGATGGACATCGCCTGGATGCCGTAGCGTTCCAGCGGTTCCATACTCTTGCCGTCGGCGCTTTCCGGCCGCGCGCTAATGCCCAGCATCTGCGGCTGCGACGGGCCGTAGATGTCGGCGTCCAGGATGCCGACCTGCGCGCCTTCGGCGGCCAGTGCCAAAGCCAGATTGACGGCGGTGGTGGATTTGCCGACACCGCCTTTGCCGGAAGCGACGGCGATGATGTTCTTGACGCCAGGGATTAACTGCACGCCACGCTGTACGCTGTGCGGGACGATCTTGCTGGTGACGTTGACGAACACGCTGCCGATGCCGGGCAGGGTTTTCAGCTTGTCTTGTACCAGCGCTTGCACCTCGGCGGCAACGGACTTGGCCGGATAGCCCAGTACCACATCCAGCGCGACATTGTTACCGTCAATGCGGATGTTGCGGGCGGACTTGCTGGTGACGAAATCCTTGCCGGTGTTGGGGTCGGTGATTTCCTTGAGGGCGGTCTGGATTTGCAGTTCGGAGAGCGACATGGGTGAAATAATTCCTGACTATTGGGATCGGGTAATTTTAACGCATGTGCAACAGCGCGTCATTTGCTAAAATACCCCTCCTTTCCAAGCGTTTAAGCCATTCATGACCCGCAAAATCCTCGTCACCTCCGCACTGCCCTATGCCAACGGCAGCATCCACCTCGGTCACTTGGTGGAATACATCCAGACCGACATCTGGGTACGCTTCCAGAAGATGCAGGGCAACGAATGCCACTACGTCTGCGCCGACGACACCCACGGCACGCCCATCATGCTGCGCGCGGAGAAGGAAGGCATTACGCCGGAAGCGCTGATCGCACGGGTACATGGCGAGCACAAAGCGGATTTTGACGAATTCCTGGTCGAATTCGACAACTATTACTCGACCAATTCCGAGGAAAACCGCGCGCTGGCGAGCGGCATCTACCAAACGCTCAAGGCCAACGGCAAGATCGCCACCAAGACCATCGAGCAGTACTACGACCCGGTCAAACAGATGTTCCTGCCCGACCGCTTCATCAAGGGCGAATGCCCCAAGTGCCATGCCAAGGATCAGTACGGCGATTCCTGCGAAGTGTGCGGCGCCACCTACAGCCCGACCGAGCTCATCAACCCGTATTCCGCCGTGTCCGGCGCCGCGCCGGAGCGCCGCGAAACCGAGCATTATTTCTTCAAATTGTCCGAGTGCGAGGAGTTCCTGAAAGGCTGGACGCGCTCCGGCACCTTGCAGGAAGAAGCCGCCAACAAGATGGGCGAGTGGTTCTCCTCCGGCCTGTCGGATTGGGACATCTCGCGCGACGCGCCCTATTTCGGCTTCGAGATTCCCGATGCGCCGGGCAAATACTTCTACGTCTGGCTGGACGCGCCCATCGGCTACATGGCCAGCTTCAAGAATTTGTGCGATAGGCGTGAGGAGTTAGGCGAAAAGAGTAAAGCCGCACCTCACGCCTCACACCTCACACCTCACTCATTTGACGAATACTGGCGCCAGGATTCCACCACCGAGTTGTACCACTTCATCGGCAAGGACATCCTCTATTTCCACGCCTTGTTCTGGCCGGCGACTCTGGAATACGCCGGCTACCGTAAGCCGACCAAGGTGTTCGCCCATGGCTTCCTCACCGTCAACGGCGAGAAAATGTCCAAATCGCGCGGCACCTTCATCACCGCGCGCAGCTACCTGGAGCACGTCAAGAACCCGGAATACCTGCGCTACTACTACGCCGCCAAGCTCAACGGCAGCATGGAGGACGTGGACCTCAACCTGGAAGATTTCGTCGCTCGGGTGAATTCGGACTTGGTGGGCAAGTATGTCAATATTGCTAGCCGTACCGCTGGGTTCATAACCAAGCGATTTGACGGCAAACTACTCGATGTGCATTCCTTGCCTGCGTTCCAGCGATTTATGCAGGCAGCAGATGAAATTGCGTTGCTATATGAACAACGAGAGTATCTGAAAGTCTTGCGTGAAGTGATGTGGCTAGCTGATATAGCCAATGGATATATTGCTAATACAGCCCCATGGGAGCTAGCAAAATCACCTACGGCAACGCAGCAGTTACACGAGGTTTGTTCTGTAGCGATGAATTTGTTTAGGCTGCTGACTATTTATTTAAAACCAGTGATACCCAAGCTTGCTTCTGAGGTTGAGGCTTTTCTCAACATCGAGCCATTGACATGGAGCGATTCAAAAAATCTGCTCCCCAAAGGACATGCAATCGGTGAGTATAAACACCTAATCACCCGCCTAGACCCCAAGCACATCGAAGCCATGGTCGAAGCCAACAAGGAAAGCCTGCAACCTGTCGCTCCCTCACCCCAACTCTCTCCCGCGAGGGGAGAGGGAACCAAGGGTGGCGCGGGGTTAGCCCCCTCTCCCTCGATGGGAGAGGGCGGGGGTGAGGGTGAAAGCTTTATTTCCATCGACGACTTTACCAAGGTAGATCTGCGCATCGCTCGCATCGTCGCAGCCAACCACGTGGAAGGCGCGGAGAAGCTGCTGCAACTGACGCTGGACATCGGCGAGGACAGGCCGCGCAATGTCTTCGCCGGTATCAAGTCGGCCTACGACCCAGCCGCGCTGGTGGGGCGGCTGACGGTGATGGTGGCCAACCTGGCGCCGCGCAAGATGAAATTCGGCCTGTCCGAAGGCATGGTGCTGGCCGCTTCCGACGAGCGCGGCGGGCCGTTCATCCTATCGCCGGATTCCGGCGCGCAGCCGGGGATGCGGGTGAAGTAGGCCAGTCGCCCAAGAAAAAGCCCCGCACTGCGGGGCTTTTTCATTCATCAAAGTCAGGGCTCTTACTTCTTGTTCGTTGTGGCGGGTGTGGCCGGCGCAGGTTTGGCAGCTGGGGTTGCCGGTTTCGCTGCTGGGGCAGCGACCTTGGCGCTGCCCACGGTGACGTCCTTCTTTACCTTATCCACGGTTTTCTTGCCGAAGCGAGGCACCTAGTCCAAATCATCCACTGACTTGAAATTTCCGTTTTTTTTGCGGTAGTCAATAATGGCCTGGGACTTGGTCGGGCCGATGCCCTTCACGGTTTCCAGTTCGGACTGGCTGGCGGTGTTCAAGTCCACTGCCGCAAAGGCAGGCAAAGAAAACATCAGGCACGTCACAAGTATGGTCAAGAGTTTCTTCATGATTTTCTCCTCTAGCAGGTGATGGGATAGGGTGCTTCAGCACACCTTAATCATACGGGATTACTCACGTGGCGGCTATTGGCTCAGGTGTGGCTGATCGAGGCAATATCGCGCTGAATGTCTTGTAACGCTTGCAGCGGATCGGCGGCCTGGGTGATCGGGCGGCCAATCACCAAATAGCTGGAACCTTGTTGCAGCGCAGCCACCGGGGTGACGATGCGCGATTGGTCGTCCTTGCTGGCACCGGCGGGGCGGATGCCGGGGGTGACCAGGCAGAAGTCCCGGCCGAGCGTCTGGCGTAACAACGGTGCTTCCTGCGCCGAACAGACTACGCCGTCCAGCCCGCAATTCTGGGTTAACGCGGCGAGACGCAGCACTTGATCCTGTAGGCGGCCAGTCACGCCAACTTCGTGTAGCGCTGGTTCGTCCATGCTGGTGAGTACCGTAACGGCGATCAGCCGCGGGGAATGCCCAGACTTGTCCACTGCCTCACGCGCTGCCGTCAGCATGGCGCGGCCGCCGCTGGCGTGTACGTTGAGCATCCACACGCCCAGCATGGCTGCCGTCTCACAAGCTTTGGCCACGGTGTTGGGGATGTCGTGAAATTTGAGGTCAAGAAAGACACCGAAGTTCTTTTCGGTCAATTGTTCGACCAGGCGTGGCCCGGCGGCGGTAAACAGCTCCTTGCCCACCTTGAGGCGGCACAACGCGGGGTCGAGGCGTTCCACCAACTGCAAGGCCTGCCTGGCTTCGGCGTAGTCGAGTGCGACGATGATTTTCGGGTCGGTCATCGCAGCGGCTGCTCCCTGGGTTCCGGCGGGAAGGTTTCCCAGCCGTTACAGCCTGGGCATTGCCAGTAATAGCGGCGCGCCTTGAAGCCGCACTGTTCGCAGCAATAGCTGCGGCTGTTGCCGAGGAAATGGTGCACGGTGTTTTGCATCAACGGCACGTCCTCAGCGTCGTTGGTTTTTTCCAGCGCGCGTGCTTGCAGCAGCTGGTTAAGGATGTTGAGGCTGGGTTTTTTTGCCAGTTCCGCCCGCGCCAGCTGGGCTGCCGCCTCGGCGCCTTGTTCCTTTAAGGTGGTTTCGTACACCACGCTCAGCACTGCAGGCAGCTTGTATTTTTCCACCCAGCCATGCAGCAGTTGCAGGCCTTGTTCGCCTTGGCCGATGGTGCGGTAGGCTTCCAGTACGCGTGCCGCTACCAGGCCGAGATACTGCGGGCGCTGCTTTTCTATATGCAGCCAGGTAGCGGCGGCCTCGGCGGTATTGCCGGCGGCTGCTGCGATTTCGCCCTGCATCACGGTGGCGCGGATACAATGCTTGTTGATATGCAGCGCGGTTTCCAGCTCCTGTCTGGCGGTCGCGATGTCCTTGGCTTGCAGCGCCTTGGCCGCCAATTCGCAATGGAACTGGGCGATTTCCTTGCGGAAGGAAACGCCCGATTCCCGTTCCAGTTCGGCCGCGGTTGCGATGGCGTGCGACCATTCGCGCTCGCGGATGTAGATGTCCAGCAGCGAGCGCAATGAGGAATGCTGGTAGCTGGGCGCCTCGCACAGGGTGCGGAATAGCTGCTCGGCGCGGTCGAACAGGCCGGCCTTGAAGAAATCGTTGGCCAATTCGGCCATGATGGCGGTTTTCTGCAGGTCGGAGAGCTGCGGGCGTTCCAGCAAGCCCTGGTGCAGGTGGATGGCGCGTTCGATCTCGCCGCGGCGGCGGAACAGGCTGCCCAGGGCGAAATGTAGTTCCAGCGATTCGGTATTGGCCTGTACCGCTTCGATAAAGGCTTCAATGGCCTTGTCGTGCTGTTCGCGGATGAGGAAATTGAGGCCGCGAAAATAGGCGGCCGGCAGCGCGCTGGATTCGGACAACAACTGGTTGATGTCGAGGCGGGCGGTCAGCCAGCCCAACGCGAAAAACAGCGGCAGCGCCAATAGCCACCAGTATTCAAATTCCAGCATTTTTTAGGATTGGGGGTTGTGGGTGCGCAAGGTTTCCACTTCCTTTTTCATGACCAGTAACTGCTTGCGATGTTTGACATAAAGCGACAGGCAGGCGAGCAAGCCGGCCACTACGCCGCTAGCGAAGGTGGCAACCAGCACCAGGATCAAAGGGGCATTCCAGGCGATGCCTAGGTAGTAGTGCAGGGTAACGGGCTGGAGGTTCTTGAGGCCGAAACTGAGCGCCAGCAGGAAGATGAAAAAGCCGAATAGGGTATAGAAAAAACGCATAACGGCATTTTACCTAAATCGGGGAACGGGCATATAAAAAAACGGCAGAACCTAAGTTCTGCCGTTTTTTGAGGACTACAACTTTCAGGATTCGCCATCCACGCGTTCGCGCAATTCCTTGCCGGCCTTAAAGTGCGGAACATATTTTTCCGGCACCTGCACCTTCTCGCCAGTCTTGGGATTGCGCCCGAGACGTGGGGGGCGGTAGTTCAGGCTGAAGCTGCCGAAGCCCCGGATCTCGATGCGTTCCCCGGCTGACAGCTTGTCGGTCATGGCATCCAGGATGGCCTTGACCGACAACTCTGCGTCCTTGACGACGAGTTGAGGAAAGCGTTCCGCCAGTTTGGCGATAAGCTCGGATTTTGTCATGGCATCCACGCCTTACTCGTTATTTTTGCCGTCAAGTTTGGCCTTGAGCAGCGCCCCCAGGCTGGTGGTGCCGGCATTACCACTGTCGCTGGCGCTGTACTTCTGCATGGCGTCGGCTTCTTCAGCAGCGTCCTTGGCCTTGATGGACAGGTTGATGCCGCGGCTCTTGCGGTCAATGTTGATGATGCGGGCTTCGATGACGTCACCTTCCTTGAGGTGGTTACGGATGTCTTCCACCTTCTCGCGGGAAACTTCGGAAGCGCGCAGGTAGCCTTCGATGTCGCCATCCAGCGCGATTACGGCACCCTTGGCATCCAGGCTCTTGACTGTGCCCTTGACCATTGCACCCTTGTCGTGGGTGGTGGTGTAGGAGCTGAACGGGTCGTTGTCGAGCTGCTTCACGCCCAGGGAGATGCGCTCCTTCTCGACGTCAATGCTGAGTACCACGGCTTCCAGTTCATCACCCTTCTTGAAGTTGCGAATGGCTTCTTCGCCAGTCTGGCTCCAGGACAGGTCGGACAGGTGAATCAGGCCGTCAATGCCGCCCGGCAGGCCGATGAAGATGCCAAAGTCAGTAATGGACTTGATTTGGCCGCTGACCTTGTCGCCCTTCTTGTGGCTGGCGGCAAAGTCGTCCCACGGATTGGACTGGCACTGCTTCATGCCCAAGGACAGGCGGCGACGTTCTTCGTCGATTTCCAGGATCATGACTTCGACTTCGTCGCCCAGTTGGACGATCTTGGCCGGATGTACGTTCTTGTTAGTCCAGTCCATTTCGGAAACGTGTACCAGGCCTTCGATGCCCGGTTCGATTTCAACGAATGCGCCGTAGTCGGTCAGGTTGGTCACCTTGCCGAACAAACGGGTGCTGGCCGGGTAGCGGCGGGTCAGGGCCACCCACGGATCGTCGCCCAGTTGCTTGATGCCGAGGGAAACGCGGTTCTTCTCTTGATCGAACTTGAGGATCTTGGCTTCAACTTCTTCACCTACGGTCAGCACTTCGGACGGGTGCTTGACGCGGCGCCAGGCCAGGTCGGTGATGTGCAGCAGGCCGTCGATGCCACCCAGGTCAACGAACGCACCGTAGTCGGTGATGTTCTTGACGATACCCTTGACCACGGCGCCTTCCTTCAGGTTGGCCAGCAGTGCTTCGCGGTCGGCGCCCATGGAGGCTTCCATCACCGCGCGGCGGGAAACCACCACGTTGTTGCGCTTGCGGTCGAGTTTGATGACCTTGAAATCCCATTCCTTGAATTCGTACGGGGTGGTGTCCTTGACCGGACGGGTGTCAACCAACGAGCCGGGCAGGAAGGCACGGATGCCGTTGACCATGACGGTCAGGCCGCCCTTGACGCGGCCGTTGATCAGGCCCTTGATGATGCGGCCTTCGTTCATCGCTTCTTCCAGATCCAGCCACGCTGCGAGGCGCTTGGCCTTTTCGCGCGAAAGCTTGGTGGAACCGAAGCCGTCTTCCAGCGATTCGATGGCGACCTTGACGAAATCGCCAACGGCGACTTCGAGATCACCCTTGTCGTTGCGGAATTCGCTGGTGGCGATGATGCTTTCTGACTTGAGGCCGGCGTTGACGACGACGAAATCGTTGTCAACGGAGATGACTTCGGCGGTGATGACTTCGCCCGAACGCATTTCCTGGCGGGCCAGGCTTTCTTCGAACAGGGCGGCAAAACTTTCTTGGGGGGCAGCAGTAGCCATTAATTAACGTACCTAACAAAAATCCCACCTGGCGGCGGGGTTGGTTGAAAAACACCGCGAATCTGGCGATTCACGGCACTTAAAAACTAACGGCGGGACTGGACATCCAGTACCGCCTGAACTGCCTGCTCGATGGTCAGATGATCCGTATCGAGTAGTATTGCATCCTCACATTGCTGCAACGGCGCCACTGTTCTGGCACGGTCGCGCGCATCGCGCGCTTGCAGGTCTTGCAATATGGCCGCCATATTAGCAGCGATTCCTTTTCCTATCAACTGCTTATAACGACGTTCCGCGCGTACTTCGGCGCTGGCGGTAAGGAAGACTTTGGTTGCCGCATCCGGGAACACCACCGAGCCCATGTCGCGGCCATCCGCCACCAGGCCAGGGGCCTTGCGGAAGCTGCGCTGCAAGTCAAACAGGGCGCGGCGCACGGCGGGATGCACCGCCACTTCCGAGGCGCCTCGGCTCATCTCCTCGGAGCGCACGGCATCGGAAACATTTTCGCCGTTGAGGAAAATCTCGCCGTGATCAAAGCGTATAGCCAATCCGGTTGCCATTTGCCCCAGATCTTCCCCATTCTGCCAAGCAATGCCCTGTTTCAGGCCGGCCAGCGCCACGATGCGGTACAGCGCACCGGAATCCAGGTAGTGGTAGCCCAGTTTCTGCGCGACCAATTGTGAGACAGTGCCCTTGCCGGAAGCGGAAGGGCCATCAATGGCGATAACGGGAATGTCGTTCACGACACGATCTCCGCGAAGCGCTCGAAATAATCCGGGAAGGTTTTTGCCACGCATTTGGGGTCATTGATGGTGACCGGCACCCCGCCCAGAGATACTAGCGAGAAGCACATCGCCATGCGGTGGTCGTCGTAGGTGTCAATCTGTGCGTGAGGCGTGAGGCGTGAGGCGTGAGGCGGGATGACACGAATGGTGTCGGCGCCTTCTTCCACGGTGGCGCCGACCTTGCGTAATTCGGTGGCCATGGCGGCGATGCGGTCGGTTTCCTTGACGCGCCAGCTGGCGATATTTCTGAGGGTGGTGGTACCGTCGGCGAACAGGGCGGCAATGGCCAGGGTCATGGCGGCGTCCGGGATGTGGTTGCAGTCGAGGTCGATGGCGTGCAGCTTGCCGCTGGCGCTGGCTTCGATCCAGTGGTCGCCCATGGTGATCTTGGCGCCCATTTTTTCCAGCGCCTCGGCGAAGCGCACGTCGCCCTGGATGCTTTGTCTGCCGATGCCTTCTACCCGTACCGGGCCGCCGCCAATGGCACCAGCCGCGAGGAAGTAGGAGGCGGACGAAGCATCGCCTTCCACCCACAATTCGCCGGGGTTGGTGTAGCGGCTGTTGGCCGGGATGGTGAAGGCCTGCCAACCGTCGCGTTGCACCGCGACGCCGAAGCGCGCCATCAGGTTGAGGGTGATCTCGATGTAGGGCTTGGAGATCAGTTCGCCGACCACTTCGATGCGGATCTGGCGGCCGGAAAGCGGCAGCGCCATCAATAGCGCAGTGAGGAACTGGCTGGAAACGTTGCCTTTGACGCTGACTTTGTCACCATTGATGTCGGCCGGAAAAATCTCCAGCGGCGGGTAGCCCGCGTTGCCCAGATAGCGGATATCGGCGCCGGCTTGGCGTAGTGCGTCCACTAAGTCACCGATGGGCCGCTCGTGCATGCGCGGCACACCGGAGAGTTGGTAGTGCCCGCCGGAAAGTGCCAGCGCAGCAGTCAGCGGGCGAAAGGCGGTGCCGGCGTTGCCCAGGAACAGGTCGGCTTCCTTGACCTGGAACGGCCCGGCTTGCCCGCCGACTTTCCAGTCGTCCGGCCCGGTTTGTTCCAGCAGCACGCCCAGGGTTTTCAGCGCATCCAGCATGCGCGCGGTGTCGTCCGAGGCCAGCAGATCGCGAATGTGCGTGCTGCCCTCGGCCAGCGCGGCCAGCAGCAGGGTGCGGTTGGAAATGCTCTTGGAACCGGGCAGTTTTACCGTGCCAGCGGCTTTGCTGGCGGGGGAAAGGGCTAGGGTTTCCATTATTTCCTGGTTTGTGATTCTGCCCAGACAGTGCGGGCGTTACGGGCGTGTTCAAATAACTCTGCCAAGTTTACACCGTCGCTGGCTTCAATCAGGGCGCGAATCCGCGCCAGTTGAGCGGTATAGGCGTCCAGTTCCGCCAGCATGGCGTCGCGGTTGGCGAGGCAGATGTCACGCCACATTTCCGGCGAGCTACCGGCGATGCGCGAGAAATCGCGAAAGCCGCCGGCAGCGAAGCCGAACAGCTGGTCGGCATTAAGGCGGCAGGCGATTTCTTCCACCAGCGCGAACGCCAGCACATGCGGCAAATGGCTGACGGCGGCAAAAACCTTGTCATGGGCTTCCGGCGACATGCGGCTAACCTTGGCGCCGCAGTCTTGCCACAGGGCTTCGGTTTTTTGTACGGCGGTGGGATTGGTTTCCGGTAGCGGTGTCAGTACCACATTCTTGTCCTGGAACAGTTCCGCCCTAGCCGCCAGCACCCCGCTTTTTTCCGCCCCCGCGATGGGATGGCCGGGGACGAAGTTGGGGAGTTTGTCGCCCAGATTGGCACGTGCCGCGGCGACCACGTCGCCCTTGGTGCTGCCGGCATCGGTGACCACGGCGTGGCCGACGAGGTGCGGCGCGATGGCGGCCATGACTTGCGGCATCTGGCCGACTGGCATTGCCAGCAGCACGAAATCTGCGTCGTGCACGGCCTGTTCGGCGGGTTCGATGCCATCAATCACGCCCAGACGCAGGGCATTTTCCATATTCTCCCCGGCGTGGCCGACGCCGACGATACGGCTCACCAGACCGGCCTGCCGCGCGGCAAGCGCGACCGAGCCGCCGATCAGGCCGACGCCGATGATGACCAGTTTATTGAAGAGGGTGGGTTGCGGAGCCAAAGTGCGCGGATTGTAACATGGCGGGCTAGGCTTGCCGAAAATGGCGGTGCAGGATAAAGTAGCGCCAACTTTTACCAACAAGGAAATTCATTGTGTGGAGCATTATTCAAGCCGCCGGCTGGCCGATCTGGCCGTTGATTATCGCCTCGGTAGTGTCGCTGGCTATTATCGCCGAACGTTTTTATAGCCTGCGTGCCAATCTGGTGGCACCCAAAAATTTGCTGCCGGAAGTACAGGCCTGGCTGAAGCAGGGGACCGTGACCCGAGAGGCCTGTTTGCGTTTGGAAGGGCATTCGCCGTTGGGTGAGATTTTTGCCAGTGCCTTGTGCAACGTGGATACCTCGCGCGTGGTGATGAAGGAGGCGATTGAGGAAAGCGGCCGCGCCGTGGCCCATAAGCTGGATCGCTACATGACTACGCTGGGCACCATTGCCACGGTCAGTCCGTTGCTGGGGTTGCTGGGTACCGTGATCGGCATGGTGGAGCTGTTCGGCGCGTTCACAGCCACCGGCCACGACGTAGCGCAATTCGCGCGTGGCATTTCGGTGGCGCTGTACAACACCGCCATGGGGATTATCGTGGCCGTACCCAGCATGATTTTTTACCGCCACTTCCGCGCCAAGGTGGATAGCCTGATCGTGGAAATGGAGCAGGAGGCGATTAAGCTGGTGGAACTGATTCACGGCGAGCGCAAATAATGAATTTTCAGCGCGGACGCCGTCACGAGGATCTGGAAATCAACCTGGTTCCGCTGATTGACGTATTGCTTGTCATCATTATTTTCCTGGTGGTCAGCGCTACCTTTTCCCGCATCAACGAATTGCAGATCAACCTGCCGACGGCCGATGCCAGCGCGCCGCAGGACAAGCCACTGGTGGTTACGGTGGGCGTGGATATTTCCGGCCGCTATGTGGTAAACAGTGTTCCGCTTGCGGGCCGTGGCGTGGAGGTGATCGTCGCGGCGCTACGCAAGGCAGCGGGCAGTGGCAAGGAGCCAACCATCGTGATTAACGCCGATGCCAACAGCACTCATCAATCGGTGATCAATGTCATGGAAGCCGCGCGTCAGGCCGGCTATACGCACATTACTTTCGCTACGCAGGTCAAGTCCGGATCTTGATGGTCTTGCCGGCGGCAGTACGCTGATGCCAGAAAATTTACCCCCCCCTCCCAGCGCCAAAGCGCTTTACCTGCGCTTGCTGCGCTATGCCTGGCGACACTGGCAGATGTTCCTGCTCAGCGTGCTGACGCTGGCGGTACTTTCGGCCACCAATACCGCTTTCCTGGCCGCTATCAAGATGGTGACCGACCAGGGTTTTGTCCACCAGGATCCGCGTAAGGTCAGCCTGTTGCCGTGGATACTGTTCGGCCTGCTGATGGTGCGGGCCGTGTCCGGTTTTCTTTCTGACTTCAGCATGCGCTGGGTGGCACGCCGGGTGGTGGAAAGCATCAGGCTGGATACCTTTCGGCGCCTGATGGCTTTTCCGGTCAGCTTCTTCGACGCCAATTCCGCCGGTGTCATCACTTCCAAGCTGACTTACAACATTGAACAGCTGGCGAATGTCTCCACCAAGGTGGTGATGAGCGCGGTACGCGATAGCCTGACCATTGTCGGGATGATCGGCTATATGCTTTACCTGAACTGGCATCTCACGCTGGTGTTTGCCGTGATGGCGCCGCTGATGGCCTGGTATTTACGCAAGATGACGCCGCGCATCCGCGCCTCCGGCAAGGCGGTGCAGGAATCGGTGGGCGGCATGACGCGCATCGTGGAAGAAGCGGTGAGCGGCCAGCGCGTGGTCAAGATTTTTGGCGGCGGGGAATACGAGAACCAGCGCTTTGCCCAAGTGGCAGGCATGAACCGCCGCATGCAGATCCGTCTCGGCCGCATCTCTGGCCTCAACAGCATGGTGGTGGAACTGATTGCGGCGGCCAGTCTGTCGTGGGTGGTTTATTATTCGGTTGGCAAGTTCAGTGCCGGTGATTTTGCTGCCTTCATCGGCGCGGTGCTGATGCTGATTGCCCCAGTCAAGACGCTGACCCGCATGAATGAGGAAATCCAGGTGGGCGTGGCGGCGGCGCAAAGTGTGTTTGGCTTGATGGATGCGGTACCGGAGGAGGATGACGGGAGCAAAGCGCTGGAAAAGGCACGCGGCGAGCTCGAATTTCGTCATGTCAATTTGCGCTACGATAATGCCAAGCGCTATGCCCTGCATGAGGTTAATTTCAAGGTTAATCCGGGCGAAAAGGTGGCGCTGGTAGGCCGCTCCGGCGGTGGCAAAAGCTCGCTGGTCAGTCTGCTGCCGCGTTTTTATGAATTGCAGCAGGGGGTGATTCTGCTGGACGGCATTGATACGCGCGCGCTGACACTGAAAAGCCTGCGCGAACAGTTTGCCCTGGTGAGCCAGGATGTGATCCTGTTCAATGATACGGTATTCAACAATATTGCCTATGGCAGCTTGCGCGGCGTCCCCGAGGCCGAAGTGATCGCGGCGGCAAAAGCTGCTTATGCCTGGGAATTCATCCAGCAATTGCCGCATGGGCTGTATAGCGAAATCGGCGATCGCGGTGTACGGCTCTCCGGCGGCCAGCGCCAGCGCCTGGCGATTGCTCGCGCCATCCTCAAGGACGCCCCCATCCTATTGCTGGATGAAGCGACCTCCGCGCTCGATACCGAATCGGAAAAGCATGTGCAGGCCGCGCTCGATAGCCTGATGCAGGGACGTACCACGCTGATCATCGCGCATCGGCTTTCCACTATTGAAAATGCCGACCGTATCCTGGTGATGGAAAAAGGCGAGATCGTGGAAACCGGTACCCATGCTGGTTTGCTGGCGCAAGGCGGACATTACGCCCAACTTTACCAAAAACAATTCCACTAAAATGCAGCGCTGGCTGGAACGGCAATGGTATCGCGTCGGCCCGTGGCATTTGCTGCTGCTGCCGCTGTCCTGGGTGTTTTATCTTTTGGTACGTTTGCGTCGTCTGCTGTACCAGCAGGGCATGTTGAAAACCAGCAAGTTGCCGGTGCCGGTGGTGGTGGTCGGCAACATCAATGTTGGCGGTACCGGCAAGACGCCATTGGTGATCTGGCTGGTTGAATACTTGCGGCAACAAGGCTACTGCCCCGGTGTCATCAGCCGCGGTTATGGCGGCATGGCCACCCAGCCGCTGCCGGTCAGTACGGTAACGAATCCGGTATTGGCCGGCGACGAGCCGGTACTGATCGCGCGGCGTACCGGCTGCCCGGTCTGGGTGGGCAGAAACCGGGTCGAGGCCGGTCGTGCCTTGCTGCGAGCCTCGCCAGATTGCAACGTGCTGGTGTGTGATGACGGTCTGCAGCATTACGCCTTGGCGCGCGAGGTGGAAATTGTCGTGGTGGATGGCGCGCGCCGGTTTGGCAATGGCCTGATGTTGCCGGCAGGGCCGTTGCGCGAACCCAAGAGTCGGCTTGCCCAAGCAGACGCCGTGATGATTAATGGTGGCGGCACCTCGGCAGTAGGCCTGTCTATGGCGTTGGAGGGCGGTCTGTTCCGCAATCTGAGTGATCCTACCCGAAGCGCTATTGCCAGTGATTTTTCCGGGCAGCTACTGCATGCCGTGGCTGGGATCGGCAATCCATCGCGGTTTTTCGAGCAGCTGGCACAGTTGGGTTTGCCTGTACAGCCGCACGCCTTCCCCGACCATCATCCCTATCAGCCAGAAGATTTGCAGTTTGCAGGCACGCAAGGGATACTGATGACCGAGAAAGACGCAGTCAAATGTGCCGCCTTTGCCCAGCCCAGCTGGTGGTATCTGGAAGTGAATGCCAAGGTAGATGAAGCGCTGGGTCTGTACGTCATGCAAAAGTTGAGGAGCTGAAATGGACGCAAAACTGTTGGAAATCCTGGTTTGCCCGGTTTGCAAGGGGCCGTTAGCCTACAAGAAGCCGGAGCAGGAATTGGTCTGCCGCCCGTGCCGTTTGGCTTATCCAGTAAAAGACGGTATCCCGGTGATGCTGGAAGACGAGGCACGCCAGTTGTCCGCCGAGGAAGAAGTCTAGGAATCTTTGGCGTGATCGCATTCAAGGTTGTTATCCCTGCCCGGTACGCTTCCACGCGGCTGCCGGGCAAGCCCTTGCTGGACATCGCCGGCAAGCCCATGGTGGTGCGCGTCGCGGAACAGGCAGTTGCCAGCGGGGCAGAGGAGGTCTGTGTAGCAACGGATCATGCTGCCATTGCTGAAGCTGTGGTACAACATGGCTTTGCTGCCGTCATGACGCGTATGGATCATGTTTCCGGTACCGACCGCATTGCCGAAGTGGCGGCCAAGCGTGGTTGGGAGGGCAATGAGATCATCGTCAACGTGCAGGGCGACGAGCCTTTGATTGAGCCACAACTGATCCGCGAAGTGGCGCAAAATCTTGCCGACCATGATGAGGCGGCCATTGCTACGGCTTGCCACGCGATCCACGATCGGGATGCGATGTTCAACCCCAACATAGTCAAAGTCGTCAGTGACAAGCGCGGCTACGCACTTTATTTCAGCCGCGCGCCTATCCCCTACGCGCGCGATGCTTTTGCCGACGGTAATGAGCCGCCATTAGATGCCCCGGTGTTTCGCCACATTGGGATCTACGCCTACCGCGCGGCCTTTCTCAAGACGTACTCGCAATTACCGCCGGCCGGGATAGAAACCTGTGAGGCATTGGAACAATTGCGCGCCCTCTGGCATGGCTACAGGATCAGTCTCGCAGTGACCGGAAATGCCCCGGCAGCCGGCGTAGATACGCCATCCGACCTGGAGCGCGTACACGCAATCTTCTCGGCCCAACCGGATTTTGGTTGACACCATCATAGCCGGTTTGCTATAGTCTCACCTCTCGGCGGTACTAAAGCCGGTTCTGGCGCGGGGTGGAGCAGTCTGGCAGCTCGTCGGGCTCATAACCCGAAGGTCACAGGTTCAAATCCTGTCCCCGCAACCAAACCCTTGACCGACCAAGCGCGGTCTGTATAATGCGCGGCTCACTTCTGCTGAGGCAGAAGATTTTGCGGTAACTGCTCTTTAACAAACTGGACAACCGATAGGTGTGGGTACTTGTTGGTGGGGAAGC